>Ga0307424_1001169_pt1 | contig 13902 bp, 11 predicted proteins | sample SalMarWE160320MG_FD_202157 | JGI IMG/M metagenome (GOLD analysis project Ga0307424, IMG submission 202157) | Salt marsh sediment microbial communities from the Plum Island Ecosystem LTER, Massachusetts, United States - WE1603-20 | ecosystem: Environmental > Aquatic > Marine > Intertidal zone >... | reverse complement strand
GTCTTCTATTTCCGTGAGAAGGGCTTCCTCTTCTAGCGCTCGCTGATAAGCCTCATCCAGGGTCTGGCGTGGTCGTAGCACGAGGTACACGACCAGACCGGCTGGACCGAGCAATAGCACGACCGCCGCCGCCAAGATTTGCGCCAGGCGATCGTGGCTGCGCGCACCGGCATCCCGATAGGCCCAGAATGCGAGGCTCAGCCACAATGCCGCCAGGAAGGCGCCGAAGAAGGCTGTCGCATATAGGAATAAGTTGGCTAGCGATCCCAAGTTGAGGCCGGTTGGCATGAACCTTGCTCCCGTAAAAGGCGATTATAGCATGCGGTGTCTATGCAATCAGAGTGCAACTTTCGGGCCGCGTTGACAGCCTGGACAAGGTGATCTAGAGTTGAGTTATTCCAGCTTCACCAGCGACAGTCCAATAAGGGGGGATCAATGTCCAGGCGCGGCGAGTCCTACCGTATCACCGATCTGGCCGTTTCAGAGCGCCCGCGGGAGCGTCTGGCCAGGCTTGGCCCAGGGGCGCTGTCAAATGCCGAGCTTCTCGCCATTCTGCTTCGTTCGGGGATTGTTGGCATGAATGCCGTCCAGCTGGCGCAGGAGATTCTGGTTCAAACAGGAGGCCTTTCGGGCCTCCACCGTACGGCCTACGCGGAACTCTGCCAGCGGCGCGGGGTGGGACCAGCCAAGGCAGCCCAACTGAAGGCGGCGATTGAAGTTGGGCGTCGAATGGCGGTGGCCTCGCCGGAAGAACGTCCGGCTATACAATCTCCGGAGGACGCAGCCGGCTTGCTGCTCTACGAGATGGCCGCCTTCGAACAGGAGCATCTCCGGGTGCTGCTGCTGGATACTCGGAACCGCCTCGTGAGGACAATTGAGGTCTACCAGGGCTCGTTGAACACATCCCTGATCCGGATCGGCGAGGTCTTTCGGGATGCCGTGCGCTACCATGCGGCAGCAATCATTGTGGCGCACAACCACCCCAGCGGCGATCCGACGCCCAGTCCCGAGGATGTGAGCGTCACCAAGGCTATTGTCGAAGCCGGGCGCCTGTTGGATATCGAGGTGTTGGATCATCTGGTGATCGGACGAGGGCGGTACGTATCTCTCAAAGCGCAAGGTTTGGGGTTTGGGTAAGCCATGAACGTCCTCCTGGACTACCAAGTCATCCTTCTGCCGAAGAAGAACTACTGGAAGTGGGTGCGCGCCTGTTCCAAGTATGTGGTCGAATTCGGCGCCAATTTGACCGACGACCCTCAGTCAGCGGTCGGCTACATGGCGCCCAGCCAGGTGATCACATTTCCGTCCGGAGCGGGCCTGTTCCCGGCTCATGACAAACTCGAGGCTTGGCTCCAAGAAGCGGCCCCCGGCGTCCGTCTTGATCCGATTGCCGCCAAGTCATCGAAAGAGATGAAGGCTGCCCTCTCGAAGCGCATGGATGATGACGACCGGTACGGACAGAAACAGAAGCCCTTCTACATGCTGTGGCCGACGGACTATCCCGTGATTACCCAGGCATTCGGCGCCAATCCGCAGATCTACAAGCGGTTTGGGATGCCCGGGCATGAGGGCCTGGACATCCGTGCGCTGACCAATACCAATGTCTATTGCTGCGCAAGCGGCACTGTCTACGAAGTGCACACCAATCCGAAGGACCATCCCTACGGGATCCACGTGCGTGTGCGGCACAAGGACGGCTACAGGACCGTGTATGGGCACTTGGCACGCGCCATGGTAAGTGTGGGTCAGTTTGTAGATGCCGGACAGGTGCTCGGAAAAGCCGATTCTACGGGCGCTTCTACGGCCGCCCATTTGCACCTGACACTCGAAAGAGATGGTGCGACGGCGCGCAAGGAAACCAAGTACCCGAAGGACGTGCTGGATCCCACGCCCTTCATGGTCTGGCCCGATCGAACCCGCAAGAAGAGTCTCCCGTCGTTGACCTGGCCGGCGGGACGTTGTCTGATCGGCGGGCGGACCTGGGAAGATTCCGATCTCACTGCGCAGGATCTGGAGTTGGTCCGAGCTGCGGACCTTGAAGCTGTGCAGATTGAGGCGCGTGAATCCCCGGAGAACGTTGCCCTGCTTCGGCAGATTCGGCCGGGTATGTTGGTGGTGGCTCGGCTAACTGCCGATCTCTCCGTCGGGCCCGTCTCACCCGCGGACTTTGTTTCGGAAGTCTCCGAAGATCTGAATCGTATGGCTGTAGCGGGAGTCAACTATTTCGAGGTTATGAACCAGCCGAACCTGCAGCCATCTGGGTGGGGAAGAGCTTGGCGTTCAGGCTACGAATTCGGGGACTGGTTTGAGGATGTCTTGGCTCGGCTCAGAGGCATTGAGTCTCAGGTGCGATTCGGTTTCCCCGGTCTGGCACCGGGCGGAGATGTTGTTAGCTGGAGAGGTGATGCCAGCCGGTTTTTGGCCGACGCACAGGCCGCTGCGAATGCTTCAGATTGGATTGGCGTCGGCTACTACGGGGCGCCGCCCGCGCCTGAATGGGAGACGAAGCTGTCCAGGCTCCTGGCCAGCTATGGTGCAGCTTTCCCTGACAAGCTGCTGTTCCTCAGCCTAGACGATCGAGAGTACGACGGGGTCGATCCCGTTTCCAGGACGCGCTCTCTCACGGCCCTGGCTCGGCGTCTCCGGCATGAGCGCAACTTGGGAGCGGCATTTTGCTACGATCTTGCGGCTGCGCAGGATGGCTCTCGGGCCCGGCAAGCGGCAAAGCGCTATCTCAGCGCAGCCAACTCCTTCGGACAGCGCGACTTCTAGCGCGTCAATCTACAAGAAGCCGATCCACCGAATCCGGAATCCGCGAAGCTTGCCTCGAGGCTCACTCCAACGAGCTTCTACAGATTGGACGTCGGCTTCTGGTGGGCCCTGCTTGACCGCCTTTTGGAGTCGATCCAGGCTGGATCTCGGGCCCTCCGCCAGGACTTCAACTTGGTCGTTGCGGCGATTCCGAACCCAGCCGACCAGCCCCAGCGATTCGGCCTGCCTTTTCACGAACAGACGGAAATGAACACGCTTGACCCTGCCGGATACGAAAAGGTGGAGCCTCTGTGACTTCGAAGAGGTGGTCTCGATGTTGGCGCTAGCGCTCTTTGGCGTGGTCGTCATTCGTCGGCGTGGAGGATTCCCGGTAGGTCCTCTTCATCGTCCTCGTCATCTGGCCCGTCAAGATCCATAAGCAAGAAGTCGGGCGTGCTGCCCAGGAAGTTGAGATAATCGAGGGCATCCTCGATCAGGCCTGCATCCTCTTCGAACGCTTCGTTGGCCTGGAGACCGACAAGGGCTCTTTCAGCGCGGTTTCCGCCGATCAGACCGAGCGACCAAATCGCCGCCCTGCGCACAGGGAGCTTGGCATCATCCAGCAGCTCAATCAAAGATGCAACGGTGCTGCGGGCTTCAAGTTCTCCAGCCGCCCTTGCCGCTTCCTCTCGAATGAGGGGCGCGGGGTTGTGGAGTTCGTCGGACACCGCCGACACCCATTGGTCGTGAGCTGAGCGGCCCATGGCCATCACGCTGGCGCGCTTGACGGCCTCGTCGGATGACGCGTAGGCCGCTTCGATCAGTCCGCTCACTTCCGGGCGAGACGAGTATCCCAAAGATTCAAGGGCGCGCAGTCCGAGTTCGCCAGAGCGGTCGGCCCGCGCCAATGCCAGAAGATGGTCCTCGACCGATTTGAGCAGATCGGAGTCAATCTTGTCCACCTCGCCCAAGTAGATGAATCGGCCCAGGGCCTCAGTGGCTCGAGCTCGCACGGCTTCGTCGCTGTCGCCTTTTGCCAGCTGAAGGAGCTGTCGGGCGAGGTCGGGGTCTTCGCACTCCCACAGATTCGCCACCGCTTGGCGGCGGACCTCCGGGTCGGGGTCGTCCAAAGCAATGCGGTTGACGATCTCAAAATCAAGTTCGATGTGATCTTCGGCGAGTTGGCCCAGGTGACGCATGACGGCCTGGCGGTTCGACGCTGGAGCATGGTGCCAGTGCTTGTCGAGGGTCCGTGCCTGGGCGCTGGTGAGATCTGAAAGCTGAGCCAGATCCAGCGTGGGAACTGGTTGATCTTCGTCCATGAGCGAGTCGAGTAGTTTCTGAAGGTCTTCAGGCATGGCAGGCGCTCGGCTCAGTGCGGAAGTGCGATGGGATTGATGAAATCTTGGAAGTTGACATAAAGCATGAGGATGAGAAGGACAGCGAATCCGATAGCGTGGGCGAGCCCCTCGTATCGGGGGGCGATTCTGCGCCCCGCGACAGCTTCGTAGGCGACAAACGTCAACCGGCCGCCGTCCAAAGCGGGAAAGGGGAGCAGATTAGCGATGGCCAGCCCAATGCTGATAACGCCTATCAGGTTCAGCGTCAGGAATGGACGCTGGGTGGTTCGATCGATCCGTCCTGCCCAAGCGAGCATGTCGTACATGCCCTTGAGCCCACTCACGCGAGCTTGAGATGGCTGAACTTGACCTTCCATCAGTCGGGCAGGAAGTCGGACAATCATGGCCACTTGCGCGGTCGTCGAATCCCAGCCAAGCCTAACAGCATCTGAGAGGGGTTCGGGCTTGGATGGGTTGCCAAGCGTGATGCCAATTGGACCCTCGTTGGCGGGTGGATTGGAGCGGGGTATTAGGCTGACCTCTACCGTCTTGCCGTTCCGATCAAGGGTCAAGTTGATGGGTTGGCCAAGATGATCGTTGACGACGGTTTGAAGCGTGTCAAACCCATCCACGGCTTGACCTCCGGCCGCCACGATTAGATCGTCCGCCTGCAGGCCGGCCTGCGCCGCAGGTGACCCCGGGTCGACTGTGGTGACGATCACCTTGGACGGGTCAGGGGCGGCGAACTTGTAGGCAGCCGTGAACGCCAAAAAGGCGAGCAGGATATTGGCAATCGGTCCTGCCAGAAGGACGATCGTGCGGACCCGCTTGGGCGCGCTTGCCAAACCGCCGGGGACGTCCGGATCGTCTTCCCCGGCTGGGCGGACAAAGCCTCCCAGCGGGATAGCGTTGAGCGTAAATCGCGTCCCGTGGAAGTTGAACAACGTGGCCAGGCGCGGGGGAAAACCCAGGCCGAACTCCTCGACCTTGACACCGGTTGCCTTGGCGGCCAAGAAGTGGCCGAGTTCATGGCCGAAGATCAGGACGGCCAGCACAACGACAAACAACACAAAATCAAACAAGCGAACCCACCTCGCTCCGAGATCTCAGATTCTCAGTCAATCGCGAGGATTATATCATTCAGAGGCCCTGGCAAATCTCAGGAGGCCACCAGGTGGGCAGGCGGGCCAGGAACGCCGCGGTAGAGTTCGATGACGTCTGCGTCTGATTGAAGTAGCGCTTCTACTTGGGATGAATGTTCGGCAGTGGTGATGCAGTGCACTGTGGGTCCAGCATCCAACGTGTAGCAGACATCGATGCCTTCGGCACGCCATCCGGCGACCTTCTTCATCAGTTGGATGCTTCCAGCCGACCAATAAAGCAGCGGGGGGAAGGACGTCATCATGACGGCATGCATCATGTGGCTGTCCAGTTCTACGACGGCCGCAAGGCGTTGAAAATCCCGTGCCATCAAGGCGGACCTGCATTCGTCCAACCTCTCTGGTGCGCTGGCGACGCGGGTCTCCTGAAGAGGGCTCGTGCTTGCCAATCGGTGCCCTTCATGGGATCCGGTCAACTTGGGAAGGCGATCGACGACGGCAATCCAATCCACCAGGTCCCAGTGATCGGGTGGCCAGATCTGCTCGGCGAAGGACGTGGGGTCATCTTCCCCTTTGTGCCACTCCGCGAAGCCGCCAAAGATCGAGCGCGAGGCTGATCCGGAGCCCTTGCGAGCGAGAATGGAGAGTTCTTTGGGCGAGAGATCGAGCCCCATGGCGGAAGCGGCTGCCACGGTCAACGCGGCGAAGCCCGATGCGGATGAAGCAATTCCGGTTGAGGCGGGAAAGCTGTTCTGGCTGACGACCCGTGCTGGGACAGTGGATCCTACCAAGTGTCGGATGCGGTCTAAATGGGCAGAAGCACGGGCTGTGGCTTGAGGATTGGCCGTCTGTCCGTCGAGTTCGAGAGTGTCTGCGGGAAGGGTGTTGTCGAATGTCACCTTGGTGCGGGTTTCAAGCCCGTCAAGCGTTATCGACAACGAGCCGGAGGCCGGCAGATTGAGGGTGTCGTCCCGCACACCCCAGTATTTGATCAAGGCGATGTTGGGGTGTGCGATGGCAGTTGCCGAGGCCATGGAGGTTATGTTCCGCGAAGGAGAGATGGTCGGCGTTTAGGCCGAGTGCCTGCCCTGGCACTCTGAGAGTGCACGGATCGCTGCCCGGTAGCGGCGTTTGGCGGCTTCCATGCGCCCAACGGATTCGTAGAATCGGCTCCCCATGTCGCCGCCCTGGATAGGTGTGGTTTGGACCGCGCCGGCGGCAGCCGCCACGGGTTGGCTGCTGGCTTGAATGGCCTTAAGTTCGGCCAAGGCCGCTTCAACCTCGACCTGGTATTCTGCGCAGTTGTCTTGGGGCATCGCTTTCTCCTGGATTAGATGACGCGGACAGGCATCATTATATGCGACAAGCTCGGGGAACAACGAATTTAACGCACAAGGTCGCCGTTCGGCGACCAAGGCGAGAGTGGAATACGGGCGGAGGTTGCCCGTGTTAAGGTGCAGGGCCATTAAAACATGTTTTGGGGGCAGTCGGGAAGGTTGAAAGGTGTGTGTAAGGTCGAATTCGGCCAAAGGGTGCTAACCTAAGTCTGGGTAAAGCCTCACCATCACAACCGAATTACCCAGACCAGCCCGTCCGTACCTTATCTCTTCCTCCCTCCGGCAAAGGTACGGGCGGCGGTCATTTAACGGGGGAAAATCAAAGAATCAAGCCACTCGTGAAAAGTTTCACAAAGAGAACAGAAGGTACGGCGGGCGCTGTTTCGGGTGAGAGGAGGGGTGGCTGACGGGGCTCGAACCCGCAACCCCTTGATCCACAGTCAAGTGCTCTGCCATTGAGCTACAGCCACCATGGGCCGGACGGGCCGGCCGCCGGCCATTGTAACATGCGGTGGCTCACCTGCCAACAGCGCATGACCAAGGCGTTATGCTCTCCGGCGAGCTTGGGCATGATCAAAGTCTTCCAATGACCCTTCTGACGCTTCTATCCCACTTTGAATCCCTTGTCCCAGACGCCATTCTGTGTCTCCAGAAAACCCCAAGTGCCGATGAGAAGCCCAGAGGTCCAGATGCTGCCCTCTGATTGTCCGAGGGAAGCTGGAAGACATCAGCAAGGCGCTTGAGACCCTGGGCCGGGTCCTAGGGGAGACTCCAAGGCATTTCACAAGGACAGGCGACGTGTTCGGCAGGCTCGGCGGGCTTGTCCGCGACAGTCCGTTTGTGTTTCCGTCAGATGAGCGAGGGTGTGATTCGAATGAGCTGGGCCGTCGTGCAGAGATGTGCCGCCGTCTTGGCTGGCAGATGCAGGAGATAGCCGCACCTGGGCGGGCGGCCAAATGCTAGGTGGCGCGAGGGGTCTTCTTCAGGCAATCCTCCAGGTTCTCCTTGGCCCTCAACAGCTCCTCTCTAATCTGTCTTTGTTCCTTTTGAATGCGCATCCGTCGAGGTATGTCCTTCGTCCCTGAAACGGTCGAGGCGAGCTCTTGTCTCTTCTGATCGTACATCGATTGCAGTGCACGGAGCGCTGCTTTCTCCTCTGAACAGTTGTCGGTCATCTTAGCCCCCAAGTATGTCTAACGAGCCAGCAAGTCCTCAAAGAGCCGAGCCTCACTCTGGAAATCGCTCCTGTGACTTGTTAGTTACAGAGGAAGAGATGGCCCGCTGGTCCCGGAAGATGGCTACAAGCTCTTCGTGACCGGGAGAGGGGCCCAGAGGCGGCCGGTGAGATGGATTCATCTTAGAGTCTTGCCTGCACAAGCTGGGGTCAGGCAAGGCGATGTTGGATTTCGTCCTTGAGGGCTTGGCGCGAGATAGTCGCCTGGTCGCCGGTCTGCATATCTTTGAGCGTGATGGTTGCAGCCGCGTCTTCCTCGGGCCCGAGAATGGCCACCAAGGGGATGCCATACCGGTTGGCGTATTTTAGCTGCTTGCCCATGCGGGCGCTCTCAGGGTACCACTCGGCTCGGAATCCTGCTTGACGAAGTTCGTTGGCCAGCGACAGACTCTTGGCTTCCAGCGATGGGTCGAAGTTGGTCACCAGAACTTGGGCAGGGGCAGGTTTTAGGCTGGGCATGGCGCCCGCGGCCTCGAGAACCAGTTCGATGACGACATCGCCCATCGCGAATCCCGTTGCCGGGACGGAGTCGCCGCCAACATCGGCCACCAGATTGTCATAGCGCCCGCCGCCCAAGATTGCACGTTGTTCCCCTTTGACATCCCGGGCTTCAAAGACGATGCCCGTGTAATAGTCCAGCCCGCGGATGATGCTCGGGTCGAAGCGCAAATAGCGGTCCGTTCCCATCGCTTTGGACGCCTCGAAGAATGCCGTGAGGTCTTCGGATTTCTTCCAGGCGCCCTCATCGGCGAGCATGTCGTGGATACCAGAAAGGAGGGCGCCATCCACACCATTCTCTTGCGCATAGGCATCCCAGGCGGTGGACGTCATCCGATCGCGCCGATCGATCAGGTGATAAAGGTCGGGACGTTGTTCGGGGGGCACGCCCAATACAGCCAGTTGCTGGTCCACCAACCTTCGGCTGTTGACCATGATCTGAACGTCATTGGGCGATAGCCCGATAAGTTCGAAGAAGGTCGCCGCGATGCCCGCAAGTTCGGCATCGATGGCGGGAGTGTCCAGACCTATCAGATCGATGTTCCATTGAAAAAACTCGCGCGTGCGGCCCTTCTGGGGTTTTTCGTATCGCCAGCACGGTCCAAAGGACCACCAACGGATGGGGGCAGGCAACGTTTTAACGCGAGCCGCTACCATGCGCGCCAGGCTGGGTGTGAGCTCCGGGCGGAGCGCAAGCATGTCGCCGCCCCGGTCGGGGAAGACAAAGGACTGCTCTTTGACAAGCTCTTCGCCAGATTTGGCGGCATAGAGCTCAAGCCGCTCCAAGAAAGGCGCGTCGTATTCCTGATAGCCGTAGCTGGTCGAAACCTGGCGAATTCGGTCATAGAGCCAGGTCCGGAAGGCCATCTCTTTGGGATAGAAGTCTCGGGTGCCTTTGACGGGTTGAATATCGGGCATGGTCCCTCGAAGAAGTATGGGAAGAGTGTGACGGTGTTCGGCGGTTCGGCGCCCGATTATAGCATGCACGCAATTGTGACCGCGGCGCCAGGCCGGTAAACGGCCCGGAGGCGCGCTGCGACAGAACGCGATGGGACTAGATGTCGATTTTCAGGCTTGGCTGACCAGGCCAAGTGCCTCGATACGAGAGCTCTCGGCTGGATGTTTTGGAGGCAGTTGGCCCGGTTGGCAGGGGGGGATTGCAGATGCGCCGGGCGGCTCATGAGCGATGGGGAGCATGGTATCCTAAGTCTCGCCCAACGGCGAATTGTCTTCTTCCCTTGTTAGACCTAGTTGAGGCCTCGCCTTGCCCTTCTTGCCATCCGTTCTGCTGCTTGTGTTGGGACTCTTAGTGTGGCTTCTCCGCAACCGATCAGAGCGGGCGGTTTGGTCGGTGTCCGTGACGGGCCAGTGGCTTGTCTGGCTGGTGTTTCTTGTCCTCCACCGTTTCATTCCCAGCAACCTGAGCCTCTCAGTTTGGCGGCCGGCGGAGTTGTTCCGCACGCCGCTTGTCCTCACTCTGGATCCCATCGGCTGGACGATGGGGTTTTCCATTGCCACGCTTCTACTGGCGATCGGATTGACGTCGGCAGCTCGAGGGGGCAGCGCGACACCTGCCACGCGCGCGTTCCTGTCCGTGTATGGCGCTCTCGGCATGGCCGCCGTGGTGGCCGGCAACCTTCTTACCCTCGCCGTTTTGTGGGCCATGATGGAAGTTGTGGCTTTTTCCACAAGCTTGGTTCTCATTCGAAAACGAGACATCATCCCCCGAGAGATCCTACGCTTGGCGGTCCAGGGAACGAGTGTTGTTCTTCTCTTGGGTGCCGCTGTCCTGCTGGGGGCGGGCCGAATCTCCCCGGCCGCGTCGCGGATTGTGGATTGGGGCTATCTGTTTGGTTTGGGCGCTGCTTTCATCCGCTGGGGCCTGTTCCCGGCCCATTATCCTCTGCCATCCCTTCCCGGCATTCGGAGGGGTTTGGGGACCTGTCTTCGCTTGCTTCCGGCTGCGATGGGCATGGTGTTGGTCACACGGTTGTTGCACGACAATCCGCCATCGGAGATACTCTCGGCTTTGGCTTGGGTCGGCGGGTTATTGACGCTGGGCAGTGGCATTGCGTGGGCGCTGCATACTCACCCGGTTCGACGTCGGCCGATGCTGGTTTTGGGATTGGCCGGGATGACGATTTGCGCTGCTGGGCTGTCCCCGGCAGGGGTCTCCGAGCACGTTGCCTTGGCTGGCTCCGCGTCGCTGGTGCTCATTGGTGGGATGGTCTCCCTGGCTGAACCACACGAAGGCTGGCATAGGCGCTGGGTGCTCCTGGCCGGCTTCATGCTCCTGGGGGGACCGTTCATGCCTGGCGTCGCCGTGATACAAGCCTTGCTTGGGACAGGCGGACTCAGCTCGACAATCGCTGGCGTGCTGGGTTTGCTGGGGGGCGTGGGGTTAACCCTCGGGATTCTGAGGGGGGCGGAGGTGGAACCGACTCCATGGCCCAGCGGGGAGCAGCTGGTCAGGGTTTCCTACGTTGTGGGAATTGTTCTCATCCCCGTAGCCGGGATCGGCCTATCGGTTGGTGCGTCATCTCTGCCTAGTGTGCGCTCCTTGGGGGTGTTCGTCGCGATGAGCGGCGCCACCGCGCTTGCCTACTATGCCTATGTGCGGGCAGGTTCAGCTGCGAGGCAAGTCATTGCGAAGGCGGCCAATTGGGTCACGTGGCCTCGTCCACCTGGAGATGTGCCGACCCTCCTGACGGCTCCGTTGAATGGCCTGCTTTGGGTCGGGGATCTCGTCCAGGGCGAGGCCGGGCTGCTTTGGATCTTGTTTCTGCTCTTGGTTCTCGCTGCCATCGTTGGGAGGACTTCGTGAGTGCAGTGTTGACCGCCTATGCGCCTTGGGCCGTCGCAGGGGCCGCCGTCGCGGGAGTCATGCTTGTCGTTCTGAACGATCGGCGGTGGCTGACGGTCGCTCTGGTCGCCCAATACCTGGCTGCGGGCTGGCTGGTTGCGGATGTGCTGGGCGTAGGCGTTGCCGGCGCCCAGATCTTGGGCGGGTTCCTCGTGGCCATCATCGTCTGGCTCACGCGGAGGAACCTCGAAGTTGCCCACCAAGCAGTGCCCCGGGGAAATGATCTGATGGCGCTGCGTTCGTTTCGCTGGGTCGTGGTTCTGCTGGTTCTTTTCGCCGGTTGGGGGCTGGGCGTCAGAGATTGGATGGGCTTGCCTGGGCTGACTTCCTCCGGGGCCCTCGGGGCAACCTTTCTCATGTTGCTGGGGTTGCTTCAAGCCAGCTTGTACCGGGCTCCAATGCGGGTTGTCATCGGAATCATTTCCCTGCTTTCGGGATTCGGCATTGCGTATGCGGCTGTCGAGTCATCTCTTGCAGTGATCGCCCTCTTGATCATAGTTCACCTGGGCCTGGCCCTGGCTGGAAGCTACCTGACAATCCTTCAAGCCGCACCAGCAGAGGGAGGTGTTGAAGGGTGAGCGCGCCGGTCATCATAAGCCTGGTCAGCTTGATGGTGTTTGGGCTGGGCATCGTGCTTCGCCATCGTCCGATAGCATCGTCAATGGTCACCGCAACTGGCGCAATGGCCCTGGCGCTGTTCGCGCTGAGGGCACCAATAGACCAACCAACGGAAATCTTCGGACTGGCCGTCAAGATAGGGGGTTCGTTCCAGGTGTTGGGCCGATCTCTGACGCTTTCAGCAGGCAATCGCGCCGTAGTGGGGTTCCTGTTTGTTGTTGCCGGCTTCGTTTTCGGGGCGGGATGGGCGGCGAGACCGGGTGCGTATTTCTTTCCGGCCGGAATGGTCGTTGTAGGCACAGTGGTAGCGGCGCTGATGATCAGTCCGTTTCTGTATGCAGCGGCTTTTCTTGAAATCGCAGCGTTGGCAGGCGTGCTGCTGATCGCTCCCCCAGGCCAGGCATCAATCCGGGGAAGTGAGCGCTTGCTGCTTTTCTACACGATGGCCATGCTCGCAATTTTGGTGACCGGCTGGATGTTGCCCTCGGTCGGGGTCACGCGCGCAACGCCGGAGCTTGCCGCAAGGGCCATTCGGTTGCTGGCTTTGGGTTTCGCAGTCCTGATTCTCGTGCCTCCCTTCCACATCTGGTTGTTGGACGCGATCGAGGAAAGCAGCCCCTATGCGGTTGTGCTGCTCGTGGGCGTGCTGCAAAGTGCCGGTTTGTTCTTCATGCTCCGGTTCTTGGACAACTACGAATGGTTGCGTACCGACTTGGGGCTGATGGCTGATATCAGATTGGTGGGGGCGGCGTTGGTTGTGATCGGGGGGCTGTTCGCACTTGCCGAACGGTCAATGGCCAGGTCGGTGGTTTACGTCCTTATGGGAGATTTGGGCGTGACGCTCTTGGCGGTCAGCCTTAACACACCGGTGGGCTATCAGCTGGCCCTGGGCTTGTCGGCGGTGCGCGTGATCGGCCTCGCCGTTTGGGGACTGGGGATTTCTCTCCTGCAGCGTGAACAGTCAGATCGCAAGACGGCAGCGCTTGCAGGTCGGGGCCTGGATACGCCTATCGCCTCTGCCGCCGCGCTGGTGGGATTGGCATCTCTCAGTGGACTGCCCATGACGGCCGGTTTTCCTGCGCGATGGGGCGTGATGATGGCTCTGGCCGGTCAGGCGCCAGGGGTGGCCCTGCTGGTGATTGCCTCAGTGATGGCCGAAGGCCTGGCCTGTGTCAAGTGGCTTCGGGTGTTGTTGTCACCTGCCGGGCCTCAGCCGCCGCGAGGGCACACTCGGGCCGAGAAAGCTTTTCTAGGTCTGGGAATCTCCCTGGTGTTGTCTCTAGGATTGTTCCCTCAGCTGGTCTTTCCGTGGGTCGTGCAGGCGCTGAGCGGTTTGAAGAATCTTCTGCTTTGAGTCCCAAGAGCGCCGTCAAATCTGGGGTGGACCACCTGCTATACTGGGGCAGGCCATGCCATGGAGGCGTCGAATGGAAGCTGGTCAGATTGAGAAGAAGGTCACCTGGCTCGACGAACAGCGTCGCAAGGACATCGAGAGCCTGGAGAAGATCGATGGTCGGTTATCGCGTCTTGAAGAGGAACTCGACTCGAGAAGCGAGCAGCTTAAGTCTTTGTCGAGCGATGTAACTCGGCTGTCGGCTCTTTCGACCAGGATCAATCAATTCGACGATAGTCTGCACAAGCACCGGCAAGAGATCACCCGCCATCTTGATGACATCGACTCGCAACGCAGCGATCACGAGAAGCAGCTTGAGCAGTTGCGAAAAAGCGAACAAGAAGACACATCTCGGCGGATTGAAGAGTTGCACGGAGAGCTCAAGGATTTGCCTGAGATGGCAAGGGCGATTGAGGCGCGCAAGGACGAAGAAGTTCGTCTGACTCGTGAGATCGATGGCCTAAAGAAGAAGATGGATGACCTGTCTCATACTGTCCAGGACAACCTTCGCGCCATGACGGCAGCTGAAGACTCTCGGAAGCTGGAGGGCCGGCGCGTCACAGAACTCCAAAGCGAGACTTCTGATCTTCGCGAGAAGATCGATTCGTCACATGGATCGATGGATGCCATAGAGGATCGCATCCGGCGACTGGAGACCCGCATTGGAGAGCTCGCCAGCGGTGAAAGTGAGCGTCGAGAAACACTGACCGCATGGACCGAGAATCAAGAACGCAGGCTGGTGGATTTCGAACGCAATTGGCGCGAATG
>Ga0307424_1001168_pt1 | contig 13909 bp, 7 predicted proteins | sample SalMarWE160320MG_FD_202157 | JGI IMG/M metagenome (GOLD analysis project Ga0307424, IMG submission 202157) | Salt marsh sediment microbial communities from the Plum Island Ecosystem LTER, Massachusetts, United States - WE1603-20 | ecosystem: Environmental > Aquatic > Marine > Intertidal zone >... | reverse complement strand
TACGACAACACCCGTTGTATTATCAATTTTATGGAAATAACAGATTTTTTATAGCCGATTTTTACTGTGGCAAATTACGCCTGGTTGTAGAAATTGATGGCGGTGTTCATGAAAAGCAGGCCGGTTACGATAAAATCCGCACTGAAATTTTGGGGCGTCAAAAGGACTTGAGGGTCCTGCGGTTTAGCAATAATGAGGTATTAAGCAATATAGATCAGGTTTTAAATAAATTAGAGCTCTTCGTTGCAAAGTAAAAATAACCCTTAAACCACCTTCATAAATCCCCTCCCTGCAAACATGCAGGGAGGGGTGGCCCAGACGCAGTCTGGGACGGGGTGGGTCCCTCTGTTATTTATTTTCATTCCTTTCAATGCGTTACATAATCCTCGGTTATTACCAGGTCACCGTTTTCTTTAAACCAGTGAGAGGGTAAAAAGCGGTTGATTTCCTCCTGTGCAAATCGTTCACCGGCCAATACAATTATACCTCTGTCCTCCTGGGAGCGTATCAATCTTCCCACCGATTGAATGACTTTATTTATACCGGGAAACAGGTAGGCATAGCTGACGCCGGTACCACGCCGTTCTTCAAAATAATTTTTTATCAGCTCCCGCTCGTAGGTGATCGCGGGAAGTGCGGGGCTGAAAACGATGACACCGATGCAGCTGTCACCGTGTAAATCGATGCCCTCAGCAAAAATTCCGCCCATGACCGCTAAAAGTATTGTGGGGCCACTGGCAGTTTTAAGACTGGTGATTATATCTGAACGGTCTTTCTCATCCATTTGCGGACGCTGAAGGATAAGTTCGGAGGAAAGGTGACCTAAGAAAACGGCCAGCGTTTGCAGGAATTCATAACTGGGACAAAATACGATATAATTGCCTTTTTTTAAGGCAATTATATCCTTTACAAGAGCGGCATAAAGGGGATAGGAACGCGACCGCTCTTTGTAATAGGTTGGAATATGAGGCAGGATAAGTATCTGACGGTTTTGATTGGAAAAGGGTGAGCCGATTGCCAGTTGCCGGGTTTGACCGGCAGGGAAACCGAGGATCTCCTGATAATAATCTAGCGGGTCCAAAGTGGCTGACATGGCGATGACACTGTGGAAGCTGCTGATCAGGCCTCCAATATGCTGGGCAGGATCACAGCATTGAATTTTCAGGATGCCGCCCTGATCGGCATTATAAAAATGGACAAATTCATTACCTTCAAGGGCCGCGAGACGCACAAACCGGCGCAGCGAATAATAAAACGATTCAAAGGGATCATTGAGCAATAATAAATTTTTACGGATCTTGAAGATAAGGTACCTGATAAATGCCGTCTCATAGTCAGCCAGTGCTTTTTTCCATACCGAGTGGTCAATGGTAACCGTAAAATATTGTTGACCGCTGTAATGGAGTTCCCCTTCCTGCTGCAACTCCCCGAAGAGTTGATCCATCCTCAGGAGTGCGTTATCCAGGTTACGGAATATTTTAAGGCGTTTATTCAGTATATTTTTTCTGAGATCAAGGATTTCTCTACGTTTTAACTGTGGTGACAGGGTATCCGTCGTACGTTGATAGAGATTATGGGCTTCATCTATAATCAGGATCCATTCAGACTGATCTTTTTGCCTGAAGATATGACGAAGCTGGACAGCCGGATCAAAAATGTAATTATAATCACCAACAATCATGTCGACGGCGAGACTCAGATCACGCTGGGTTTCTGCGGGACACAGGCCGGCGGTGCGGGCCTGCTCGAATACCTGTTCAGGATAAATCAGCCCCTGGCGGAGCAGCTGCGACTGCAGATTGGATTTGAGTGTATGAAGGACATAGTCCTTTGCATAAGGACAATAGTCTTCATGGCAAAAAAAGATATCATTGGCACACATTTTTTGAGCTGCTCTCAGAAAACTGACCCGGAGATCCAGACCGGCACTGACCAGCGGTTCGAGGGTATCGCGCAAAATGGCCTGCTGGGTGGTTTTCGGTGTCAGATACATTATTTTCTTTTTGTTCCGGATGGCGTATTTGATCGCCGGATAGAGAGCCGCGGCGGTTTTGCCTGTACCTGTTGGTGCCGATATCAGCAGATGCACGGCTGATTTTAGACTGCTGCTTACCGCTTCAATCATTTCCTCCTGCTGCGGTCGTTTTTCTTTGAGTGTGAAGGTGACACCGGCCAGTTTTTTTAGACGCCGCTGATAATTCAGCGTTTCGGTTTTTACCAGGCCGATAATTTCTGCAAAACGCTGCCCGAGAAGGGATTTTACATCGTTGCTTTGAAAAGTCAGGGGAAAGCGGCGCACGCGGTCATCGACCAGATTTACAAGTAAAAGTACCGGCTGAATATGGATTGAGGGATTTTCCAGATGCAGCAAATAGCTGTAGATCAGCACTTGCTCACTGAATTCGGGATAGGTTTTGATATCCAGATCTTTAAATGCCCGGGTAGTAAGGATAACGGATTTCACTTCCTCGACATCTATCTGTCCGGGTAGTTCGAACAGGCCGTCGATCCGTCCCTGAATGTCGAACACGAATCCCTGGTATGTTATCTGTCGGCGTACTTGCCATTCACGATGAAACAGACCATAGGCGGGATCTCTTTTTTTATGAAGATTAGATTGCGCCTGCTGGCCGAGAATGCCGCGCTGGGGAAGGGGAAAAGAGGACAATGTCTTTGTTGCGTGCCTGTCCGTATGAAGAAGGTCGCGTACAGAAAGATGGATCGTATTTGCTTCCCGTCTGATTGCCATAAATTAAATATACTGCAGGAAAAGCGGTTGAATCAAATTGTCATTATCAGTAACTTCAGACAACCCTCCCCCTTCATCCCCCTCCTTTATGAAGAGGGTTTTGCAAAATAGGATAATTGTCTCCCCCTTGAAAAAGGGGAACTCAGGGGGAGAATTATGGCAGATTTCCAAAACAAATTTTTTGACAAGAGAGGTCACGCATGAATCAGAAAATATTAGATTCGTTGATTACAACGAGCAAATCCAAGATCATTTATGTGATTATGGACGGACTGGGTGGATTGGCAAGGGAAAGGAGAGGCAAAACGGAATTGGAAACCGCTAAAACTCCGAATCTGGATGCGCTGGCCAGGGAGGGCAGTCTGGCCCTGCTCGATCCGGTCGGTTCGGGCATAACGCCGGGGTCGGGTCCCGCACATTTAGCGCTTTTTGGTTACGACCCGATTGCCGATAACGTAGGGCGTGGTATCCTTTCCGCCCTGGGGGTTGATTTCGAAGTGACAGACCGGGATGTCTGCGCCCGTTTGAATTTTTGCACGATCGATAAAGACGGCAATGTGACCGACCGGCGGGCGGGCAGAATTCCCACTGAAAAAAATGAGAAATTATGTCAAAAACTGAGTGACCACATTACCCTGTCGGACGGTGTTGAGTTTTTCCTCCAAACCGAATCGGAACACCGTGCCCTGCTGGTCATCCGCGGTGATGGTCTTGGTGGTCATCTGGATGATACTGATACCCAGAAAACGGGTATCCCGTCGCTGCCCGCCAAAGGAGAGGATGAGGCCTCGAAAAAAACAGCAAAGTACGTCAACGAATTTTTGGATCAGACAAAAAAAGTATTGAAAGATGAATCACCGGCTAATTTTATTCTTGCACGCGGATTTACCAAACACGAACCCCTGCCATCTATGCAACGGCGTTTCGGATTAAAATGTGCCGCTATTGCCCAGTATCCGATGTACCGCGGTCTGGCAAGGCTGGTTGGTATGGATGTGCTGCCGCGCCCGGAAACCTACCAGGCGATGTTCGATCAGTTAAAAGAAAATTATGATACGTATGATTTCTTCTTTGTTCATTTTAAAAAGACGGATAGTTACGGTGAAGATGGTAATTTTGATGCCAAGGTAAAAGTCATCGAAGAAGTGGATCAATGGGTCAAAAATCTTGATCAGCTCAATCCGGACGTGCTGCTGGTCACCGGTGACCATTCCACACCAGCCATTCTTAAATCTCACAGCTGGCATCCGGTACCGGCCTTGCTGCATTGCCGCAACGGTATGGGGCGTATCGACCTTACCGATTCATTCGGAGAACATCATTGTGCGCAGGGCGGTCTGGGACGTATGCCCATGAATCAGATCATCATGGAAGCCCTGGCCGCCTCCGGCCGGATCATGAAATACGGGGCGTAAAGATCTCACGCAGAAGAGACGGGGGAAACGCAGGCAGACGATTTATCGCGTGCTTGGTCTCGAAAAAAAGATCTCATTTCCAGCGGCGTCATTTATGGCACAGGATAGAGAAATTATTTGGTCCACGAATTTAACTCCCAAAGGGATTCTCCAAAGGAGTCCTCCGGACGTTTGGAAGAATTTTTTTTAACGCAAAGCCGCAAAGAAAAACGCAGAGACCGCAGAGTTTTTTAGGATTTTAGGTTGAGGATAGCTGAGAATATTTAGCAATAAAAGCGTTCTAAAAAATCATATAGAAACACGAATTGTTTCTTCGGGCGAATTTATGTTCGAGCAAGTAGATATAACACATAGCAATGTCCGTGAGCGAGTTTAATTCGCCTTGATTTTTTGGGTACTTTTGTATCAAGACAAAAGTACCCCGCCGGAGGCAGATCCACGGATTTTCACGGATTAAAAAGAATTTCACGGACGCAACCACGGATTTTCACGGATTCGGACGAATCTCACGAATTTTATTTTAGGATAAAATAATAAAAACTTTACCCAAAAAGGAGTTCTTATGAGTGGATCTGGAGAGTTTTTGTTGAAGGAACAGGAAAAAATCAATAAGAAACTGCTCAAATCTTCAAAATATATTGGAGACAAAATTGAATCGAAAGTTATCCCCTTTTCCCTCGATCCGAAAAGCCGCAAAAAACTGACAGCCGAGCAGAAAGCGATACTGGAAGTACTGGAAATTCAGGCGGCCAGAACCTCGATCCGCACGCTTGCTTCCCTGGCTCAGATTAATGAACTGGACCATCTGGGCGGCGGACTTGATTTGATATCGGCTTTTATCATGACCTTATCGTTCACTGATTATGAAAAAGTCGCTTATACCATCGAAAACGCCCATACCAGTGTAGGCTATTATGCCAGTCTTTCCACCTTTGGTTTCCTGGACGAAAAAGACGTCGTTAAGCGCTTTCGACGCAGCCTGGATATCGCTGGTCATGTATCATGGGTGCCGGGAGGTACGCAGTTAAACGGCGGCCGTCTTGGTGTGATGATACCGGTGGCGGTTGGCCAGGCCCTCGGGAAAAAAGCGATATACGGCAAGGATGCCTGGGTCATCATCCACTGCGGGGATGCCGGGTGGATTTCAGGCCAGGCACTGAACGGATTTAATGCTGCCGATCTGCACCATGCACCGGTCACTTTTGTCATGCATCGCAACGGGATCCAGTTATCCGGTTCGAACCGGCAGATTATGGATAAAGATCCGCGCCCGGTTATCAGCTCGCTGGGGATCAAATTGCTGGAGATTGACAGTTTACACAATAGTGACGCCCTTTTCGCCGCTTACAGTGAAGCAGCCGGACTGGCTGCCGCCGGGATCCCCTCTATGATTTATCCGGTTGGATATGACGCAAAAGAAAATACCCTCAGAATCCTGGGAGAGAAATACGGGATTACAGAGGAGGTGAAGGAGTTCGCCGGAAAAAACAAGGTACCGCTGGATAAAAAGATATGGATTCCAGGTTCAATGATGAGTTATCGTGATGTTGAACCGATGCTGGAATGTATTTTTCTCGTCAATGATCTGCCCGGCGGTAAAGGTCATCACGACGGTCATATGAAAGGACGTGATGCGGAAAAGGTCATGCAAAATCCGATGATGCAGGTTTCGGATAAACAGGAAAAAATCTGGCAGGCATTGCTTGCAAAACCGAAAAGAAAAGTAGTGACAAAAGCCAGACCGGCACCCGGCTCAGAGAATCTACGTATTTCCACCGACAAGATAAAAACCGTCGCGCTGCCCGAGGCGGGCAAAAATGTCAGTGCCCGCAACGGTGTGGACAGCGGTTATGCCCTGATTGCCAAAACGCATCCCAAAAAAATGTTCAACGTCAGCTGTGATCTGGATCCTTCCACAAAACTGGGTTCAGCCGTAAAACTACTGCCCGCCGGCCATTCATTCGAAATGAGTATTGAAGAACAGGCCTCAGCGCTGATGGCAGACGGACTGGCCATGAGTTCATTCAAGCCGCAGCTGAATGTATTTGCCACTTTTGCCGCTTTCTTCGAGGGGATTGCCCGGGAGGGATTTGAATTATGGCGCTACCAGCGTAATCTGAACGGTGTAAACGAAGGACTGAATGTGACGATGCATCTGTCTCATGTCGGTTCCTGCACGGGCCGTGACCACTTTTCCGGCTGGAGTCTGGACTGGATCAATCTGGGGCTGTCCTACCTTCCTTATCTGCACCGGTTTTATGCGCCGGCCGACGCACGTGCGGCTTTTGTTGCTGTCCTCGATCTGGCCGCCCATTACGGCGGCCATATCATTGGTATTCCGCGCGATAATCTGCCGGTTCTGACCAGGCAGGAAAGTAAAAAGGCCTTGTGGGAAGCAACATCCAAATGGGAACCGGTTACAACCTTCCGCCATAGAAAGGACGCTAAGAAGGCCATTCTTGTTGTCGGGGCACCGGCATTTCTGGCCGGTGAAGCCTTTGAACAACTGGAAAACAAAGTGGATGTTCTCATTGTCAATGGCTTTCCGCTGAAAAAAAATCAAATGGAAAATATCCTTGACAAATATCACAAAGGTCTGGTGACCGTCGAAGACGGTATTATCGGAAGCCCCTCAAGCGGATTGAGCGGGTTCGCCGGTATGGTGCGATCAGCCGCCTACGGCAGAAAAAACCTGCCGATTTTTCATATCGGTATCACCGATCCGCGGATTGCCCCTTCGGAAGGACATATGGAAGTATGGAAACATTTCGGCATTACGACAAAAGCGATAGTCGAGGCAGTTAAGAATCTGTAACCCTGTATTAAGTTTTCACAAAAAAAACGGCGGGAATCCACATACCCGCCGTTTTTTTTTGCACTATATCGATGAACAGTCTAGCGGGAAGCCATGGCATCGGGAACCGGCACACCTTCCTTGTCGAGCAGCACAGGGGTACCAAAACCTAATTTCTTTAACGGCCTTAACTGTGTTCGTGCATCACCGACAACAAGGTAGATCATTTTTTCCGGCCAGATATAGAGTTGCGCCAGCTCCTTATGACGATCCAGTGTCATCTCGCGCACGATCGTCTCATGCTGCTTAATATAATCCTTTGGTAACTGATACCTGGCTATATTATTAAGCATGCCGAGCAGGGCACCTATCGTTTCAAAACGCCGGGCATTTGATTTGATCAATGCATTTTTGGTGAATGTCAGGTCTTCTTTCGAAATGCCCTGGCGATAATGTGTCATCTCTTCTTTAAAAATTTCCACTGATTCCAGGGTTGCCGAAGACTGTACGGAGGCATTGGCGACAAAAGGGCCGGGATATTCGCTACCCTGGAAACCGGTTCGTGCGCCGTAGGTGTAGCCTTTTTCTTCACGCAGGATCAGGTTGACAATACCGTTAAAACTTCCGCCTAATTTATAATTCATCACTGTGGCCGGGTAGAAATCATCATCGGTATAGGCAAGAGAGAGATTGCCGATATTGATTACCGACTGTTTAGCATCCGGGAAATCCACAAAATAGACCCGGCTCTTTTTCAGCGGTTCAGGGAACGGATAATCCGGAATAGCTACTTCCTTTACAGGCCAACTCCCCACCAGGGATTTAAAGGTCTCCACCGCTTTATCCTGAGTGATATCTCCGACTACGGAGATATAGGACACAGACGGCGAGAAATACTCGTTATAGAAATCTTTCATATCATCTATATTAATACTCTTGACAGATTCTTCCGTACCATAGGTGCTGTTCGATAAGATATTCGCTTCACCAAATATCAATTTTTCAAAAACGATGTCAGCGATTTCATCCGGACTAGCCTGCCGGCGGTTAATCGCCTCGATCGTCTCTTTTTTTACGCGGTCAAATTCTTTCTCATCCCAGCGCGGTTCAAGTAGAATCTCTTTAGCCAGGGCATAGGTCTGATCAAATTTGGAAGCCAGGCAGTTGGCTGTGATCACGATCGATTCTTTGGTTGTATACATACGGATCGAGGCACCTAGTTCGTCAATCGCTTCTTCCAGCTCGATCGGGGTCTTGTTTTTTGTGCCCTGCATCATAATATCGGTCATCAGGTTTGCCACACCGATTTTATTTATATCGTCTAAAAGCATGCCGCCTTTCAGTGTAAGTGTAAACTGAATCAGAGGCAATTCATGTTGTTCAATCCCATACACCCGTAAACCATTACTGAATTTTGTATCCCAGATCTGGGGTATGGTTAGCAGCGGTTCACCTTCTTTTGGCGGTTCGGTGTTACGGTCAAAACTGGAGGGAATCGGCTCGACTTTAACATCTTCCCCTTTGGCAACTTCAACTTTCTTCTGATCGCTGACCGATTCTTCTTTGAGTTCGAATTTTACCGAGTTTTCTGCGATCAGATCCGTTTTTCCTTTGGGCACAAAACTGGTCATAACATAGGGTTTATTTTTTATATACTGATTATATACACGCCAGATATCCTCACTGCTTACCTCCTGAATACCCCGTAAGTCGTTTTCGATATATCCGGGTGAGCCGGCGTATACATTATACTCGGCCAGGTTGAAGGATTTATTCAGGACACTGGAGATACCATTGTAAAAGGCGGTTTCCCACTTGGCTTTTTTTGCCTCAAGGTCTTTTTCGCTGAATTTATCCTTTTCGAACATATCAAAAGCCTCAAAAACAGCCTTTTCCACATCGGTCAGGTTAGAGGTGGGAAAAGCACGTATGCGTATGCGGAAATAGCCGGCAATTTCCTGGCTGTTATTATAGGCGGATACAGAAGGAGCCAGTTTCTTATCTTCGACAATAACCTTATACAGAGGGGTTTTCTTACCCTGGGAGAACAGCTGGGAAAGCAGATCGAGCGCATAGGCGTCTTTTGTATATTGCTGTATAGTGGGGAAGACCATGTTTAGTTCCGGTGATTTGGCAAATTTGTCTTCATAATAGACACGCTTTGTTTCACTCAGATCGGAAGGCATTGGTTTGGGGTCTTTCACTGCCGGTCCGGATTTTAGTTCACCGAAATATTTTTCCACCCAGGCTTTGGTCTCTTCAGGCTTAAAATCACCGGCAATCACCAGGGTGGCATTATTAGGTCCGTACCATTTTTTGTAAAAATCGCGCACATCTTTCAAGGTCGCATGACGCAGATCATCCATAGAACCGATCACCTGCCAGTTATAGGGATGGTTTTCGTTATACAGGAGTTTCTCGATAATATAATTGGTGTAACCATAGGGATTATTATCGACCCGTTGCCTTTTTTCGTTCATCACTACTTCCTGCTGATTGGCAAAGGCGGAAGCCGTTATTGTGCTGAGCAGATAACCCATCCGGTCAGATTCCAGCCATAAGACCATCTCCAGGGCATTGTTAGGGACGACTTCGTAATAGACCGTACCGTCCTCCCAGGTACCGCCGTTCAGAGTGCCACCGGCATCCTGGATTTTTTTGAAAAACTGGTCCTGTCCGACATGCTGGGACTCCTGAAAAAGCATATGTTCGAATAAGTGGGCGAATCCGGTACGTCCCTTCACTTCCCGGTTGGAACCGACATGATAGAGAATGGCAACGGCGGTGATCGGATCGGAATGATCCTGATGGAGGATGACCTCCAGACCGTTAGAGAGGGTGTATTTTTCGTAATCGATCTTAAGTTCAGACGGCTGTTGGGAAGTACAGCCGGCGATGATCAAAAGACTGAGAATAGAAACATACACAAGTTTGCTGATTGGCATATGACCTCCTGAATTTGAGGTTAAATGTATTTTGATATTATGCATCCACTTCCTGTCAGGCATAAAGAGCTCTCTGATGATGACATCAGTAATATTTATCATTCCTCGCGGAAGCCGATAAGATGTGCTAAGATTGATTTTCTTTATAGCCCCTTATTGTCCTGTAGATATAACAATCCGGTGTTTTGTATACGTAAACTCAATCAAGAAGTTAAAAAAATATATTTCTTAATGAAAGAAATACTTATCAATTTTAAATTATTTCAATAAAGCCTACAATCCCCCCTCTGCCTTTACCCCCTATGCGACCTGTCCGCTGCCCCCGCCCCAAAATGTGCTGCCGGTGGCCGTGACCGCGGGAGAGAAGAAGTATGGGGAGCATTGAATAAGACAAAAGAAAAAAGGCAAAAACAGTCCACGAATTTCCACGAATTAAATCGAATTTCACGGATTATTTTTAACGCAAAGGTGCAAAGAACGATTTTTATGTCCGTGCACCTCGGACTTATACAGAGCAAGAACTGTTTTCGGGTTTAAGAAGTTTATCAGACTCTGTTGAGACCTTGATTTTTTCCTACTCTTTTATCAAGAAAAACAGCCAGTCACAAGAAGGCGGGATAGGTTGCACTAAAACGATAATCACGAATTAAATACGTTGAATTATAATTCAAAACTATTAATTCTAAATATTGAATATTGACCATTCCGGATTGACTATTGTATGTTCTTTACCCTTTACCCTCTATACCTTTGGCCTTCATGGATATTTTTATTAAAAAATGTAACCCCTTCTTGATCCAATCGTAATAATCTCTTAAGCTTGCATCCAATTTTATGACTGACGTTCATTATATTACTTTAATTCCAAAGAAATGAGGTGACGTTGGGAGTTTCGGAAAGAAAAGAGCGGGAGAGAGAGCGCCGGCGCGAAGACATTCTGGATGCCGCCGAAAAAGTATTTTTTGAAAAAGGCATTGATCTGGCGACCATGGAAGATGTGGCGCTGACCGCCGAGTTGAGTAAGGCAACCTTGTATCTTTATTTCAGCAGTAAGGAAGAAATATACTTCGCCATCTTCGTACGCGGACAGAAAAAAATGACAGAAATGATGCTCAGGACAACCGATATATTTCTGCACACCAAAGAAAAAATGAATGCATTTGCCAAATCGGTTTTCTCTTTTCAGAAAAAATATCCCGATTATTTTAAGGCATTTATTTATTTTCAGACCCATGGTATCAATATTTCCGGGGACAGTATTTATCTGGCTGAACATAAAAGGATCAGACAGGTATTGCTGGAGACCTGGATAAGCCTCATGCAGGATGGGAAGCAGGAGGCGATTATCAACGAACAGATGGATGAGATGCGTACCGGAGCGATTCTGTGGATGCAGATGCTGGGATTTCTGATGATCTATCCGCTGATGAAAAATGATATGAAGAATCAGTTCCATTTTAATGATAAAAATATTGTTGAAGACTATACGGGTTTGGTATTTAATGGTATTTTGAAAAAATAAATTTAACAGATATGATCCGGATCTTAAGTCGTGGAGGTAGTAATGAGTAAACTGTTTTCAGTGTGTCTGTTTTTGGCAATGATGCTTTCCGTATTTTCCTGCGCTGAAGAAAAAGCGGAGTCCAGGAGTATGGAACAGATTTATAAAGAAGAGGGCGTACCGGTTAAGGTTTTGACGGTCGAACCTGATAATTTTACGGTGGAACGATCCTATAATGCCGTTTTGACTGGTATTGAAGAATCATCTGCCTATGCCAAAGTGGGAGATAATGTTGAAAAGGTCTACGTGAAAGTCGGAGATTACGTTAAACAGGACCAGATAATGCTTACTTTTCCGACGGACAATCCAAATGCCCAGTATTTTCAGGCGAAAGTAGCTTTTGACAACGCCAAACTGGCATATGACAGAATTGCCAATATGTACCAGACAGGGGGAATTTCCAAGCAACAGCTGGACAATGCCAAAGCCAGTTTCGACGTGGCAGCTGCCAACTGGGATGCGGCGCAGCAGACAGTGATTGTGAAAGCACCGATCAGCGGATACGTGACGAAAGTGAATGTCAGTGAAACAGACAATGTAAAAAAGGAAGCGGAACTTTTTACTATCTCACGAATGAACAGAATGAAAGCCCGTGTGTGGATCTCGGAAAAAGATTCACGGGAGGTGAAAAACGGCATGAGTGCCTATGCAGTGTGGAATGATGTGCGGATCGATGGAAGAGTAGTCGAAGTTGATATGGCACTAAATCAGCAGAAACAGGCCTTTGGGGCACTGCTTGAATTTGATAATCCGGGTAAAATTTTAAAATTCGGTATCACGGCTGATATCTTCATCAAAACTTATGAGAAGTCCGGAATGATCATTGTACAAGCGAAGGATCTGCTACAGGAAAATGAAGATCGGTTTGTTTACGTTGTTGAAAATGGAAAAGCTGAGAAAAAAAAGGTCATGACAGGCAAACAATTTAATATGGATGTAGAAATAGAAAACGGTCTTTCAGCCGGAGATTCACTGATTGTTGAGGGCCAGATGCATCTTGAGCCAGATTCCAAAATACGAATTATAGAGTGAGGTAGAGCCCATGTTTTTATCAACCGTTTCGATAAAACGTCCAATCATGGTCAGTATGTTTCTGATCGCTTTTGTTGTATTTGGGGCGCTGGCCTATTTCAGTCTTACGCTTAACATGATGCCGGATGTTGAATTTCCTTATGTCACAGTCCAGACTATCTACCCCGGTGCCGGTCCGCAGGAGTTAGAAATCCAGGTGACAAAGAAAATAGAAGATGCTGTTTCCACGGTGAGTAAGATTGACTTTATCCGCTCCTTTTCAATGGAAGGAGTCTCTTATGTAATCATCAAGTTTGATCTTGATAAGGATGTGGATATTGCCAACCAGGAAGTGAAAGACAAGGTAAACGGTATGCTCAATGAACTGCCGCGGGATGCAGAACTGCCGGTGGTCGCTAAATTCGATGTCAGTGCCTTTCCTGTTTTAGATATTGTACTCACCGGGGATATGCCCGTACGGGATCTGTATGATCTGGCTGATAAAAGAATCAAAGACCGTTTCTCTCAAATTGACGGTGTCGGCCAGGTTGACATAAAAGGCGGTGTCGAACGCGAGGTGAAGGTTGTACTGGATAACCGTGTGGTATTTCAGAATGCGATCTCATTACAGACATTATCACAAATACTGGCCGCCCATAACCTGGATATGCCGGGCGGACATTTCACTGAGCGCAGCCAGGAATATTCAGTGCGTTTGAAAGGTGAGTTTAAAAACCTGCAGACGATGAAAGATCTGGATGTACCGACTGCTTTTGGGGTAAAAAAATTGGGGGAGATTGCAGAAATAAAGGATACCTCAGCGGAAGTTCGTGAGCGAAGTACCTACTTTAACAATATGGACAAAATCCGCGAAGACCATGTGGTTCTATTCAGTATTATAAAAAGTCCTGACGGAAATACGGTGGAAATGGCGACGGCAATAAAAAAATCTTTGCCGGAAATTACTCGGGAGCTGCCCTTCGGTTGCAGCCTTGATATTGTCCGTGATGGTTCTGTATTTATTGAAAGCTCAGTAGAAGACACCCTTATGAACATCATTCTCGGTGTTATTCTTACCGGTCTGGTATTGCTGTTTTTTCTGCATGACCTGCGCTCCACGCTTATTGTCGCCACAGCCATGCCATTTTCTATCATTTCAACCTTTTTGTTTTTGCAGATATCTGATTTCTCGTTGAATATTATGACCCTGATGGGGTTATCGACGGCGGTCGGCATTTTGGTGACCAACTCGGTGGTGGTGCTGGAAAATATATTCCGGCATAAAGAGGAGGGCTATTCCAGAACTGAGGCTGCCGATAAAGGGACCTCAGAAATTGCGGTCGCTGTCATTGCTTCTACAATGACGAATATCGTCGTCTTCCTTCCCATCGCTGGTATGGGAAGTATGGTCGGCCAGTTTTTTAAGGAATTTGC
>Ga0307424_1001166_pt1 | contig 13911 bp, 9 predicted proteins | sample SalMarWE160320MG_FD_202157 | JGI IMG/M metagenome (GOLD analysis project Ga0307424, IMG submission 202157) | Salt marsh sediment microbial communities from the Plum Island Ecosystem LTER, Massachusetts, United States - WE1603-20 | ecosystem: Environmental > Aquatic > Marine > Intertidal zone >... | reverse complement strand
ACGACCGCGTCGGCACGGACCGGCTTGCCGTCTTCATAGACGAGAGTCACTTGGCTCTTTGAATCCGGCCCGAGCTCCGGCGTCCGGCCCGCATGCCGAGCCTTCGCCATCTCATGGAGAATACGGTGAGAGTAGAAGATCGGCGCCGGCATGAGCGGCTCGGTCTCGCGGCAGGCATAGCCGAACATAATGCCCTGGTCGCCGGCACCCTCATCCTTTTCGCTTCCCACGTCGGCATCCACACCGCGGGCGATGTCGATGGACTGCTCATGCAGATAGTTTTGGAACTCGGCGAGGTCCCAGTGGAAACCCTCCTGTTCGTATCCGATCTCGCGCACCGCGTTTCGCGCCGCCTTCTCGATGCTCTCGGGGGTCACCGATTCCGGCCCACGCACCTCGCCGGCAAGCACAATGCGGTTGGTGGTGACGAGCGTCTCGCAAGCCACGCGAGAGTGTGGGTCGGCATCCAAGTACAGGTCGACGATCGCATCGGAGATGCGGTCGCAGACCTTATCGGGATGGCCTTCAGAAACGGACTCACTGGTAAAGAGGTAATTTCCTCGGGACACTGCATACCCCCATAGAGACAACAACGAAAGGCCGGGCGGCCTGGATTGGGCCCGGTTCTGACAGGTCGTAAGGCTGGAGGTCAACCCCCCCGTCCGCGTGCTCGGAAACTAGGAGGCTCCGCCGCCTGAACTCAAGGCGCGGACCAAATCGACCACGCTCTTACGCACCTTGGCGTCGCCGATCTTGACGAACGCACGATTGAGTTCGAGCCCTTCGCGGCTATTCAGGAACTCCAAGATGAAACCTTCGGAATCCGACTCGGCCAATCCCGGTGCGCGGCTGCCGTCGCCGGCATAGGGCGCTTCCTCGAAGAAGAATTGCACCGGCACGTCGAGGATTTTGGAGATCTGAAACAACCGGCTCGCGCCGATGCGATTGACGCCTTTCTCGTACTTCTGAACCTGCTGAAAGGTCAGACCCATACTCTCGCCAAGGCGCTCTTGGCTCATGCCGAGAAGCATCCGGCGCAACCGGACCCTGCTCCCGACATGCGCGTCAACGGGGTTAGGCTTCTTACCTGCCATTCGCGAGTTTAATCCTTGAGCTGAGGAAAAACAGAGTTTGATCAGAGTCTTGGTAGGAGGCTCCTTAGCCGAAAGGTGTCATAGGGGGGGCGTTTGGGCTCGTCAAGTTCGCTACAATTGCCGAACGCATTTCATCCTAATTGATATTTACGGCACGCTAACCATCCGCCGAGGGCGAGGCACAAAACCAATATTTCCAAAGAGGTACCGAACCTCACGAAGAGAGTCCGAGGGCCCACTTTGGGCAGTCCTGCGTCGATCAGTCCTTTCTCGCCGAGACCGATCTCGGCGAGAACGCGTCCCCACGGATCGATTACCGCCGAGATGCCGGTGTTGGCGGCGCGGACCACCGGTAGTCCTTGCTCAACCGCGCGGACTTGCGCCTGATGGAAGTGTTGGTATGGGCCGGCGCTCGATCCGAACCACGCGTCGTTGGTGATGTTGAGCAGCCAGCCCGGCCGCGTGGCGGGATCGGTGACGTCGTCGGGAAAGATGATCTCGTAGCAGATCAGCGGGCTTGCCGCCGGCGCGCCGGGAATGTTCATGATGCGCGGGCCGGTGCCTGCGGTGAAGCCGCCGCGCACGCCCGTCAACTGCATGAAGCCGAGGCTTTCGAGAAAATCCTGGAACGGCAGATATTCACCGAACGGCACGAGATGGATCTTGTCGTAGGTGGCGCGCACCCGGCCTTCGTCGTCGACCAGGAGGAGACTGTTGTAGACGTGCTCGCTCGCGAGGTCCCCGGCCGCGTTGCGTTTGTCCACGTAGCGCGCCGCGCCGACGAGCAGGGACGTGCCTTGCGGCAGTGCATCGCCGATGGCGGTCAGCGCCTCCGACGTATCAGCGAGGAAAAACGGGAGCGCCGTCTCCGGCCAGATGACGAAGTTGATCTTGTCGAGCCCGGCGGAATCCGTGAGGTCGAGATACTCATCGAAGATCTCGACGCTGTTCTCAGGGCGCCACTTGTTGGCCTGATCAATATCCGCTTGCACGATGCGCAGCCGTACCCCCGTCTCAGCAAACGTCGCAGCCGCAAGCCGCCGCTCGCCCCATAAAGCCCCGAGGCCGAGCGCGACCAGAAGAAGGGCCGCGAGCAGCGCGGTGCTCTTGCTTGGGCCGCGGTCCGCAGACCAGATCGCCGCCGGCGCCGCGAACAGAAGCACGGCCACAACGCTCAAGGCATAAACGCCGAGAAGGGCCGCGAGTTGCATCAGGGGCCCGTTGGCGAGAAGCCCGTAGCCGATGAGGTTCCAGGGGAAGCCTGTGAGCACATGGCCGCGCGTGTACTCGGCCAGGCCAAAAGCGAAGGCTAGCGCGAACACGCGGGCTGCTCCTGGCCGCCACATCGCCATGGCAAGCGCGCCCGCCGCGGCGAAGAACAGCGCCATGCCGCCTGGTAGGGCCGTCATGACGAAAGGGATCAGCCAGCCATGCCGCCAGGGCTCCACCAGGAACGCCTCGGCAACCCAATAGAGCCCGGCAAGGAAAAAGCCGAAGCCGAACCAGAATCCGGTCAGCGCGCCGCATTTGAGCCGCGGGCCAAGCGCTGCATGGCCTGCATGGCAGCCGTCGAAAAGCCAGACCAGCCCGCCGAAGGTCAGGAACAGCACGGGCCAAGCATGGACCGGCGCGAAGGCGAGTACCGACAGTGCGCCGAGAAAAATGCCGAAGAGCGCCCGCCGAAAGCCCTGCAAACGGCCGACCCAGGCCGCGGCCCGCGAGACTACGGAGCGAGCTGGATCGGAAGGCGCGCGAGGCCGCTTGGGGGTCATGACGTTACGGCCCTAGCTCACCTCACGTCCTGAGGCGAGCCTCTTGAGGCAAGCCTCCCGAGGCGAGACGCGCTCCTCAAGGCGCGCGCTGTGCGGCCTTGCTCTCGGCCTCGGCGGTATCCGATTCTTTCGGAACGTGAATGCGCAGCTTCTTGATGCGGCGCGGGTCTGCATCCAGCACCTCGAACTCGACGCCGGACGGGTGGTGGACGAGTTCGCCGCGCGACGGGATACGTCCCGTAAGCGAGAACACCACACCGCCCAGCGTGTCGATGTCCTCTTCTTGCTCACCCGAGACCAGATCGATCCCGAGATGCTCCTCGATGTCCTCGACCGGTGTGCGCGCGTCGGCGATCAGCCCGAGCCGCGGGTCGACGCGGATCAACGGCTCTTCCTCGACGTCGTGCTCGTCGGCGATCTCGCCCACGACCTCCTCCACCAGATCCTCGATGGAGACGAGCCCGTCCGTGCCGCCATATTCGTCGACCACAAGCGCCAGATGGAGCTGCGAGGTCTGCATCTTGAGCAGGAGGTCGAGCACCGGCATGGAGGCCGGCACGTAGATCAGCTCGCGCGCGATGTTTATCGAGCCGACGGTACGCTTCAGGTCGACCTTGCCGAGATCGAGTCCGTCGCCGCCGTTCGCCTCCTCAGTGATCCACGACATCAGGTCGCGAATGTGGATCATGCCGCGCGGATCATCGAGCGTCTCGCGATAGACCGGAACGCGCGAGTGCTCGGCTTTGCGGAACACACGCATCAGCTCCTCGATGCTGACGCTCTCGTCAACTGCGACGATGTCGGCGCGCGGCACCATCACATCCTCGACCGTGAGTTTGCCGAAGCGAAGGATGCGCAGCAGCATGCTGCGCTCTTGCGCGCTCAAGGTGTCGCTCTTGCTGCGGGCAAGCGCATCCTCGATCAGCTCGCGCAGATCCGGCTCCTCGCCGAGGCCGAAGGTCTGCAGCAAGCGATCGAACCAGGTCGTGTCCTCGTCGGCGCGACGCTCCTGCTCGGCCTCGAGCTCACGCTCGGATGACGGGCCGGTGCTCATGACGACGGTACCTCCGCAAGGCCGGCCTCGTTCCCCGCATAGGGGTCGGCGATGCCGATGGAGGCGAGAGCCTTTCTTTCCAGGTCTTCCATCTTCTCAGCTTCGTCGTCTTGCATGTGATCGAAGCCGAGAAGATGAAGGACGCCGTGCACCACGAGGTGGGAGGCATGGTCTTCCAGCGAAATGCGCTCATCGTCCGCCTCCGCGCGCGCGGTCTCGTAGGCGATCACGATGTCACCGAGCGCGCCCGGTTCGCCGGGTGTATCGCCGGACGGAAACGATAACACGTTGGTGGGTTGATCCTTGCCCCGCCAGTCGCGGTTGAGCTCACGCATCTCGGTGTCGTCCGTGAGGACGATCGTCACCTCGTAGAGCGCAGGCGTTTGGGGAGGCGCTTCGGCGAAAGCCGCGTGCGCGGCAAGCACGACCGTCGCGTCGCTGATGGCGCTCTGCTCCCAGACGCCGCAATGACGAATGACTTCGACCGCAAGCTCCGGTCGTGGCGGAGGCTCCCCGCTGCTGCGACTAGGGCCGCCCTCGCTCATGAGGGTCCCCCGCTCCGGGGCGCGGCCTCGTAAGCCTCGACGATGCGGCCGACAAGTTCCCGGCGAACGACGTCCGCCTTTGAGAAGGCGACGTGCTCGACCTCGTCGATGCCGCGCAGGATGTCGATCGCCTCGGTGAGGCCAGAATCCTTGCCAGGCGGCAGGTCGACCTGGGTCGGATCGCCGGTCACGATCATCTTGCTCTCTTCGCCGAGCCGCGTGAGGAACATCTTGAGCTGAACCGCCGTGCAGTTTTGCGCCTCATCGAGAATGACAATGGCATGGGAGAGGGTGCGTCCGCGCATGAAGGCAAGCGGCGCGATCTCGATCACGCCCGTGGCGAGCCCGCGCTCGACCCGTTCGGGCGCGAGCACATCATAGAGAGCATCATAAAGTGGGCGCAAATAGGGGTCGACCTTCTCGCGCATGTCGCCGGGGAGGAAGCCGAGCCGCTCGCCGGCCTCGACCGCAGGGCGCGATAGGATCAGCCGGTCGCAGCGCCCCGCCTCGAGGCAGGCCGCGGCGAAGGCGACCGCGAGATAGGTCTTGCCGGTGCCGGCGGGGCCGGTCGCGAAGATCAGATCGTTGCGCTGAAGCGAATCGAGATAGGTGCTTTGCGCTGGCGTGCGCGCCGTGATCAGGCGTTTCCGCGTGCGGATCTGCGATGCAGCGGGGCCGGTGACAGCGGGTTCGCCGTCTTCTCCCGCCTCGCCGACGCGGGCATGGCGGATTGCGCCGACCACCTCGCCAATGCCGATCGCTTCGCCTTGCGCCAAGCGCCCGTAAAGCTGTTCGAGAACGACCTTCGCCGCGGCGCAAGACTCGCCCGGGCCACGCAACGCCACGGCGTTGCCGTTGACCACCGCCTCGACGCCGAGGCGGTCCTCAAGCACCGCGAGATTTGCGTCATAGTCGCCGAGGAGATCACGCACGAGCCTGATGTCGTCGAAATAAACGACGAGGGGCTCTCCGCTCCCGTTGGCTTGCGCCGTCTCTTGGCGCTTTGCCGCCGATCCACGCCCGCGCGTCAAAGATGTCTTCCGAACGCTGGCCTTGCTGGTCACACGGCCGCCTGAACTGGCTCGCGCCATTCAAATCCCGATTTCATGACACCGGTAAGACTGTTCGGCCCGGCAGCCGAGATGTCAACCTCGGCGATGTGGCCGATCAGCGCGTCGGGGCCCTCCGCGTGGACAGCCTGTAGATAAGGTGAACGCCCGGTGATTTGCCCCGGTTTCCGCCCTTTGCCCTCGAACAGCACCGGCAGCCGGCGCCCCACCGTCGCCTGGTCGAACGTATGGCGGCTCTCTTCGAGCAAGGCCTGGAGCACGGCCAAACGGTCCTTTTTGACCGAATCGGGCACTTGCCCATCGAGACCGGCGGCGGGCGTGCCCGGCCGCGCGCTGTATTTGAAGGAGAAGGCTTGGGCGAAGCGCATGCGCCGCGCCAATGACAAGGTCGCCTCGAAATCGGCGTCGGTCTCGCCGGGGAAGCCGACGATTATGTCTGTGGAGAGGGCGATGTCGGGGCGCGCATCGCGGATCTTCGCAATCAACGCCTCGTAGTCTGCCGCCGTGTGCTTGCGGTTCATCGCGGCGAGGATGCGGTCCGAGCCAGCCTGGAACGGCAGGTGGAGATAAGGCATCAGCTTGGGTTCGTCGCCGAACAGAGCGATCAGGTCATCGTTCATGTCGTGCGGATGGCTCGTGGTGAAGCGCAACCGCTCGATGGCCGGAATCTCGGCGAGTTTCTGCAGTAGACGTGCAAGAGACCAGGGGGCGCCGTCCGGCCCGTCGCCATGATAGGCATTCACGTTCTGCCCGAGCAGCGTCACCTCGCGCACGCCGCGCGCGGAGAGCCGCTCGACTTCGGCGACGATCGCGGCGGGTTCTCGCGAATACTCCGCGCCGCGCGTATACGGCACCACGCAGAACGTGCAGAACTTGTCGCAGCCTTCCTGCACGGTGACGAAGGCGGACACCTGCCGCTTGCCGTCAGCGCGCGCAGGCAGCGCCGCGAACTTATCCTCCGCTGGGAACTCGGTCTCGACCGAGCGCCTGCCCGTGGACTGAGCTTCGGCCACGAGATCGGCGAGGCGGTGCAGGCTTTGCGGGCCGACCACGATGTCGACGACCGGCGCGCGGGCGATGATCTCCTCACCCTCGGCCTGGGCGACGCAACCCGCCACGGCGACCATCGTGTCGCGGCCGCGCGTTTTGCGCGCCTCTTTATTGAGACGCACGCGGCCGAGCTCGGAATAGACCTTCTCCGCCGCCTTCTCGCGGATATGGCAGGTGTTGAGGATGACGAGATCGGCGTCGTTGGCCTCGTCGGTGAGCTCATAGCCGGCAGGCTGAAGCGCTTCGGCCATGCGCTCGGAATCGTACGCATTCATCTGGCAGCCGAAGGTCTTGATATGGAGCTTCTTGGGGCTCGTCGCCATGGGTCGTTTGTTGGGCACGGCCCCAGGCTTCGTCAAGGGAAAAGCCCCGTTTTCTAGCGACTCCACAAATGGCTCGGGGCTGGTAAGCTTAAGCCGCCTCAAGGCCCTGAAGGATCGCAACCGTCGGGCCTTGAGGCGGTGACTAGACCGGGCGCCTGGCTCTGCCGGGCGTCCGTGTCTCGCCGAACTGGGCGAGACTTAGTTACACTCGCTCATGCCCTTCAGCGCGGACCGAGCGGCCGACTTCGTCTTGAAGCCTTCCGAGCCCAGCATGGTGAGCGTCTTGCCATTCGGCTTCTTCGACACGATCGAGCACTTATGGCTGCTCGAGCTCTGCGCCACGTAGTACTCGCCCGCGAAGGCCGGGGTCGCCATTCCGGCGATGAGCAGACCTGCAATCAGATACTTCTTCATTGGACTACTCCTTGGTTGACCTCCTTGAAGGGGTTTCCTCTTCAAGGTGGCGAAGATTTCTCCGCCATTCCGGCGGAGTGGTGGCGGACGACCGGCAAGAGTGTCGCGGGGTAAGCCGTAGGGGTGGGGGGTATGCGTTGTGTTTTTCGCAAGGGGTTGATGGCTTGTAAGGCTCGCGGTTTTTTTTGGACGAATTCGCGGCGCGGAGCTTGCGCCTTGGAACACCAAGGGCGTGCGAATCATTTTCATCGTGGGGCGCTGAAACGGAGGAGGACGGCAGATGCCAGCCAAGTCAGCAGCGCAACAGAAGGCGGCGGGCGCGGCGCTCGCGGCCAAACGCGGCGAGATCCCGGTCAGCAAGCTGAAGGGCGCGTCCAAGAGCATGTACGAGTCGATGACGGAGAAAGAGCTCGACGAGTTCGCCTCGACCAAGCGCAAGGGCAAACCCGAGCACGTCTCGAAATCGAGTAAGTAGGGAAGGGCTTACTGCAGCCGCACCATGACGCTGTCCGCGGCTCCGGTGGCGTCCGTCACCGTGAGCCGTACGAAGCCGGGCCCATCCGGCTCGAAGAACAGCGTGCCGGGGCTCCGCGCCGTCTCTAGCGGCATGCCGTTGACCAGCACGTTGAGCGGCGGTGTGCCGCCCGCGATCTTGATGGCGACGGGATCGAGGGTCGCGCCTTCCGAGGAGAGCGCCAGGCTCGCCCCTTGGGGCGGGAACACGATATGGACCTTCGGCGCCATCGCCTCGCCCGCATTGTCCCGGGACGCAAAGCGCCGCAGCGGCGGCGGCAAGTGTGACGTGTTCGCGAAGATCACTCCCTTGGGCGCTGGCGGCAGTGCCTTAGGATTGAGTGTCAGCCTGGCGAAGGCGTCGAACAGGATCGGCGCGGCGGCCGTCCGGCCCACCAAGCCCGTGACCGGCGCCCCGTCGGGGCGCCCGACCCAGACGCCGATCGTGTGTGCGCCGTCGAAGCCGACGGCCCAGGCGTCGCGGTAGCCGTAGCTCGTGCCGGTCTTGAAGGCGATGCGCCCGCCGAGCGCGTTCGGTGGGGGCGGCGCACCGCGCAGCACGTCGCCGACATACCAAGCGGCGACCGGCTCCATCAGGCGCTTCAGCGGTGGCGGCGTCTCGCCGAGGCGCTCGATGAGCGGCGCCACGGTGCCTTGGCGCGCAAGACCCGAATAGAGCGCGGTGAGGTCGATCAGCCGCACGCCGATACCGCCGAGCCCAAGCGCGAGCCCCGCCGTCTCGTGCTTCGGCAGCACGAGCGAGGCGCCGGCCTCGTCAAGCCGCGCCAAGAGCCGGCTCGGCCCCACGGCGTCGAGAACGGCGACGGCCGGCACGTTGAGCGACTGTTGCAGTGCACGGCGCACCGTGACGGTGCCCTGGAAGGTCAGGTCGAAATTCTTCGGCGCATAGTCGGCATAGCGGATCGGCCGATCCTCGATCAGAGTCGCGGGATGAATAAGTCCGTCCTCGAAGCCGAGCCCATAGATGAAGGGTTTGAGCGCCGAGCCCGGCGAGCGGACGGCGCGCGTCAGGTCCACTTGGCCGGCACGGGCTTCATTGAAATAGTCGGGCGAGGCGACACGCGCCAGGATTTCGCCCGTGGCGTTGTCCACCACGACGATCGCCGCCGAGATCGCGTCGCCAAGCGCCTCGGACCGCTCGCGGGCGAGCGTCTCGAGCCGCCGCTGCAAGCGGCCTTCGATGGTAAGGCGGATGATCTTGTCGGCGCACGCGGCCTTCGCTTCGTCGGCGGCATGGGGTGCTCTGAGCGGCATGGGCCTGCGCGCATGGGGCACGGGTTCCGTCTTGGCCCGGGCGATCTCGTCAGCGCTGAAGAGGCCGCTTCCGGCGATACGGTCGAGCACCCGGTTGCGCGCGGCGAGCGCCCTGTCCGGATGCCGGTCCGGGCGCCGAGATTCCGGCGATTGCGGAAGCGCGACGAGGAGGGCCGTTTCCCCGAGCGTGAGCCGGCGTGGCTCCTTGCCGAAATAGGCAAGCGAAGCAGCACGGATCCCTTCGAGGTTGCCGCCATACGGCGCAAGGGTGAGATACAGGCCGAGGATCTCGTCCTTGCTGAGCGCCCGTTCGAGCTGGAGCCCGCGGACCGCCTGCCTGAGCTTGGCGTAGACCGACCGCCCGCGCCGCGGCTCCAAGAGCCGCGCCACCTGCATCGAGATGGTCGAGCCGCCCGAAACGATGTGGCCCTGGCTCGCGAGTTGATAGGCCGCCCGCATCATGGCGAGCGGATCCACGCCGTGATGGGAGAAGTAGCGCTTGTCCTCGTAAGCGAGCAGCGCTTGGAGGAAACGCGGGTCCACGTCTTCGCGCGTCGCCGGAAGCCGCCAGCGGCCCTCGCTCGTGAGATAGGCGCGGAGCAGCTTGCCGTTGCGGTCGAGCACGGTCTGCGAGGTCTCGAGATCCTCCCCGAGCGGCGGCGGCCCGAAGGACTGGACAAGCCCGGTCGCGGCGCCCGCGGCCGCAGCAGCGATCCATACCGCGCCGATGGCGGCGTAGGTTGCGCGGCGTTTCAGCGGGCTCATTTGCGCGGGATCACCTTGACGGCGCCTGTGCCGGTGCGGCCGAAGCGGTCGGGACGATACATGTCCTCGACCACGGCTTGCGGCAGCACGTAGCTGCCGGGCGACACCGCGCGCACGACATAGGCGACCGTATACACCGGTTTGCTGTCGGTCCTGCGGTCGAACGCCGCCACGAACCGGTCGTCGCGGAACGCTGTGTAGACCGGGTTTGCCGCATGGGTGATCCACGAGAGGCCGCCCGTGTCCGCCGAGGAGACGAGATGCGGGTTGTCGATCTCGAAACCGGCCGGCACGTAGTCGGTAAGCGCCACGCGGGCGAATTGCGGCTGCGGCTCGGTGACGGTCAGCACCACCACGAAGCGATCGTTCTGCGTGGCCGTGTTGATGTCGACCGCGTCGCCCTCGAGCGTGTAGTAGCTGCGGTCGAGCGTGAAGCCGTGATCGGCGGCGGGCTCAGGACTCGTCGGCGCCCCGCTCACCGAGATGACCGCATCAAGCGGCGTTTCGCCGGCATTGGTCACCGTCACCGGGTTGATGCCGATGTCTTCCTCGCTGAACGTGCGATAGAGCGGCCCTTCTTGACCGCCTTCGCCGCCGCTGCCTTCCTCGACGGTGAGGCTCACGTTCTGCTTGCCGAGCGCGCGCGCCGCGAGCACCAGCCAGGCGTCGTCTTGCGTCGAGGTGTAGGTCACGCGCTCGCGCGCGATTCCAATCTGCTTGGTGGCGTTCACCAGGATCACTTTCGGCGCATCCCCTTCGGCCGCGAGCGTGACCACGGCGGCGGCATCGCGTAAGGGCGAGCCGAAATCGACGCGGCCGCCCTTGGGCTCGACCTCGTTGGGCAGTGCGCCGGCCGCGGCGCGGAACGCCTTCTCGGCGCGGAGCTTGTCGCCGAGCATGGCGAGCGCCGCGCCGATCTCCGCTTGTGCGGCCGGCGTGCCGAGCTGGCTCAGCTTGACGTCGGCGATGTAGCGGAGGTCGCCGACCGGCGCCATGCCGTTCCGCGCCAGCACGTAGAGCGCATAGGACAGCGCCAGGCCGCCGTCCGTGGAGACGTCGGGTGCCGTGCTCACATAGTTCCGCAAGCGGTTGAGCGCGAGCTTGAAGCGCTCGTCGGGAACGGCATAGCCGGCAGCCCGCGCGCGCGTCAGGAAGTCGGTCACGTAAGCGTCGAGCCAGGCATCGCTGCCGCCCGGCGCCCACAGGCCGAACGCGCCTTCGTAGCCTTGGCGCGCAAGCACGGTCTCGATCGCCTTGGTGATGCGCTCATCCACATGGGTGTCGGCGGCAAGCTTCAACTGGGCCGCCATCTCGTTGACATAGAGCAACGGCAGCGCGCGGCTCACGATCTGCTCGGTGCAGCCGAGCGGATAGCGGTCGAGCGCGGCGATGAGGCTCGCCACGTCGAGCGCCGCTGTCGGCGTGACGGAGAGCGCCACGCTGCCTGTGCCCGGCACGAGGTCGGCGAACACGTCATTGGAGATCGTGATGCTCTTGCCCGGCTCGAGTGACTCCACCGTGCGGCGCGAAAGAATCTGCGTCGCCGGATTGACCGTGAGCGCGTAGCGCCGCGCCACCGAGAAATCGCCTGGTCCAGTGACGGCGACGTCGACTGAGCCTTCGCCGACGCCGAGCGCCGAGATGGGCAGGATGACCGCGCCGCGCTTCTTGGCGGCCAGCTTGATCGACCGGTCGGCCCCTTCGACGCTGAGCGGCCCCGCGGTCGACACCGCGACCTGGTAGGTGCCGGTCTCGCCCTCGACATTGTCGAGGTCGAGCCGGAGCGTGGACTTGTCGCCGGTGAGCAGGAAGCGCGGCAGCGTGGCGGTGACCACGACGGGATCGCGCACAATCACGTCGCCAGAGCCGTGCCCGACTTTGTCCTTGCTCCAGGCCACGGCCATGACCTTCACCGTGCCGGTGAAGGCGGGGATCGGGAACTCGACCTCGGCCGTGCCGTCAGCCCCGACCGTGACGATGCCGGAATAAAGCGCAAGCGGCGGCTGGGTCGGCGGGTTGCCTTGCAGCTCGCCAGCGCCAGCGTCGCCGCCGGTGCGGATTTGCCCACGCGTGCCTTGCATGCCGTCGATGAGTTGGCCGTAAAGGTCGCGGATCTCGGAGGAGAGCTTGCGCTGGCCGAGATAGTATTGGTCCGGTGACGGCGGCTTGTAGCCCGTGAGGTTGAGGATGCCGACATCGACCGCGGAGACCACGATGCGTGCCCGCTCGCCGGCGAGGTTGGCGAGCTTCACCGGAACGCGGAGTGTCGTCTGCGGCCGGATCAGCTTAGGCAGGTCGAGGCTGACATCGATCGTGTGCTCCGCCTTGTCGACGCTGAACCATTGCACGCCGATGGCGCGGCCCGGCATGCGCTTCTCGGCCACGTCGAGGGGGCGCCTGAGCGTGGCGAGCACATAGGCCCCGGTGCCCCAATCATCGCCGACGGTGAGCGGCAACTTGACGAGGCCCGGCTTAACATCGGTCGTGGTTTGGGTGATCAGCCGGTCGCCAATCACCGACAACGTGACCGTGCCGGCGCTGCGCGCGGTGACGGCAACGGTCATGGTATCGCCGGCCTTGTAGGCGGGCTTGTCGAGCGCGATCTCCAAGAAGTCAGGCGTGTCGGCGCTCGCTTCGGCATACCAGCCAGAATCGAAGCTGTAGGTGGTGAGCGGCCCTTGCGGGTTGGGGCTCTCCACCTCGAGGCGATAGCGGCCCCAGCTCACCGGGACTTCGATGTGTCCCGGCTGATTGGCCGTAGCGTCGATCGTGCCATTGGCCACGCGCCGCGTAACCTTGACGGGCTCGTATTGCCACTGGCCGTAGGCGCGGTACCACTGGTACTTGGACTCGATCCGCAGCAACTGCCACTTGAGCCCCTGCGCGGCGATTTGTTTGCCGTCCGGCGCCGCCATGACCACGTCGAACTTGGCGGTGTCCTGATCGCCGAGGCTCGAGCCTTTGAACAGGGGCTTCACGCCGATCATGCTTGCCGTCGGGGTGATCGGCAGCGATAGGCTGTGCTCGATCGCCCTGCCGCCAGGCTCGGCGAGGCGCACCACGACCGTAGCTTCGAGCGGCTGGGTGGCGGCCGGCACATGGTCAAGCGCGACGTCGAAGGTCGCTTTGCCCTTGTCGTCCGTCTCCGGCAGGTCGGCGAGCGGAATGATCTGGGTGTTGAAGCGGTCGCCGGAATCGGAATCGTTGAGGCCGAACACGTAGCCGGGGAAGCCCGGCCGTTCGTCGGCCGCGGCGATCTTCAGGGAGCCATCGATGGGAAGCCCTGACGCGGGCGCGCCATAGAGGAAGCGGCCGTCGAGCGCGATCTCCGCGGGCTGGGCCGGCGACAGGCTCTTGGCATCGGTCGAGATGTCGAATTCGAGCCGTTCCGGCACATAATCTTCGACCAGGAAGCTCGTGTCGCCGATGGCCGACCCCTTCGGGTCGGAATAGACCTGAACGCGCCATGTCCCGGTCGGCGCCGAGGCGATGAGCGGCACGTCGAGGGAACGGCCGCCGATTCCTTCGTCGGTCACCACGTCGCGCCGGTACTCGATCCCGTCCGGACGCTCGACCACGAGCGTCAGGTTTACGTCGGGGACGGCCACGCCAGCGGCGTTTCGCAACAGCGTCGTGACATGCACGGTCTCTCCGGTGCGGTAGACGCCGCGCTCGGTGAACACGAAGGCATCGAGTCTCTTCGGTGCCTCGCGCCCGGCCACGCCACGGTCCGTGAGATCGAAGGCCGATTGCTTGAGATCCAGAAATGCGTAGTCGCCGCTCTTACCGGAGGCCACGAGCATCGCCGGCGACAGTCCGCCTTCGCCCCGGGCGAGACCCGGTGCGAAGCTGGCGGCGCCTTTCGCATCCGTGGTCGCGGTGGCGAGTACCTCGTTGTTGCGCGCGATCAGCCGCACCTCGACGCCGGAAAGCGGCGCCGTTGAAGCCAGCGAGTTGACGAAGGCATGAATGCCGTCTGTGCCGGAATAGGCGGTCAGACCGTAGTCGGAGACGATGAACCATTGCGTGGTCCGCT
>Ga0307424_1001162_pt1 | contig 13944 bp, 14 predicted proteins | sample SalMarWE160320MG_FD_202157 | JGI IMG/M metagenome (GOLD analysis project Ga0307424, IMG submission 202157) | Salt marsh sediment microbial communities from the Plum Island Ecosystem LTER, Massachusetts, United States - WE1603-20 | ecosystem: Environmental > Aquatic > Marine > Intertidal zone >... | reverse complement strand
CGATTCCGGGCCTGAAGGCCCGGCTCGGCGCGCCCTCGGCGCGAGACGCCTTGAAAGGCGATTCCCAACTCCGTCCTTCAGGACGGGTCGCCGAAGGCGCCGAGCCCGCGCTTCAGCGCGGGGACCATCGATCCGGTGATAGCTTGATGGGCGATGCACGAGCGGTGCCTGGGCTCACCGGAGATATCGAGCACCGGGACGCGAGGAGAAGGGCCGTGTACGTCACGACAGACGCTGAGGGCAGCGCGCCGTCCGACAGCATCCGCCGGATGGTGCAATCCGGTGCCGGCCCGCGATGAGCACGGGCTCCGTCATCGTCCGGTTGCTGCGCGCGGTGGGGGCAGGCGCCACCGCCGCCATCGCCATCGCCATCATCTACGCGATCGTGGATCTCTATCTCTCGGGCCACAGCGTCGCGGTGCCGGTCATCCGTGGTCGCCCGCTGCACCACTGGCTAGCGAATATTCTCGTCTTCGTGGTGCCGCTGGGGGTAGCCGCCTACGTGTTCTGGCGCGAGCATCCGAGCGCGCGCTGATCCGGCATTACCTCGAGGTTTTCGCCGACGCGCCATGCACTGCCCACGTTTCTGCCCCACGAGCCGCCGCAGCTCGTCCCGCACCCGCGCCATTTCGTCAGCCAGCTCGCCGGAATCGGGATCGGTGGGGGATGAATTGGCGATTGGCGATTGGCGATTGACTCGCGCACCCAATCGCAAATCGCCGACCGCCAATTGCCAATCGCCAATTCATCCCCCACTAGCGCCGCGCACGACCGCACAGCTAATTCCGCATCTCTCCCCACGGGAGCGGGACTGCCCAAGAAGCCAGACGATCACGATCCTCTGGGACGCGAGGTGGACCGGCTGCTCCGGCAATTGCCGGGAGCCGATCCGACCCTCCAGAGCGACCCGGACCAGCCGCCACCGCGCGCGGAGCGCCCGATCACGGCAACTCCGCGTCCCATGGGGCCGCGCCCTCCCACGCGCGCCGGGCCCACACCACTCCAGCAATGGGGCGTTTGGGGACGTGTCGCGGGAGGCGCATTGCTTGGCGTCGCCCTCACCCAATGGCCGTACGACGCCAATTGCGGGTGGTCGCTCTACGCCTACCTCGCAGCGATGACCACACTGCTCGTTACAGCAGGATGGGCCGCCGTGGCCGCCTGGCGGTTCCGGAACGGCGCCGCACACGCCGTGGCGCTCGTCGTCGGTTTCTGGGGCGTGGTGCTAGCCGCCGAGCAGATCCTGCCTCGCATCGGCTACGCGGCGGCAACACAGACGTGGCGGTGCCGAGTGGCCCCAGCGCCGAGACAGGTCGTGGCCCCCGCAGCGCCTGCCGTCCTCCCGGACTCCGCCGTGAGCGACACGACGGGTGGGTCGACCGGTGGCCGGACGGAGAGCCTGCCACAGTAGTTCTGTTCTAGTTCTGTCCCACCATCCCACTGATCCCTCCCATCCCGATTGTCCCGCTTACCCCGCTTATCCCGCGCCTCAATTGCCTGTAGGATTATTGTTGTACCAACCATGATCCGTCCGCGCGTCGCCATCCTCGCCGTCCTGGCCGCCGCTCCCCTCGGTTCGGCCTCGGCTCAGGTCGTTGATGACCGGCTACAACCGCCGGGAACCATCGCCGAAGGGGAAATGACCCTGCGCGCCACCGAGCGCGCGCTGCGCCGCGCCGCCGACCGGGACAGCGCACGCGGGAAGGTCTCCCGTATCGCGCTCTTCGAGCTGGCGCTCCCCGACGACAGCGTCGAGTTCGCCGCCTTGGGCGGGCACGCGCTGATGGCCGTCACCGCGCTCAGCTGGTGTCAATACGAGCTGCCGCTCCGGACCGCCTACCTCGTCACGGACAGCGGACGCATCGAGATGACGCCGGTGACCTCGGTGTTCAGCGAGACCACCGACTCGAGCATCACACGGGTGTACGGCAAGCACCGGATCGATGAGCTGTTCCTGGTACCCGTGGAGGCCGTGGCGCAAGGTGGCGTGCTCACGGTGGATTTCGGCAAGCCGCCCGAGAAGCTGCCACCGGCGGACGCACGTTTCTGCGGCACACCCGGGCGAAACGGCTTCCAGCTTCGCCATTTCCTGAGGGGCGAACTCCCGGACGACTACCTGGCGAGCGTCGGTGCCTTGACCGCGCGGACTCCCAATACGGACGCGCTGGTGGAGTTCGTGAAACGGACGTTCCCAGAGTTTCTCGCAGAATACCGCTAGGGTGACGGGCTGTCGGCTGTCGGCGGCAGGTGACAGGATAGACGGCGAGACGGCCGGCGGGCGGTAGGGATTGGAGCGCGGCTCCTCTGAGGCTCCGCCTGACCCGCGGTCGAGCGGCCAAGGGTACGCGTTGCTCGGGAACCCGCGTCGGGGTATCAGAGTGGACGATCCCGGGCCCGAGCTTCGTCCCTGTCAGAAAACGCGGGTGTCGCTCGTTCCTAGATCGAGGATACCGGGTGGTTGTTTCAGATTGTACCAACCCATCGGCCGAGAAACGGCCGATCGGTGAGGATCGATCGATGCACAAGATCACGTCACGCTCCGGAGGTCATACCGTGCGGTCTTCGTTCCTGGTGTTGGCGCTGGCTGCGCTTGCCTGCAACGACAGCGCCCCGACGGTTCCCACGGCGGGAACCGCAAATCTGCGTGTGGTGAACACGTTGACGGGCGGGTCCGCCGTGGACGTGCTCGTTGGCGGGCAGGTCGTCATCGCGAATCTGGCGCCCGGCGCGGTGAGCGCGGTCACCGCCGTTCCCGAAGGCGCACAGCAGGTGGCGTTCCGGATCAGCGGAGGGAGCGCGGGTCCGGCCACGTCGCTCACGCTTCCTCCCGGCGACACGACGACGGTGCTGACGGTGGATTCGTCCACCATCATCAATCCGTGGGTCCTGAGCGACAGCGGCGCCGCGGTGCCGGCGGGTCGAACGAAGCTCCGCGCCGTGCACTTCGCGGAAAACGCGCCGAGTCTCCTCGCCTGGCGCACGCAGCCCGACTACGGGACGTTCATCACGATCCAGTTCCCGTTCCCCTACCGGACGGCCACGCCATATCTCGAGAGCGATCCGGGCGACTGGCGCATCCTCGTCGCGACCGAGGCGTACAACGCCGGCATCCCGATGCTGACCGACACGCTGGCGCTGTCGGACGCGATCACCGTGCCCGCCGGAGAGTCTCGCACAGTGATCCTCATGGATGATGGGGCGGGGGGCGTGCAGCTCGTGGTGCTCGATCGGTAGCGTGCTGCCGTCTACCGCGTGCAGGGCGCAGCGTGCAGCGTGCAGCGTACGGTAGGCGAGACCATACACCGGACACGACGGTACGTCTTACACGCTGCACGTTGCACGTTGCACGTTGCACGCTGCACGCTGACGCAACGCACCCTATACGAGCCGCTCCACCCGCCGATCCGGCACCAGCCACAACAACGCCACGAAGACGAACAGGCCGGCCGCAACACGAGGTTGGACGAGCGCCACCGGAATGGCCGCGATGTACGACGCGAGCGACACCTTCTCCTTGCCGCCGGCGCCCACCGCGGCCCGGAGCCGTGAGTTGGGGCCCTCGTGCTTTACGATCGCGTATTGCAGGATGGAGTACGCAAGCGCCGACATGAGCAGCACAACGCCGTACGCGGCGGTCGGCACCGGCGCCAGACGACTGTCGCCCATCCAGCCCGTCACGAACGGCACCAACGACAGCCAGAACAGCAGGTGCATGTTCGCCCACAGGACGGCGCCATTCACCCGTTCCACCAGATGCAGCATGTGATGGTGGTTGTTCCAGTAGATGCCGAGGAACACGAAGCTCAAGGTATAGGTCGAGAGCGCGGGCAACGTGGGACGAAGCGCGGCCAGCTGGCCGCCGTGCGGCGCCGGCAATGCGAGCACCATCACGGTGATGATGATGGCGATCACGGCGTCGCTGAACGCCTCGAGGCGCGTGCTGGTCATGCGGAACTCCGGCCGGGGATCGGGGAAATGACATACCGTACGCCGCGTTTCGGCAACTTCGTCAGGCCGCTACCCACCCTTCCCGCGCCCGCAGCCAGCGGATCGTGATTTCCAGTGCCTCCCGGAGCGACCGTGGCTGATACCCGAGATCCCGACGTGCGGGCGTGATGTTCGCGCGCCGGTCCTCGAGAAACGCGCGAACGAAGCGCGGTGTGATCGGCGCGATCCCGCCCAGGAGCCCCCACGCTTCCGCCACGCGCGCGACGCCGAGTGCCAGCAGCGGCGGCAGCGGTACGACCTGACGGCGCACGCCGCCGAGCGCGGACGCGAGGTCCAGGAACTCCTCGAACGACGCGTTGTCGCCGCCCAGGACATAGTGCGCGCCGCTGCGGCCACGATCGGCTGCCAACCGAATCCCCTCGGCCACATCGCCGACGTAGACATAGTTCGATAGCGCACCCCCGTCAGCCAGTCGGACGCGCAGGAGGCCGTGGAGATACAGGGAAATGGCGCGGGTCACCGCGTTCGCGTCGGTGAGTGGACCCGGCCCGAATACCCGCGTCGGATGCACGATGACGGCCTGGTGTCCGGCGTTCGCATACGACTCGACCAGGCGCTCGCCCTCACGCTTCGTCTTCTCGTAGGGGGTGGGGCGGGCAGCGCGCCCGACTCCTTCCGCGGGCCGGAACGGCGACAGGGTCAGGATGGTCGAGACGTGGACGAGCCGTCGCACGCCGAACCACTCGCACGCCTCCAGCATCGTCGCGACCGCCTCTACGTTGATCGACCGATACGCGTCGCGCTCGCGCATCCATGCCCGCGCGCAGGCGGCCAGGTGCAGCACGGTGTCCGCACCCTCGACGGCGCGGCAAACGGCCGCGCGGTCGCGGATGTCCCCTACGCGGACGTCCAGTCGGGACCGCACTGCCGGGTCGAGGAGCCGCGGATTGCGCACGAGCACGCGCACCCGGGAACCGGCTCCAGCGAGCAGCGGGAGGAGGTAGCTCCCGATGAAGCCGGTCGCGCCGGTAACGAGGATGAGATCGTGCATGGGAACCTCCCGCCGTATAGGCCCGTGCCGGCTGGTGACACGATCGGGACCGGATGGCAAGCGAGCGTCAAGTCGTTGGGCGGTCGAGGGTTCGTCAACGGCCAGCGCGGCTGGATGGGATGGGCTCGCGGACTGGGCCGGGAGAGCGCATCTTCGGGAGCCCGGCGCGGACTCTCGTAACACCGACGCGGAGGATACCATGAAGTGGGTGCTCATCGTCGTCGCGGTGCTCGGCGGCGTGGTCCTGCTGGTCACCATCATCGGCGCGTTCCGGCCGAAGACCCACACCGCCACCTATTCCGCGGTGCTCGCCGCGGGCCCCGAGCGTATCTGGGACGTCATCGCGGACATCGAGCACCAACCCGAGTGGCTGCCCGAGGTCACTAAGGTCAAGCGGCTACCCGATCGCGACGGCAAGCCGAGCTACCGCGAGACATTCGGGCGGTTCGATGCGACCACGGTGGTCACGACATTCGATCCACCCCGGCTGCTCGTGAAGGAAATCCTCCCGGGCGGCGCGTTCTACGGCTCGTGGACCTGGGAGCTGACCCCCGAGGGCGAACGTACGCGGCTCGCGATCACGGAGCGGGGCACGGTCGAGAATCCGCTCTTCCGCGGCATGATGATCTTCTGGGACAACACGAAGTCCGCGCGGCAGTTCGGGGAGGCGCTCGCCAAGCGACTCGGCGTCTCAATCGAGCCGGATCGCTAACCGCCCGCCACGCACTCCGCAGATAGCGGGGCTCATTCCCTTCCCCGACAACCGGGGTCGCCAATCGCGATTCGCCAATCGCCAATCGCCAATCTGCACTCCGCCCCCCCTACTAGTACTAGTAGGTTGCGGCGCCCGAGCGGCTTTCCCACCTTCGTGGAAGCGGGCTCGGGCACGCCAAGGTGCAACGAAAGCCAAGGCTCAGGTGTCCTAACAGGATTGGAGTCCCCGAATGCCCGCGCTTTCGCCAAGGACCACCAATGCGCCTTCCCACCAATCGCCCGCTTCTCATCGTCGCGGTCATCGCGATTCTGGGAATACCGGCGGCCTGGCTGCTCGCCGGGAACCGTGGCCCCTCCGATCCGTCCGTCGTCGCAGGTGTCAAGCGCGGTCCCTTCGCCGTCACCGTGACGACGTCGGGGGAGCTGAAAGCGCGGGAGTCCGTGCAGATCACCGCGCCGGCGAGCGCAATGCAGGCCGGCGCATACCAGATGAAGATCGCCTCGATCGTTCCCGAGGGAACCGTCGTCAAGCAGGGCGACGTCGTGGCAAGCATCGATCGCTCGGCGCTGGCCACGCGGCTGCAGGACGTGACGCTCGCGCTCCAGAAGGCGGAAGCGCAGGCGGAGCAGGCAATGCTCGATTCGACGCTCACGCTATCGACGGCGCGCGAGAACATCCGCTCCATGGAACTGCAGCTGGAAGAGCGGAAGCTCGCCAAGGAGCAAGCCGTCTACGAAGCGCCCACCGTCAAGCGCCAGGCGGAGATCGACTACGAGAAGGCCGAGCGCGGGCTCGCGCAGGCCAAGGCGGACTACCTCACCCGTACCGAGCAGGCCAAGGCGAAGATGCGCGAGGTGGGGGCCGACGTGGCGCGGCAGCGCAACCTGCTCGGCCTGATTCAGAGCGTGCTGGAGGGGTTCACCATCCGGGCGCCGGCGCCGGGGATGGTCATCTACGTGACCGAGTGGAACGGCCGCAAACGCACCGCCGGCTCGCAGGTCACGTCCTGGGATGCAGCGGTCGCCACGCTGCCGGACCTGTCGCAGATGGAATCGGTCACCTACGTCAATGAGATCGACGTCCGGAAGGTCGCGGTCGGCCAACCCGTAACCATCACGCTCGACGCGGATCCCACCAAACACCTCACCGGCACCGTGACGAGCGTCGCCAACGTGGGCGAGCAGCGGCCCAATGCCGACGCCAAGGTGTTCGAGGTGAAGGTCACCGTCGCAGGATCGGATACGACGCTCCGGCCCGGCATGACCACCGGCAACGCCATCGAGACCTTCCGCACGGACAGCGTCCTGTTCGTCCCCATCGAGGCCATCAATAGCGAGAACGGTGTTCCGTTCGTATACAAGGAAACGAGCGGGGGCGCAGAAAAACAGGAAGTCGTCACGGGAGCCATGAACGACGACGAGGTCATCATCGTGCGCGGTCTCGAAGAGGACGACCGGGTGCTTCTGTCACCGCCCACCGACCCGGATGCCTTGAAGCTCGTCCGGCTCCCGGGATCTCCCGTGGATTCCACCGCGGCCGGCGGCGATACCGCGCTGAAGGTCCCCCTCGACGCCCCGAAGGCGGACAGCGGCAAGCCCGTCGCACCACCCAAGTCCGACCACTCCACGCCGCCGAAGTCGGACTGATCCGATGCGTCTGGATCGCGCGACGCTCGCGCGGCTCCGCGGCCGGATCGTCGCCCACGTCGTCTTCAGTGTGCAGACGGCGTTCGAGGCCGTGCGGCACAACAAGATGCGGGCGGGCCTCACGTCGCTCGGTATCCTGTTCGGCGTCGCGTCGGTGATCGCCATGCTGGCCATCGGCAAGGGGGCGGAGCAGGAAATCCTGGAGCAGATGCGGTTGCTCGGATCCAACAACGTGGTGATCGCTCCACTCGTCGAGCAGAAGGAAGGCAAGGTCGACGAGCAACCCGAGAAGCAGGTGAAGAAGTTCTCACCCGGGCTCACCTATGCCGACGCGCAGGCGATCGCGCGGGTGATCCCCGCCGTGGAAGTGACGAGCGCCGAGATCGTGGTGAACACGACGCTCACGCGGGAGGGACGGCACCGGTCCGGCAAGGTCGTGGGCGTGGATACGACGTACTTCCGCCTGACGAATCTCGAGCTTGGGAGCGGCCGGTGGTTCACGCCGCTCGAGGTCCAACGCGGCCTCCCGGTGGCGGTGATCGGCTACGGCGTGCGGTCGCGGTTCTTCACCACGGAAGACCCGATCGGTCGACCCCTCAAGGTGGGCGGTGTGTGGGTGACGGTGGTGGGCGTGCTGCGGGACCGGCACGTGAGCAGCCAAACGGCGCAGCACCTCGGCATTCGGGACACCAACATGGACGTCTACGTGCCGGTGCACACGATGCTCATCCGGTTTCGCAATCGAGCCCTGCTCACGCAACACGACATCGAGCTGGCCGCCCGCCCCGCCGCCGTGGCCAACAGCGACGCCGAGCCGGAGAGCGAAGAGGTGCGCCAGGAACGCATCAACCGGAACCAGTTGGACCGGATCATCGTGCGCGTCACCGATTCCAGGCTCGTCCCCTCCGTGGCGAGCGTCGTGCAGCGGATGCTCCAACGCCGGCACAACACCGTGGTGGACTTCGAGATCACGGTGCCCGAGCTGCTGCTCCGCCAAGAGCAGCGGACCAAGACGATCTTCAACGTCGTGCTCGGCGCCATCGCGTCCATCTCGTTGATCGTGGGCGGCATCGGGATCATGAACATCATGCTCGCGTCGGTGCTGGAGCGCATCCGTGAGATCGGCGTGCGCCGCGCCGTCGGCGCCACGCAGAAGGACATTCTCTTCCAGTTCCTGAGCGAGGCGGTGCTGATCAGCGTCGCCGGCGGGTTCGCCGGCATCCTCGTCGGCGGCGGGCTCAGCGTCGGCATCGAGCGCTTTGCCGGCATCCAGACGATCGTGTCGTATCTGTCGGTCGTCGTCGCGTTCGGCGTCTCGTTCTCCGTGGGCCTCGCGTTCGGCATTCTCCCCGCGTATCGTGCCGCCCGCCAGGATCCGGTGGTCTGTCTTCGCTACGAGTAGGGCTCATGTCAACAACGTCTCGCTTCCGCGCTTCCGCGCTGCTCGCCGCGGCGTGGCTCCTGCTGCCGCGCGTCGCGCCCTTGGCCGCGCAGGACTCCCTCACGCTCGGCCAGGCGATCGCGCTGGCACAGGAGCGCAGTTATCAAGCTCATGCCGCGGAAGCGGCGCTGGAAGCAGCCCGCTACCGGAGCCGCTCCTTCGCGTCGCGGCTCCTGCCGCAACTCTCGCTCACGGGCTCGGTGCCGTCCTATAACCGATCCATCATTCAGGTGGTCCAGCCCGACGGCAGCACGCTGTTCCGGCCGCAGCAGCAGACCAACGCCTCGCTCAGCATGCAGCTCAGCCAGAAGCTCCCGTTCACCGGCGGCGATCTGTTCGTCTCGTCGTCGCTCGCCCGGCTCAGGGTGACGGGCCAGCAGGACATCGAGACGTGGTCGTCCACGCCGTTCTCCATCGGCCTCCGGCAAGGGATCCTGCGCCCGAACATCACCGCCTGGGACCGGCGCGTGCAGAACGTGCAGTCCGAGCTGGACGAGCGGTTGTACCGAGAGACGATGGAAGATCTGGCGCTCACGATCACCGGCCTGTTCTTCGACGTGTACGCCGCGCGCGTCGCGCTGAACAACGCCCTGGCGAACGCGGCCACGAACGACACGCTCTATCGACTGAACCAGGGCCGCTACGACGTCGGCAAGATCGGCGAGAACGACCTGCTCCAAAGCGAGCTGGCGCTGCTGCGGTCGCGCACGTCGCTGGACGGCGCGCGCCTCGAGTACGAGCGCGCCCTGGCGGGGTTGCGGTTGGGCCTCAACCTGCCCACCGACATACCGCTCAGCGTCGCGGTGCCGTCCGCGGTGCCCACGTTCGAGCCGGACACCGCGGTGGCGGTGGCCCAGGCCCTCCAGAACCGCGCGGCCGTGACCAACGTGGAGCTCCAGGACGTGCAGGCCCGGCGTCGCGTGACGGAGGCCAAGCTCGCCAACGGGGTCGGCGCGACGGTCCAGGCCAGCTTCGGCTACAACGCCACGGCGCCGGAGGCAGGCCTCGCATACCAGAACCTGCTCCAGGCCCAGCAGTTCACCCTTTCGGTCCAGGTCCCGCTCTGGCAGTGGGGCGCGCACGGCGAAGACATCCGGGCGGCGGAAGCCGAGCGGGACCGCACCGAGAACCTGTCGCAGTCCACTATGGAGCAGACCGCGTATGAGGCGCACTACGCCGCGCTCCAGCTGTCACAGGCACAGCGCAACGTGGCGCTCTCGGCCAAGGCGGACACTGTGGCCGGCAAGCGGTTCGAGGTGGCGTACAACCGCTACGTGATCGGTCGCATCAGCATCGACAATCTCTATATCGCGCAGAACGAGAAGGACCAGGCGCTGACGCAGTTCGTACAATCGCTGCGCGGCTACTGGCAGGCATACTACCGGTTGCGGCGGGTGACCCTGTTCGATTTCGAGGCGGGCAAAGCCATCCGGTAGACCGTCGGATCGGGCAACGGCGCATCACGGCAGCCCGTACGTTGGCCGGCCGGGTCGGAGCCTTCCTACTTGGTGAGTGACACCGTGCCGGTCGATTCCCCCCTCGCCGCCTGCGCCGGCGGGCAGGCACTACGCACAATCAGGAGCGCCCCTTCCATTGCCTGGGCATCGGGCGAGATCGTCAACGTGCCGGTCCACGCCTCGCAGTCGAAGTCCACCGCCCAGGTGAACGTGCGGGCCGCCGTATCCACCTGGCCCGTCAGCGCGCGTCCTTGGGGAAAGAGCGCGCTCACCGCCATTTCCCCGGTGACGGCGCTCCCTCGTTCCTGGAGCTTCATGCTCGCCGAGCTGGCGTCCGGCAGATAGACCGAGCCCGTCCAGGTTCCGACGATGCTGGCAGGGACCGCCTCGGTCGTTTGGTCCGAGATGCATCCCAGCACCGCGGCACCGATGATCGCTGCCAGCACGGTAGACGGACGACGCACGAGCATGGGATCCTCGAAGTGCATGGTGTATCCGACCAGCTCCACGGCCGACGCACCCAAGCGGCCGAGTGCCGGGCTGACCCTACCTTAACCGGCCGGCCCGCGTCGGGCCAGCGAGGGACCCCTCGAGCCGGGCCGAGGGTAGGAGGTCCAGTGCGATCGCGAGTCACCCAGCCATATCCTCGTTCTTTGTGGAGAGTCGATTCATGCTGAGACCGTTCGTCGCGGCCCTCATCCTGTCGTCTGTTGCTGCACCGGTCGCCGCCGCCCAGCAGTCGCCCTACGTCGGGCGGGAGACGCTCCCCATCAAGGCGCTCACGGCGGACGAGATTCGCGACTATCTCGCGGGTGAGGGCATGGGCTTCGCCCTCCCGGCCGAGCTGAACGGCTACCCGGGCCCGCGCCACGTGCTGGACATGGCGGACAGCTTGGGACTGAGCACGGAACGGCGGGTGGTCATCCAGGCCGTCTTCGACAAGATGCACGGCGAGGCCGTCCCACTGGGCGAGGCCATCGTGGCGGCAGAAGCGAGCCTCGACTCGGCGTTCGCCGAGCACCGGGTGTCCGCCGACGATCTCGAATCCCGCCTCGCCCGCATCGCCACCCTCAAGGGACGGCTGCGGTACGTCCACCTCGACGCCCACCTACAGACGATCGCGCTGTTGTCGCCTGACGAGGTGCGCACGTACCAACGCCTTCGAGGGTACGATGGACACGCCGGTCATCATCATGACGGACCCCCGGCCTGACGAGATTGCAGGCGGCAACGGAATGCGATAGCGTCAGGGTGGTTCGGTACGCACATCCCAGCCGACCAGCCTGGATCGTGATGCTCTCAACGCGCCTCACCGCACCGTTGGCGTTGTGCCTCGCCCTGTTCGCCGGCGAGCCTCCGGTCACGCCCCAGGCCGCCGATATCCTCCCCGTGCCGCGGGACTATCGCTTCGATGGCGGGACGGCCGAGTGGTCGGCCCCACCGACGTTCCCACTGTTGCCGCGGGGTACCGGCGCACCGAGCGGGCGGTTGTGGCTCGGGACGGCCGCCGAGGGATTGGTGATCGCGGGCGACATACCCGGCGCCGCGCCGCGATGGCCCGACGCCGCCGGGACGATGGCCGCGAGCGACCACGTCGAGGTGTGGCTCGCGGACGGCGACACGCTCGCGCTGCCGCCGATCGGATGGGGCAATCAATTCGACGACCTGACGCTCTCGTCACCCGACGACTGCGCCACCCGGGGCTCGGCGGACACCGCGGCCGTGTCCGCCTGCCGGTTCTGGTACTCAGCACAGGAACGGTATCGGCGCACGTTTCGCCGCCTGTTCGTGCGCCAGTGGCAGCTCGCGCCGACCGTGGCGGCCGAGACCTTCGCGCAGCCCGCGTACGATGCCCTGGATGAGGAGGCGCGGCGAGCGGTCGAACCACTGCGCCCGGTGACGACGCCGACCTTGCGCGCCGCCGAACGGCGCGCGGGCCCGGGCTACGAGTTCGAAGCGTTGATCCCCTGGTCCGCGTTCCCGCCTCTCCGGTCGCTGGAGGTTCGGCGGCTGCGGGTGATGGTGGACGTGTTTCGACCGGGTGCCGGCGGGCGACGCTACGGACCGTTCGCGACGACCGCGGCCGAACGCCGCTGGGGAGACCCGACGACGTTCAACGCGGTCGGATTCACGTCGACGCGCCGGTACGAAGTGACGGCGTGCGCGTACCCGCTTCGGGGATATCGCGCGCCGACGGCCCGCTATTTCGGCTACGGCCGCGTACGTGCCCCGGACACCATCCAGACGTACTTCCTGCCGACCGCCAGCCGCGACGTCGCGACGGTCATCGGGCTCGAGAACGAGGCGCACGGATACGCGTACGAGCCCGAGGGCCATTCCCCGATCGCCACCCCGACGACGTACTTCGCGCGCCCGCTGGGCTCTGGTGGGCTGCTCTGCGGCCCCCCGCTTCGCTACCGTTGGCAGGGCACGGTATTCGCGGCCGATACGCTCACGCTCGACAGGGCGGTACAGGTGAAGCCGCTGCCCGACGGGACGTTCCTGCTCCGCAACGGCCCACGGGTGATCTACAGCTACTACGGGTCGGGTCAGTGCGGAGCGTGTCCCCGCGTCGGCCTCACCATGCTGCACCTCGATCATCACCGGGGCGTCACCCCGGCCCTCGAGCTGTTGGAAGTCGCCGACTTTGGCTCGAACGATCTCGACCTCTCCGTGTCGGACGCGTGGGACAGTGTGTGGTTCTGGAACGAACGGCTCGTTGGCGACGACTATCGCCCGGTGTGGAGCTTGACGACCTATTGTTGGGACGGCCCCGGACGCACGTACGCCGTCTGCGCCAAGCACGACTCCGTTCCCGAGCCCAGCCCACGGCACATCGTGGATTGGGATCCGTGACGCCGGCTCTCGCACGTAGATGACAGACCCGGGAGTTCGAGACGCCGCGTGCCGCTGTCTGCGTCCACCCCTGACGCATACCGACTTCGAACGCCATGCCGTCGGCGTTGACGAGACCGGTGGCCGCTTCGCCGAGGTCGCCGTCGAATGCTGCCGCCACTGCGGGCAGTGGTGGCTCGAGTACGCCTACGAGGTCGAGGCGGTCTCACGCTCTGGACGCTGGTATCGCGGCGCGATCACGGGCGCCCAGGCAGGGGCCTTGACCCCCGAGGTCGCCCCCACCGTCCTCGCCGGTCTCCCGTGGCATCTCTATGGCGGCAGCTACTTCGACACGACGGGGGCGCGGAGCGAGGCGCCACTCGATCCCGCGTCGTTGTGACATTCGTTCAGCGAAGGTGGGTGCGGAGCGGCCAGACGTTCAACCGACGGGAGGCGGCGATGCGCGAGCGAATCGAGTCTCTGTTCCGGGCGTGCGAAGCGGGGGACCTCGAGCGGGTCAAGGCGATCATCGACGAGGGGAACCACGACGTAAGCGGCGGCAACTACTGGCAGACGGACATCGATCCGCAGGGCTGGCAGCGGTCACCGCTGTTCATTTCGATCGTGCACGCGCATCTCGACGTGGCTCGCTGGCTATTGGAGAACGGGGCGGACGTCAACCAGCCCAGCAAGTACGGCGACACGCCGCTCACGATGATCCTCCAACCCCCACTCCCGAGCCACTGGTTCGACGCCGTCGAGCTGCTCATGGCGCACGGGGCGGACCCGACGATCGCCAACGACGACGGCGAGTCGGCGCTCGAGCTGGCGCGCAAATCGCCTCCCATCTG
>Ga0307424_1001161_pt1 | contig 13955 bp, 11 predicted proteins | sample SalMarWE160320MG_FD_202157 | JGI IMG/M metagenome (GOLD analysis project Ga0307424, IMG submission 202157) | Salt marsh sediment microbial communities from the Plum Island Ecosystem LTER, Massachusetts, United States - WE1603-20 | ecosystem: Environmental > Aquatic > Marine > Intertidal zone >... | reverse complement strand
GCTCACGGCGATGCCCGATCTCGCCAGCCTGCGTAACACCAAGAATCTGATTGACCAGCTCAAGGCCGCCCGGCCGAATGATCGCCCGCCTGTGCTCGTTCTCAATCAAGTCGGCTTGCCGAAGCGGCCCGAGATTTCGGTCAAGGACTTTGCCCATGCGATCGAGCTCGAGCCGAAGGTCGTCATCGACTTCGATGCGCAACTCTTCGGCACGGCGGCAAACAATGGACAGATGATCGAGGAAGTCTCCGACAAGTCGAAGGCGGCCGATGCCTTCCGGGCCTTGGCCAACCTTCTGACCGACCGGGCGGAGCAGAGAAGTGAACGTCAGTCGCTGCTTGGTCCCATTCTTGACCGGCTAAGGCTGACCAAAGCGCGCGCGTAGAGAAGAGCGATGTTTGGAAAACGGAGTACGCCCACGGCCACGCCAGCGCCGCCCCCGGAAAGGGCTTCGGCGCCCGAGCCGTCTCGTGAGGAGCAATACGAATCCGGAGCGCAACCAGCAGCGCGCCTTGCGGAGTCGCAGGCCGAAGTGCCACAGCACTCAGCCCCGCGCTCCACGCCGACGCCTCCGACAATCAAGACTGAGCGCAAGCACGTCGAGAGTGCCCGCTCCGAAGAGTACTACGACGTCAAGACGACGGTCTTTAACGCCCTCATCGACACCATCGACCTGACGCAGCTCGCCAAGCTCGATCCCGACGCAGCACGCGAAGAGATTCGCGACATCGTCAGTGAGATCGTCGCGATCAAGAACGTGGTGATGTCGATCGCCGAGCAAGAAGAGCTGCTCGAGGACATTTGCAACGACGTGCTCGGCTATGGTCCGCTTGAGCCGTTGCTGGCCCGTGATGACATCGCCGACATCATGGTCAACGGTGCCGAGACCACATATATCGAGGTCAACGGCAAGGTCGAGCCGGCCGCGGTCCGGTTTGCCGACAACGCACAGTTGATGAATATCTGTCAGCGCATCGTGAGTCAGGTTGGTCGGCGCGTCGATGAATCGAGCCCTATCTGCGACGCCCGCCTTCCCGACGGCAGCCGCGTCAACGTCATTGCGCCGCCGCTCGCCATCGATGGCCCGAGCCTCACCATCCGCAAGTTCAAGAAGGACCGCCTCACCCTCGACCAGCTCCTCAAGATCGGCTCAGTCAGCCCCGAGGGACGTACCCTTCTCGCCATCATCGGCCGCGTTCGCTGCAACGTCATCATCTCCGGCGGTACAGGCTCAGGTAAGACGACCCTGCTTAACTGCCTGACCGCCTATATCGAGCCCGACGAGCGGATCATCACCTGCGAGGATTCCGCCGAGCTGCAACTGCAGCAGCCGCACGTGGTGCGCCTGGAGACGCGGCCGCCCAACCTCGAGGGCGAAGGCGAGATCACCATGCGCGACCTCGTCAAGAACTGTCTGCGTATGCGTCCCGATCGCATCATCGTCGGCGAGGTGCGTGGACCCGAAGCGTTCGACCTGTTGCAGGCCATGAACACGGGCCATGACGGCTCCATGGGCACGCTCCACTCCAACTCGCCCCGCGAATGCTTGAGCCGTCTGGAAAGCATGATCCTCATGGGCGGTTACAATCTTCCCGACAAGACGATCCGGGAAATGATCACGTCCTCGGTCGACATCATCATCCAGGCCGCGCGCATGCGCGACGGCACCCGCAAGATCACCCATGTGACGGAGGTGCTGGGCCTGGAAGGAGACGTGATCACGCTGCAGGATCTTTACGTCTACGACATCATGGGAGAGGACGCGAATGGCCGGGTCGCGGGGCGTCACCGCACCACCGGCATCGCGCGGCCCTTCTTCTACGAGAAGGCCCGCTACTTCGGCGAGGACAAGCGGTTGACCGAGAGCCTTGCGGCGGGCGAGGTGCACGACGAGCACGGCCGGCCATTGGGAGAGCACTTTGCTCAGCCCTGAGCTCGTACAACTTGCGGCCATTGCGCTGGCCGCGCTCGCCGCTGGCGGCATCGTCTACGTCTTGGTGATGCCGTATCTCAGCGACGAGCGCAAAGTGAGCAAGCGCGTGGCCAACGTGGCCCAGGGGCAGACCAAGGTCCGCACGCGGGTCGGCGTGCCGGCGCCCTTGCAAATGCGCCGCAGGCAGGTTCAGGACACCATCAGGGACATCGAGGCGAAGCAGAAGGCGAAGAAACGGATTTCGCTTCGCACCAAGCTCATGCGTGCCGGCCTCAACATCAAGCCGCGGGTCTATTACATCTTTTGTGTGGCTGCCGGCGTTCTGGGCGGGTTCATCGTTCTCGCCTCCGGCCTCTCGCCGCTGGTAGCCTTCCTCGCTGCGATCGCCTGCGGGTTCGGACTGCCGCGATGGCTCCTGGCACGCCGGATCAAGGCGCGCCAAGCCAAGTTCCTGATCGAGTTCGCCAATGCGATCGACATCATCGTGCGTGGTATCAAGTCCGGCCTGCCGCTCACCGACTGCATGCATGTCATCGCCGCGGAATCGCCCGAGCCTGTCCGCAGCGAGTTCCTCGATCTCGTCGAGCAGCAGAACGTGGGTGTTCCCTTGGCCCGGGCTTTCGAGCGCATGCACGACCGCATGCCGCTTCAGGAAGTGAGCTTCTTCGCTATCGTTGTGGCGATCCAGGCGCAGACCGGCGGCAACCTCGCCGAAGCGCTCTCCAATCTCTCCGGGGTGTTGCGCGATCGCTATCGCCTGCAAGCCAAGGTGAAGGCGTTCAGCGCGGAAGCCAAGGCCTCCGCGATGATCATCGGCTCACTGCCGCCGCTCGTCATGGGAGCCGTGTTTCTGACCTCGCCCGATTACATCTCGCTGCTGTGGTCCAACAGTCTCGGCCAGATGATGCTCGCGGGGGGCGCTGTGTGGATGCTGCTCGGCATCCTCGTCATGCGGAAGATGATCAACTTCGATTTTTAGGCGAACCCACCCATGTCCTCGCTCTTCAACTACATGCTCGATCCGCAAATCCTGGTCATGGTGTTGGCTGCGGTCGCCGCATTCGCCACCGTGGCGTCCTTCGTGCTTCCGCTTCTCACCGGCGACCGCCTCGGTGCGCGCATGAAATACGTGGCGAGCGAACGCGAGCGTATGCGTGCCGAACGGATTGCCACACTCGCCGAGGAGCAACGCCAGGCCAAGCTCCGGCGCGAGCCCAAGAGCTTCATGAAGCAGGTCGTCGAGCAGCTCAATTTGCACAAAGCGCTTGAGACCGAGGGCACGCGTGAGCGGTTGAAGATGGCGGGCTTCCGCGGCCAGGCGCCCGTCGTGGCGTTCCTCTTCTTTCGTGCCATTCTACCGGTCATCGGCTTTGTGGTGGCGTTCCTCTATCTGTTCTTCGTGAACGACTTCGGCCTCGCGCCGATCGTCCGGCTCGGCCTGTCCATCGGTGGCGCCTATCTCGGCTTCTACTTCCCCAATATCTTCATCTCCAACCTCATCCAACGCCGCCAGAAATCGATCAAGAGCGTATTCCCCGACGCGCTCGACCTGCTCCTGATCTGCGTTCAGGCCGGCATGTCGGTCGAGGCGGCGATGAACAAGGTGGCGAGTGAGATCGGCGCCCGGTCGATTGAGCTTGCCGAGGAGTTCAGCCTGACCACGGCGGAGCTGTCTTATCTTCACGAGCGGCGCCAGGCTTACGAGAATCTCGGTAAGCGCACTGGGCTTTCCATAGTGAAGGCCGTCGGCACGAGCCTCATCCAGGCCGAGCGCTACGGTACGGCGGTTGGCCAAGCCTTGCGCGTGCTTGCCAAGGAAAGCCGCGACATGCGCATGGCGGAAGCCGAGAAGAAGGCCGCTGCCTTGCCGCCCAAGCTCACCGTGCCCATGATCCTGTTCTTCCTGCCGGTCCTGTTCGTCGTCATCCTGGGGCCGGCGGTCATCCAGTTCCTCGCCATGCGCAGCGGCCATTAGGATCCGCGCAGCGGCGTGAGCGGTCGCGCACTCTCCTTCAAGCGGACAAAGAAGAACGGGGGCGCCTCGAAAGGCACCCCCGCATCTTCCCCCAATCCTAGGTCTCGCCGGTAGCGCCCTACTTCGAGCGCTCTGCAAGCTTGTCGGACCTCACCATCTTCGGCGGGGTGATCGGGATCACCAGCTCCGCTTGGGCAACCTCGGCGGGTGGCGTTGCAGGCGTCGCGGCTTTTGCACTTTGAGCCATTCCGGTCTTGGCGACCGTCGATGTCGTTGTCGCGGGCCTGCTGGCTTGCACGGCCGTGGCTTTGGCCGCTGCGGCTGCGCTCGGCGTCTCGGACACCCTGATGATCTCGGCCCGGGGTTGTGCCGGTGTCGGCGCCGACACCTTTGCCACCTGTGCAGGCTTGGGTGCGGCCGGAGCCTCATCGGCTTTCTTCGCGAGTTTGCCCGTAAGCGGCGGCTCGATCTCATCCACCGGCTTCACCACCTGCACCTTGGCGGGCTCCACCGGGGGGACTGTGTTTGAGGCCATCGCGACCGGGACAGGCGCCGGCGCTGTTGCAGGTGCCTTCGCCGGTGCCGTCTTCTCCTCGGCGTCATCATAGCCGAAGGGCGACCAATCCGCCGCAGAGGGCTGCGGCTTGCGCGGGGCCTGAGGCTCGGCAGCGGCAACTTGCGTCGGTGCCGCCAGCATGTTGCGGAAATAGGACACGCTCGACTTGGCCTGAGCCTCGCTCATGTCGACCGAGGCGACCTGGCGGGCCTCGCTGAACTTACCTTGGAGACCGAGCACCATCGCCAGGTTCTGGCGGATGCGCTTGTCGTCTTGGCCGTTCGCCACGGCCTTCCGCAACAGCTCCTCGGACTCTTTCGCCTTGCCGTCGAGGGCATAGGAGAGCGCCAGATTATTGATCACTGCCGCCGAGTCAGGCTTCTTCTGCAACGCGGCCAGGAAGTATTTCTGTGCCGCTTCGTGCTCGCCTTTCTTGGCGTACAGCGTGCCCTGCGCGGAGAGCGTCTTCCAGTCGTTGACGCCTTGCGCCTCGGCCGATTTCAGCGCGGGGCCGGCGATGTCGGGGCGATTCATCTCGAGGGCGACGCGGCCGAGCTCCGCCGCCACTTCGCCATCGTTGCGATGAGTCCGATAGGCCGACTTCAAGACCTCCAGCGACTGGTCCTTGGCGCCGATGGCCTTCAGGGACCGCGCATAGCCGAGGGCCATTTGCGGGTCTTGCGGGTGCTGGAGATAGGCGCGTGCCCATTGCGACGTGGCGGATGCCGCCTCTGCCGCCGACATCTTCACCTCGGCGGGCTGGCTGTTCCGCGAGAACAGCTTGGGCGTCTGACCGCAGGCGCCAAGCAGGGAGGCTGCGGCGGTGGTCGCGAGGAGGGCGAGCACCATGGAGCGGCGGGGGCTGGAAACGTTGGCCATAGCTTAAGCAATCCTTAACGGGCGCAAAGCGAGCGCGCCGCATTTCGCGTTTCACTGCCGTCATAATCTGGGACAGGCGTCAAAAAAGTATTAACCATCCCGGCCGGTTGAGGCCCGGTGGTGCGCCCGAAGGCGAAGGGAAGGGGCCTCTTAGGCGAGGCCGCGCTCGCGCATCTCCGCCTCGGCGCCCGCGGCCCATTCGGCCATCTCGGGCATGGCGAAGATCGCGTCCACATAGGCAGATGCCGTGCCGTCGTCGCCGAAATGGCCGAGATTGACGCCGTAGGTGCGGAATCGCGTGGCCACGGGCGCGTACATGGCATCGGCGCAGGTGAAGGCGCCGAACAGGAACGGACCACCCTTGCCGAACCGTGCCTTCGTACTTCCCCAGATGGCGACTACACGCCGGATATTGGCCTCAAGGCCATTGCTCAAAGGCGGGGCCGGAAGCTGAGAGAGGAGGTCCATAGGCATGTCGTTGCGCAGTGCCGAGAAGCCCGCATGCATCTCGGCGGAGATGGAACGCGCCGCGGCGCGCGCTTCGCGAGACCCCGGCCACAATTCTGCGCGCGGGTGCTGCTCGGCGAGATATTCCAGGATTGCGAGACTGTCCCAGATGATACCCACGTCGGTCTTGAGCGCCGGCACCTTGCCTGATGGCGAAAGACGCAAGATCTCGGCCTTGCTCTCCGGCAGGCGCAAACGGACGTGCTCTTCTTGGAACGGAATGCCGCAGGCTTTGAGCGCGAGCCAGGGCCGCAAGCTCCACGATGAATAGTTCTTGTCTCCGATTACGATCGTGTAGCTGTCGTCTGCCATCGAACCGCCTTCCGCCATTGTCATGGTTCCGCTCCCCTGCCATTAATGCGCGGCCCCTTCAAGACAATCGCGGAATTTTCATGCCCACCACAGCGATGACGCTCGAAACCACACGCCAGCAGCTTGATGATCTCCTGCTCGAACCCGGCGCCGAAGCCGTTCCCATCAGACTGATCGCCTCCGAGGACGATCTCGCCGGCTTGAGCGAGACGGAGCGCCGCTGGGCCGAGGCGCGCGGCTGGAAACCGACGCCAGGCGCCGTCCTGCTGCTGCCGGGGGAGGGCGGCGGTCTCGGCGCGGTGCTACTCGGCACGGGTGGCAAGGACTGGGCAGCGAAGGCTCCGATGCTGACCGGCGCGCTTCCGAGTGCGCTCCCCGAAGGCGACTATTACTTTGCCGACGCCATGCCCGATCCCGAGCTTGCCGCGCTCGGCTTTCTCGCCGCCTGCTATCGCTTCACCCGCTACAAGACCACGAACGATCAGAAGCCGAAGCGCTTGGTGCGTCCCGAAGCGGCAGACCGGGAGCGCGTTCTGGCGCTCGCCCAGGCGCTCTATTTCGGCCGCGACCTCATCAACACGCCGGCGAGCGACCTAGGCCCCGCCGAGCTCGAGGCGGCGGTGCGCGACCTCGCCGACACGTACGGCGGCAGCGTCAAGGTCACAGAAGGCGAGACCTTGCTCTCAGATAATTTCCCCATGATCCATGCCGTGGGCCGCGCCAGCGACCGGGCGCCCCGGCTCATCGATCTGCGCTGGGGCGCGGACAACGCACCCAAGGTGACCGTCGTCGGCAAGGGCATCTGCTTCGATACCGGCGGCCTCAACATCAAGTCGGGCGCCGGCATGGGGCTGATGAAAAAGGACATGGGCGGTGCTGCGGCAGCCCTTGCCTTCGCCCTGATGGTCATGCGCGAGAAGCTTCCTGTCAGGCTGCGCGTCCTGATTCCCGCCGCCGACAATTCGATCTCGGGAAACGCCTTCCGCCCCGGCGATGTTCTGACCAGCCGCAACGGCATGACCGTGGAGATCGGCAACACCGACGCGGAAGGGCGCCTCGTCCTGGCCGACGCGCTCAGCCTCGCCGACGAAGAGGCCCCGGACTATCTCGTCACGTTCGCGACCTTGACCGGTGCGGCGCGGGTCGCCCTCGGCCCAGATTTGCCGCCGCTTTATGCGACCGATGACGCCTTCGCCGACAAGCTGCTCGGCGTCAGTCATGCCATCGGCGATCCGCTGTGGCGGATGCCGTTCTGGGCGAACTACGACAAGCTGCTCAAGAGCAATGTCGCCGATGTCAGCCACATCTCCGAAGGCGGCTTTGCCGGCTCGGTGACGGCGGCGCTGTTCCTCAAGCGCTTCGTGCACGACGCCAAGCGCTTCGCCCATCTCGACATCTATGGCTGGGTGCCGCGCGAGCAACACGGGCGGCCGCAAGGGGGCGAGCCGCATGCCGCCCGCGCGCTGTTCCAGTTCTTCCGAGAAGAGCTCGGGTCGTGACCAAGCTCGATCCGCGCCGCCACCCGTACCGCGCGGATCTCGCTGCGGAACACTTGCGCGGCAGGATCGAGGCCGAGCGCTACGTTCCCGGTGAGCCGAGGCAGGTCGCTGCGCCCGCGCTGCCGCTGCGCCGCGCGCCGCGCTTCGATGCCACCCTCGACACCGAGGCGCTGCACGGCGAGACCCTGACCGTGTACGAAGAGCGGGAAGGCTGGGCCTGGGTCCAGCTTCATCACGACGCCTATGTGGGCTACATGCCGAGCGAAGGGCTCGCGCCGGTCGTCACCGCGCCGAGCCACCGGGTCGCGGTGTTGCGCACTTATGTTTTCCCGGAGCCCGATTCCAAGGTCCCACCGCTCGCCATGCTCAGCCTCAATGCGCGCCTTCCCGTGGTCGAGCCGGCGGGGCGCTTTCTGCGGCTTGAGAATGGCGGCTTCGTCTATGCGCGCCACGCCGCTCCCGTAGAAGAGCATGCGGAGGACTTCGTCGCCGTCGCGGAAGCTTTTGTCGGCACGCCCTATCTGTGGGGCGGACGGACCAGTGTCGGACTGGACTGCTCAGGTCTCGTGCAGCTTGCCGCCGCCGCCGCCGGCCACGCCGTGCCGCGCGACGCCGATATGCAAGCAGTGGAAGCAGGACACGCGGTCGACTGGACGGAAGGCACGCCGCTCATGCGCGGCGACCTCGTGTTCTGGGAAGGCCATGTGGGCATCATGACGAGCGCGGAGGATTTCCTCCATGCCAACGCCCATCACATGGCTGTCGAGATCGAGCCGTTCCGCGAGGCCAAAGAGCGCATCAAGGCGGCGGGATTCGAGATTACTGGCGTGCGGCGGCTGGGGCGTGCGGGTGAGACGAAAGAACCCTAGGTCGAAACCGCGTCCGCGCGGGTTGTTTCCAGCTCGAAGGCGGCAGCAAGCAGCGCCTTGGTGTAGTCGGTCTTCGGGCTGGCGAACACGGTCTGTGCCGGGCCTTGCTCAACCACCTTGCCATGCCGGAGCACGATGATGGAGTTGGCGAGCGCGCGCACCACTTTGAGATCGTGGCTGATGAAGAGATAAGCGAGCTTGTGGCGGCGCTGCAGATCGCGCAACAGGTCGACGATCTGCGCCTGCACCGACACGTCGAGCGCCGAGGTCGGCTCATCGAGGATGAGGAACTTTGGCTCCAGCACCAGCGCCCGCGCAATGGCGATACGCTGACGTTGCCCGCCGGAGAACTCATGCGGGTAGCGGTCGCGGGCGCCGGGATCGAGGCCGACCTCCTTCAAGGCGCGCGACACGCGCGCACCCCGCTCGGCGCGGCTCAGACCCGGGTTCTGGATATTGAGTCCTTCCTCGATGATCTGGGAGATCGACATGCGCGGTGAGAGAGACCCGTAAGGATCCTGGAACACGATCTGCAGCTCGCGCCGCAAGGGGCGCATCTCCTTGGAGTCGTAGCCGTCGATGCGGTCGCCCAGATAGACGATAGGCCCTTCGCTTGAGATCAGGCGCAGCACGGCGAGCCCGAGTGTCGTCTTGCCGGAGCCGGACTCGCCCACGACGCCGAGTGTCTGGCCCTGCTTTACCTCGAGATCGATGCCGTCCACCGCCTTGATGTAGCCGACCGTGCGGCGCAGGAAGCCGCGCTTGATGGGGAACCATACGCGCAGATCGTCGGTCTTGAGGATGGTCTTAGCCTTGGCGTCCTCGGGCGGCGGTGAACCCTTGGGCTCTGACGCGATCAGGTGCTTGGTGTAGTCGTCTTTCGGCGCTTCGAAGATGTCGCGGGTCAGGCCGCGCTCGACGATCTCGCCGTTATGCATGACGCACACATGGTCGGCCATCTTGCGCACGATGCCGAGATCGTGGGTTATGAGCAGCATCGCCATGTTGAACTCGGCCTTGAGTTGCAACAGCAGCTCGAGGATCTGCGCCTGAATGGTGACGTCGAGCGCCGTGGTCGGCTCATCGGCGATGAGCAGGTCCGGCTCGTTGGCGAGCGCCATGGCGATCATCACGCGCTGCCGTTGGCCGCCGGAGAGCTGATGCGGATAGGAGGCGAGCCGGCCTTTCGGATCCTCGATGCCCACCTTGGTGAGGAGGTCGATGACCCGCGCACGGGCCTTTGGCCCCGACATGCCCTTATGGATGCGCAAGACCTCGGCGATCTGCTGCTCGATCGTGTGCAGCGGATTGAGAGAGGTCATCGGCTCCTGGAAAATCATGGAGATCTTGTTGCCGCGCACGTGGCGGAGATTGTCGGGCTTTAGCGCCAGCAAATTCTCGCCCTTAAAGCGGATCGCGCCGGAAGGATGCGAGGCCGCCGGGTAGGGCAGGAGCTTCAGGATCGACAGCGCCGTCACTGTCTTGCCCGAGCCAGACTCGCCGACGAGCGCCATGGTTCCCCCTTTGGCGATGTCGAACGACACGTTTTTCACCGCGTGCGTGACGGTCTCGCCGGAGCGGAAATCCACGCTGAGATCGTCTACGGAGATGAGAGGTTCGTCGCTCATGCGCTGGCGCGCTCCGGTTCTTCGTCGGCGCAAGTCTCGTGTTCGATCTCGATCGTGGCGTGGTCGAGGCCGAACTTCTCTTTCAGCCGCGCCTTGATGGCCTTCACCACTTTGTCCGATTCCGCCGTGCCGCGGATTGTGGCGTGCAGCGTCACCATGCGCCGCGACTGGGTGATCGACCACACATGCACGTGGTGCACGCCCTCAACGCCATCGACATTGGCCACGAGGTCGGGGCCGATCTCCCGCGTGTCGAGTTCCTCCGGCGCCCCTTCGAGCAAAATGTGGGCCGAGGCCGCGACCACATGCCAGCCGCTCCGCACGATGATCGCCGCGACCAGCACCGACAGCAGCGGATCGATCGGCGTCCAGCCGGTGAGCATGATCACGCCGCCGGCGACCAGTGCCGCCACCGAGCCGAGCAGGTCGCCTAGCACGTGGATGGCCGCGCCGCGCACATTCAGATTCTCGCGGTCGGCGCCTTGCAGCAGGAAGAAACACACGACGTTCACCAGCAGTCCGAGGCTCGCCACGATGACCATGATGCCGCCGGAGACATGGGGCGTGCCCATGAGCCGCTCCGCCGCCTCGTACACGATCCATCCGGCGATGACGAAGAGCGCCAAGCCGTTGGTGAAGGCGATCAGGACCTGGAAGCGGTCGAAACCGTAGGTGCGCTTCCAGTCGGCCGGGCGCCGAGCCAGCCGAAAGGCGAACCAAGCGAGCGACAGCGAGGCGAAGTCCGTGAGCATGTGGCCCGCGTCGGCCAGCAGCGCCAGCGAGCCTGCGGCGATGCCGCCCACTACCTCGGCGAACATGAAGCTTCCGGTGAGGAGCGCGGCGAGCGCCATGCGCTTTTCGTTGCTGGCGCTAACGGGGCCGTTGTCGTGGGAACCGTGCATCTCTCTTGCCTCAAGCCATGGTCTTGCGCGGGTCGAGCGCGTCGCGCACCGCCTCGCCGACGAAGATCAGAAGGCTCAGCATGATGGCGATGACGAAAAATGCGGTTAAGCCCAGCCATGGCGCCTGCAGATTGTCTTTGCCTTGCGCCAAGAGCTCGCCGAGTGAGGGCGAGCCCGGGGGCAGGCCAAATCCCAGGAAGTCGAGCGACGTGAGCGTGGTGATTGAGCCGTTCAAGATGAATGGCACGAAGGTGAGCGTCGCCACCATGGCGTTGGGCAACAGGTGCTTGAAGATGATGCGCATGTTGGACAGTCCGAGCGCCCGCGCCGCCGTCACATATTCGAAATTGCGCGCGCGCAGGAACTCCGCGCGCACCACGCCGACCAGCGCCACCCAGGAGAAGGCGAGCAGGATGCCGAGCAAAATCCAGAAATTCGGCTCGATCACCGCGGCGACGATGATCAGCAGATAAAGCTGCGGAATGCTGGTCCAGATCTCGATGAAGCGTTGGAACAACAGGTCGGTCCAGCCCCCGAAATAGCCCTGCACCGCACCGGCGGCCACCCCGATAATCGAGGAGAAGATGGTCAGCGTCAGGCCGAACAGCACCGAGATGCGGAAGCCGTAGAGGACGCGGGCGACCACGTCGCGGCCCTGGTCGTCGGTGCCGAGCCAGTTCCACTCAAGGCTCGCATTGCAGGGGTGGAAGCCGCGCTCGACCGCGAGCTCGCAATCCTTCTTGGTGAGGAGCCAGGTGGGCTTCACCGGAAAAGCCATCGGCGGGGTCTTGTTCTGGGTGTTGTAGGAAAAGCGGATCGGCGGCCACAGCATCCAGCCGCCGCTATCGGTGATCAGCTTCTGCACCACGGGGTCGCGATAATCGGCCTCCGTTTCGAAGATGCCGCCGAATTCCGTCTCCGGATAAGACTCAAAGATCGGCCAGTAGTACTGGCCCTCATAGTCCACGAGGATCGGCTTGTCGTTGGCGATGAACTCCGCGCCGAGGCTGATGCTGAACAGAACCAGGAAGATCCACAACGACCAAAAGCCGCGTCTATTGGCCTTGAACGTCTCCCAGCGCCGCCGGTTGAGCGCAGAGAGCCAAGCCTTCGGCGTCGGGATCCCTTCCGCCGTGGCTTCTTCGACAACGCTGACGTCTGTCGGTGCGTCCATTCGCTCACACCTCCCGCGACTCGAAGTCGATGCGCGGATCGACCCACGTGTAGGTGAGGTCGGAGATGAGATTGATGACAAGGCCGAGCAGCGAGAAGATGTAAACCGTGGCGAACACCACTGGGTAATCGCGGTTCACGATCGACTCGAAGCCGAGTAGCCCAAGTCCCTCCAGGGTGAAAATCGTCTCGATCAAAAGCGAGCCGGCAAAGAAGGCACCGAGGAAGGCGCCGGGAAACCCGGCAATGACGATCAGCATGGCGTTGCGGAACACGTGTCCGTAGAGCACTTGACGCTCGGCGAGGCCCTTGGCCCGCGCCGTGATCACATATTGCTTCCGGATCTCATCGAGAAACGAGTTCTTGGTGAGGAATGTGGTCATGGCGAAGGCCGACAGCGCCATGGCGATCATCGGCAGCACAAGATGCCAGAAATAGTCGAGGATCATGTCGTACCAAGGCAGCGACCAGAAATCCTCCGACACCAGCCCGCGCAAGGGGAAGATCTTGAAGAACGAGCCCCCGGCGAACAGCACGATGAGGAACACCGCCACCAGGAAGCCGGGGATCGCATAGCCGACGACGATCACGCTCGATGTCCACATGTCGAAGCGCGATCCATCCTTCACGGCTTTGCGGATGCCGAGCGGAATCGAGATGGCATAGGAGATGAGCGTCATCCAAAGCCCGAGGGAAATCGATACCGGCATGCGCTCGGCAATCAGCTTGAGCACGCTTGTGTCGCGGAAATAGCTCTTGCCGAAATCGAAGCGCATATAGTTCCAGATCATCATGCCGAAGCGCTCATAGGCCGGCTTGTCGAAACCGAATTGCTTCTCGAGACTGGCGATGAACTCTGGGTCGAGGCCCTGCGCGCCGCGATATTTCGAAGACACCGGCGTGGCTTCGCCGCCCGGCACGCCCTGCTTGCCGCCGCCTGCGAAATCGCCGCCGCCGCCACTGAACTTGGCCGTGGCGCCGACATCGGTGCCGGAGAGTTGGGCGATCAGCCGCTCCACAGGGCCACCCGGCGCGAACTGCACGATGACGAACGTCACCAGCATGATGCCAAGCATGGTGGGGATGATCAGGAGAATGCGGCGAAGGATATAGGCGGCCAAGGTCGCTAGAATTCCTGTCGTTGAGGTTCCCGGCCGCTGCCCCGCCCGCGCGGTCCGGATTAAGTCCCTGACCCAATGATGCTTACTGGATTCTGTGGCCGGTGGAAACCCGGCATTCGGACGCAAATCCGCGGCGAAATCAGGGCGTCTTCAGAGCCTTATCAGACTCTGGCGCCTGCCGAAACTGGGAGGGGGCGGGTGATCTCGCTGGAAGGGGGCCCGCGCCTTAGAGGACCGGCACGACCCCGCGATCGGTCTCGAACGAGATATCGGCGAATTGGCACTTGCCTTCCGTCCGCTGGAAGATGGTGACGACGATCAGCCACACGCGCACGATTTTTTCCGGCATCGGCCCGCCAATCCGTTCCGCGTAGTCGGCATAGACGTCGCGTTCTTCCGAGAGCCATTTGCCAAGATCTTCGAGGCCGGTCCGCGCCACCACGTGGGTCTCGCGATGGGTCCAGGTCGGGATCGGACAACGGAACGTGGTCTCGAGCGGCAACGCGCAGCTCCAGAAATAGGTGATGTCCTGCCCGTTATCGAACTCCACGGCGACACTGAGATAGTCGTGGGTCGGCAGCGTGTCCTCGGCCACTTGCGA
>Ga0307424_1001159_pt1 | contig 13986 bp, 7 predicted proteins | sample SalMarWE160320MG_FD_202157 | JGI IMG/M metagenome (GOLD analysis project Ga0307424, IMG submission 202157) | Salt marsh sediment microbial communities from the Plum Island Ecosystem LTER, Massachusetts, United States - WE1603-20 | ecosystem: Environmental > Aquatic > Marine > Intertidal zone >... | reverse complement strand
GGGCCGGCGCATGGCCGCGGCGGCGGCCGGTCGCTACAAGCTGGTCTACGTGGCCCCGGAGCGGATCACCGGGGCCGGGTTCCGGGGGATGCTCCGGCGCCTGGACTGCCCCCTGGTGGCCGTCGACGAGGCCCACTGCATCAGCGAGTGGGGACACGACTTCCGGCCGGAGTACCTGCAGCTGGGGCAACTGCTCCGGGACCTCCCCGGGGCCCGGGTCCTGGCCTGCACCGCCACCGCCACCCCGGTGGTCCGGGACGAGATCCTGGACCGCCTGGGGCTTCCCGCCGACACCCCGCAGATCGTGCGGGGGTTCTCGCGGCCCAACCTGGTGCTGCGGGTGGCCGAGGTCCGGACCGCGGCCGAGCGCCGCCGCCACACCGACGCGCAGCTGGCGGAGGCGCTGGGCGCCCCCGGGCGCGGCACGGGCACGGCCATCGTCTACGCCCCCACCCGGCGGAAGACGGAAGAGGAAGCGGGCCGCCTGGCCGCCAGCGGGTGGAGGACCGCGGCCTACCACGCGGGGATGGAGGGCGAGGCACGCGAGGCGGTCCAGGCCGCCTTCGCCGCCGGCACGGTGGAGGTGGTGGTGGCCACCAACGCCTTCGGCATGGGCATCGACCGCCCCGACGTGCGGGCGGTCGTCCACCTGGGCCCGCCCGGCTCGATCGAGGCCTACTACCAGGAGGTGGGCCGGGCCGGCCGCGACGGGGAGATCGCCTTCTGCCTGCTCATGGTCTCGGCGAGCGACATGGCGCTGCGGCGGCATCTGCTGGAGAGCGACGCCCGGGAGAACGGGACGAGCCCGGAGCTCGTCCAGCACAAGTGGTCCATGTTCCTGGAGCTCATGCGCTGGGCCGAGGGGGGCTCCTGCCGCCACGACGCCATCTTGCGCTACTTCGACGACGAGGCGGAGACCCTGGCCGGCTGCGGCCGCTGCGACGTCTGCCGGGGGCTGAAGGAGGCGGGCGAGGACGATCCGGAGACGGTGAGCCTCCTGGTGCGGAAGGCCCTGTGCGGGGTGGCGCGGGTGCACGGCCGCTTCGGGATCCGGGCCGCGGTCCAGCTCCTGCGGGGGGCCGACGATGCGCGGCTGGTGCGGGGCGGGCTCACCGAAAGCCCCACCTTCGGAACCCTCGCCGACCGGTCCGAGGACTGGCTGATGCGCCTCCTGCGGCGGTGCGTGACCGCGGGGTGGGTGGACTTCCAGGGCGGGGACCGGCCGGTGGTGGTGGTCACCCCGGAAGGGCAGGACGTGATCCACGAGCGGCGCCCGGCGCGGCTCCTCCTGCCCCCGGAGCGGCAGGCGGCGGCCCCGGTGGCGCGGCGGGAGCGGCGCCGGGACGGGGACCGCGGCCGCCCCCGGCGGGATGCCGCGACCCCGGGGGAGGATGCGTTCGATCCGGAGGCCCAGGCCCTGTTCGAGGCGCTCCGGCGCTACCGCCTGGAGCGGGCCCGGACCGAGGGGGTCCCCCCCTACGTGATCGCCAGCGACCGCAGCTTGCGCGATCTGGCTGCGCTCCGGCCCAGGACCCCGGAGGGGTTGCTCCTGGCCCACGGGATCGGCCCGGCCAAGGCGGCGAAATACGGGGCGGACCTGCTGGCCGTCCTGGGGCGACACGCGGACGGGGCCCGAGCGGCGGACGCGTCCAGGGCCGGACCGCACCGCCGGCGGCCGGTTACCGGAAGTTCTTGAGCAGCACCACGTCGCTGGTGGTGTTCCCGCGCGAGAGCGCAATGTGTTTCCCGTCCGGGGAGAAGACGAACGGGCCGATGTGGTCGGCGGTGAAGTGGGTCAGCTGCCGCGGCTTGCCTCCGTCCAACGGCTGCACCCAGACGTTGTCGACCCCGTCGTTTTCGTCCACGTAGGCGATCCCTTTCCCGTCCGGCGTCCACCGGTGGTTGGAAGTCGGAATGTCCAGGACCTGGGTGGGGTCGCCGCCATCCATGGACAGGATGATGGTCTGCTGCTTGCCGGCCTTGGGATCGAAGGTCCGGTAGGCGATCCACTTCCCGTCCGGCGAGATCTCGGGGTTGCCGGAGACCGTCGTGGTGAGCTCCACCGGCTCCCCGCCCTCCATGGGGATCTTGAAGAGGTTCTGGCCGGTCCCCCCCTGGTAGACGATCCACCGGCCGTCGGGGGAGACCCTGGGGTTGACCTCGAACGTTCCCCGGGTGATCTGAACCGGATTCCCCCCGTCCCGGTCCATGCGCCAGATGTGGATCCCTCCCCCCCGGGTCGAGTTGAACACGATCCGCTTCCCGTCGGGGGTGATGTGGGCATCGGCGTTCAGGGCCTCCCCGGTCAGGCGATCGCGGTTCGAGCCGTCCGTTCCGACGGACCAGATCTGGAAGGTCCCGTCCGAGTTGGAGGTGAAGAGCAGGGCGCCGCTCCCGGACCAGTCCGCGATGGCGTTGTTGACCTTGGTTCCCGAGGTGACCTGGTGCGGGGAGCCGCTCCCGTCCGCGGCCGCGGTCCAGATATTGAAGGAGGACTCGTCCATGCCCGCGGCCAGGATCGCCCCGTCCGCGGTGAGGCTGACCCCGTCGTACTCGTTCACGTCGTTGGTGATGCGCCGCACCGTCCCTGACGGGTAGGACACCTCCCAGAGCTGGGTAGAAAGGAAATTTTCGTTGGCCGCGAACACGATGCCGCTCCCATCGGGGATCCAAGCCATCTCGCCCATCTGGACCCACCGCTTGGGAGAGAGTATCCGTTCCTCGCCCCCGGCCACCGGGACCCCCACGATCCAGCCCTGTACCCCGGAGGCGAAGGACTGGACCGGGGCGGCCAGGAGCGTGCCGTCCGGCGACCAGGCAGGGCCCTCGCTGAACGGTTCCGGAAACTTGTGGGTGGACACCACCTGCTCCCCGCTCCCGTCCCGGTTGGCGATCACCAGATAGTTGGCTCCCCCTGCGGGGTCCGCCCGCAGGAACGTGAAGCGGGCACCGTCGGGGGAGAAGGAGACGGTCGAGTTCACCTCGTCCAGGACCCGGCGCGAGGCGCCCCCCAGGACCGGCACCCGGAAGAGGACCGCCAGGTCCGAGTCCTTCTCCCGCCGGCAGTAGTAGATGAAGTCGCCTCCCGGGGAGAAGGTGGGATCCCAGACGTAGGCGGTGGAGGCGGGAACGATCTCGACGCTGCTGGAGGTGGAGACCTGGGTCACCCACAGGCTCCACGCCCCCTGGTCCAGGACCACGTGGGCCACGTAGCGGCCGTCGCCGGAGATGGCGGCGTCGGTGGACTTGCCGGTCGAGGTGAGCCGGACGACCTCCATGGACTGGTTGGGGCCGGAGGCCGCCGGCGCCGGCGCCTGGTGCCCGAACCGGGTGATGGCGAAGACGCCGACCAGGATCACCACCACCGCCCCGGCCAGGCCCAGGACCAGTCCCCGCCGTCCGGCCCGGGAACGTGCCGCGGCCACCGGCGTCTCGGCGGTGAACTCGCCGGAGTCGAGTTCCTCCTTGAACTCCAGGAGGTCGTTCCGGAGATCGTGCGCCGTCTGGTAGCGGCGGTCCGGGTCCTTGGCCAGGCAGCGCTTCACGATCCGGCTCAGATGCCGGGGGAGGGTGCGCTTGAGTTCGGTGACCGAGGGCGGGTCGTCGCGCAGGATGGAGGTGATGGTCGACATGTTGGTGTCGCCCTTGAAGGGCCGTTCCCCGGTGGCCATCTCGTAGAGGAGCACCCCCAGGGAGAAGACGTCGCTCCGCGGGTCCACCGGCTTCCCCTCGGCCTGCTCGGGGGCCATGTAGGCCACCGTGCCCAGGATCTTCCCCTCCTGGGTGGCGCTCCCTGCGGCCACGGTCTGGGCGGTGCCGGGATCGGGCGCTTCCAGGAGCTTGGCCAGGCCGAAGTCCAGGACCTTGAGCTGGCCGTCCTTTCCCACCATGACGTTGGCCGGTTTGAGATCCCGGTGGGTGATTCCCTTGGCATGGGCGGCGGTCACCGCTTCGGCCAGGGGGACGGCGGTCTGGAAGAACCGCTCCAGGCTCATCCCGTCCTTGGGGATGAGTTCGGAGAGGGTCTTCCCCTCCACCAGCTCCATGGTGAGGAAGTGGGTGCCGTTCACCTCCTCCACCGAGTGGATGGTCACGATGTTGGGATGGTTGAGGGCGGCCACCGCCTTGGCCTCGCGCTCGAAGCGCATGCGGCGGTCGGGATCCGAGGCCATCTCGGCGGGGAGGATCTTGAGCGCCACGTCCCGGTCCAGCCGGGTGTCCCGGGCCCGGTAGACGTCCCCCATGCCGCCGGAGCCGAGCTTCTCCAGGATCTCGTAGTGGGCGAGTGTGGTTCCGACCATGCGTTTCAGGCTCCTAGATAGGGGTGGTATGCCCGCTGGGGCTCGAACCCAGGACCCTCGGCTTAAAAGGCCGATGCTCTACCAACTGAGCTACGGGCATATCGTTCCGAAGCGAGCCCCCGGCCGTTCGGGCACGGAGGGCGGGCCGGGGGTTCCTGCGGACGCGCCTCAGCGGCCGACGGTCACCGTCTGATCGCGGCCCTGGCCCACCGAGATGAGCGCGATCGGTACGTCGGCGATCTCGCGGATGCGCTCCAGGTAGCGGCGGGCGGTCTCGGGCAGGTCCTGGTAGCGCCGGGCCCCGCTCACGTCGCTCTCCCAGCCGGGGAGTTCCTCGTACACCGGTTCCGCCCGTTCCAGGAGTTCCAGCCGCCCCGGAAACTCGGTGATCAGGTCGTCGCCCACGCGGTAGGAGGTGGCCACGCGAATCGTGGGGAGCCCGCTCAGCACGTCGAGCTTGGTCACGGCCAGGGTGTCCAGGCCGTTCACCCGGGCCGCGTGGCGCAGGGCCACCCCGTCCAGCCAACCGCAGCGCCGCGGGCGTCCGGTGGTGGCCCCGAACTCGGCCCCCTGGCCGCGCAGGGCGTCCCCCTCGTGACCGGTGAGTTCGGTGGGGAAGGGGCCGAGCCCCACCCGGGTGGTGTAGGCCTTGGTGACCCCCATGACCTCGTCCAGGTACCGGGGGGCGATGCCGCTGCCCGAGCAGGCGCCGCCGGCCGCGGCCGAGGACGAGGTGACGAAGGGATAGGTGCCGTGGTCCACGTCCAGCATGGTCCCCTGCGCCCCTTCCAGGAGCACGCGTTTCCCCTCGCGGACCGCGCGGACCAGGAAGAGGCCGGTGTCTCCCACCATCGGCTCCAGCCGCGGGCGGAAGACGCCGAGCGCCTCCTCCACCCCGTCCGGATCCACCGCGGCCGCGGGCAGCGCCGGGACCATGCGCTCCCGCCAGGTGCGCTGGCGGGCCAGGGCGGTCCGGAACCGCTCCGGGTTCATGAACTCCCCCACCGTGATCCCGATCCGGGCCATCTTGTCCCGGTAGGCCGGTCCGATGCCGCGGAGGGTGGTGCCGACCGCGCCCGGCCCCTTCTCCTCGTGCTCCTCCATGGCGTGGTGGGCGGGGAGGATGAGATGAGCCCGCTCGCTCACCCGGACCCGGCCCTCCCAGGACATCCCCCGGGCGGCCAGGCCGTCCAGCTCCTTGAAGAGCTGCTCCAGGTTGATGACCACCCCGTTTCCGAGCACGCCGGTGACCGCGGGATGGAGGATGCCGGAGGGGACCAGGTGGAGCACGGTGGTCTCGCCGTCCACCACCACGGTGTGACCCGCGTTCGGCCCCCCCTGGAAGCGGGCCACGATGTCGGCCTGGTCGCTCAGGAGATCGACGATCTTCCCCTTGCCCTCGTCGCCCCACTGGGCCCCCACCACAACGCGAACCGGCATGAAGTTTCCGCCTTGAGACTGGAAAAACTAGGAGTCGTCCGGGACCGGGCGGTCGCCGGCGGCGCCGAAAACGGCGCGGAACAGGGTAGCAACGGGTTCCGACCCGGTCAACACGGGGGGAGGCTGACCGCTTCCGCCCAGAACACCTTGGGGTGCTTCCGGATCGAGGCCAGAAGCGCCTCGGGGATGGGAGCGTCGAGGTGGATCAGGGTGAAGGCCTCGCCCAGATCCTGGTCCCGGCCCCAGGCGATGTGGCCGATGTTGACCCCGGCCTCCCCCAGCACGCTGCCGATGGAGCCCACCACCCCGGGCACGTCCGGGTTCCGGAGCACCAGGATGTCCCCGCCCGGGGGGGCGTCCAGGCTCAGCCCCTCCCAGCGGGCCAGGCGGGGCCTGCCGGCGGGGGTGACCCAGCCGGCCACCGTGCACGAGCGGGCCGCGCCCTGGACCGAGACCTCGAGCAGGCCGGCGTGGTCCCCGCTCTCCTCCACCGCCGTCTCCTGGATCTCCATCCCGAGTTCGCTGGCCACCAGCCGGGCATTGACGTAGTTCACCACGCTGCCTCCCCGGGCCGTCCCCAGTAGCCCGACCAGGGCGGCCGACAGCACCGGGGCCCGGGGGAGGGTGGTGGATTCCCCGCGCAGGACCACGCTCAGCCGTGGGAAGGGAGCGCCGGCGATCTGACCGGCCAGGGCCCCCAGGCGCTGGGCCAGGTCCAGGTGGGGCCGCACCTGGGCGTAAAGTTCGGCGCTCAGGGACGGCATGTTGACCGCATTGCGGACCTCGCCATCCAGCAGGAACGCGCGCACCTGCCGCGCGATCTCCACCGCCACCGTCTCCTGGGCCTCCTCGGTGGAGGCGCCCAGGTGGGGGGTGCACACCACCCGGGGATGGGCGGTCACCCCGGAGTCCGGCGGCTCCTGGGCGAAGACGTCCAGCGCCGCCCCCAGTAGATGCCCGGAGTCCAGGGCCGCCACCAGGGCCGCCTCGTCCACCAGCCCCCCGCGGGCGCAGTTGACCAGCACCGACCCCGGCTTCATGGCGGCCAGGGTCTCGGCGTTCATCAGGTTCCGGGTCTCGGGGGAGATCGGCACGTGCAGGCTCACCACGTCGGCCTGGGCCAGGAGATCGGGGAACTCCACCAGCCGCGCCTCCCGCTCGCGGACCAGGGATTCGGTCACGAACGGGTCCGCCACCACCACCTGCATGCCGAAGGCCCGGGCCCGGGTGGCCACCTCGCGCCCGATCCGCCCGAAGCCGACCAGCCCCAGCACCTTCCCCTGGAGCTGGTGGCCCAGGTAGGCCTTCCGGTTCCAGTTCCCCCGGGCCAGGTCGGCGGCGGCGGCGGGGACGTTCCGCAACAGGGCCAGGAGCAGCGCGAAGGTATGCTCGCAGGCGGCCACCGAGTTGCCGCCCGGGGTGTTCATGACCACCACCCCGCGCCGGGTGGCCGCGGGCACGTCGATGTTGTCCACCCCGGTCCCGGCCCGGCCCACCACCCGGAGCCGCTTCCCCGCCTCCAGCACCTCGGCCGTGACCCGGGTGCCGCTGCGGACGAGGAGGGCGTGGGCGGAGGCCACTTCGGCCAGGAGGTCGGGTCCGGTGAGCCCGGGCCGCACCCGCACGTCGAAGGCGGGCTCGCCGGTGAGGGTGCGGAGGCCGTCTTCGGCCAGGGGATCGGTCACCAGGATCGTCCAGGTCGCCTTGGCGTTCATGGTCCGTCTCCGGGGGGCAAGATCAGGTCGTGGTGCTCTGGGAGGCGCTCTCGGCTTCCCCGGCCAGGGCCCGCTCGGCGGCGTCCCGGGCGCCCCCGGCCCGGGCCCAGCCGAGGTCGACGAGGGTCGTCTCCAGCGCCGCCACCAGGTCGCGGATGTCGTCGTCCCGGTAGTGGCCCATGTGGCCCAGGCGGAAGAGTCGCCCCTTCATCGGTTCCTGGCCTCCGGCCACGCGCATGCCGTGCTCCTCCCGGAGCCGGGTCACCACCTCCTGGCCGTCCTTCCCCTCGGGCACCCGGATGGCGGTGAGGCCGTTGGACGGGCGCTCACTGAACAGGTCCAGGCCCAGGGCCCCGACCGCGGCCCGGCAGGCCGCGGCGTGGCGGGCGTGGCGGGCGTGGACCGCGGAGAGGCCCTCGTCTTCCAGAAGCCGGATCGACTCCTCCAGGGCCAGCACCAGGGGCACCGAAGGGGTGAACGGGGTGGAGTTCTTGTTGAGGGAGTTCCGCATGCGGACCAGGTCCAGGTAGAACCGGGGGAGCCCGCCCCCCTGGGCGCGCTCCCAGCCCACCCCGCTCATCACCACGAACCCGAGGCCGGGCGGGAGCATGAGCCCCTTCTGCGATCCGCACACCGCCGCGGCCAGGCCCCAGCGGTCGAACTCCACCGGGTGCACCCCCAGGGAGGTGACCACGTCGGCCGCCACCAGCTTGCCGCGCTCGCGGGCCACCCCGGTGATCCGCTCCAGTTCGTGCAGCGTCCCGGTGGAGGTCTCGCTGTGGGTCATGAAGAGGATCGAGGCCTCGCGGCCGTCCTCCTCCAGGAAGGCGGCCACGTCACCGGCGGTGAAGGCGGTGCCCCAGGCCTTGGTGTGCTCCACCACCTTGAGCCCGTAGGCCCGGGCGATGGCGTGCCAGCGCTCGCCGAACTTCCCCGCGTTCAGGACGGCCACCGTCTCCCCGGGCCGGGCCAGGTTGACCAGCACCGCCTCCATGGCCGCGGTGCCGCTGCCGGTCACGGTCATGACCGGCTGGCGGGTCTGGAAAATCCGCATGAGCCCGGCCGTGGTCCGGGCCAGCACGGTCTGGAACTCCGCGGTGCGATGGTGCAGCGCGGGGCGCTCCAGGATCTCGCGAACAGAGTCGGGAAGCGGCGTGGGGCCGGGAGTGAACAAGCGTTCCTGCGTCACAATGCCGGGGATTATAGAGGGTCGGTTGGAGTTTGTCTCGCCCGAGGTGACCGGCTCGCCGGCCGGCCGCCGGGCCGCCTAGTGCCGGGTGTAGGGATGGGAGCCGGGCTTGCCCGGGTCCACCGGCCGCCGGCGGGGCAGGTGCGAGGAGGGGACCTGCTCCATGGCGTGGGCCAGGACCTCGTCCATGTGCTCCACCTGGATGAACTCCATCCCCCGGCGGACCTCGGAGGGGATCTCGGTCAGGTCCTTGGCGTTGGCCTTGGGGATGATCACCGTCTTGGCCCCGGCCTGCCGCGCCGCCACCACCTTCTCGGTGAGTCCGCCGATCGGCAGCACCGTGCCCCGGAGGGTGATCTCGCCGGTCATGGCCACGTCGGGCTTGGTGGGGATCCCGGTCAGCGCGGATACCAGGGCGGTGGCCATGGTGATCCCGGCCGAGGGGCCGTCCTTGGGGATCGCGCCCTCGGGCACGTGGATGTGGATGTCCTGGTCCTGGTAGAACCACTTGTCCAGGCCCCAGGCCTCGGCGTTCTTCCGCGCGTAAGTCATGGCCGCCACCCCGGACTCCCGCATCACCTCGCCCAGCTTCCCGGTCAGGTTCAGGCTGCCTCGCCCGGGCACGATGGTGACCTCGATGGTCATGACGTCGCCCCCGGCCTCGGTCCAGGCCAGGCCGTTGGCCACCCCCACCCGGAAGCGCCGCTCCAGGGGACTCTCGATGTAGCGCGGGGGCCCCAGGTAGGTCTCCACCCGCCCCGGGGTGACGCGGACCGGGAACTTGCCCTTCCCCTCCGCCTTCTTCCGGGCCACCTTGCGGACGATGGAGCCGATCTCCCGCTCCAGGTTCCGCACCCCGGCCTCGCGGGTATAGCCCGCGATCACCCGCCGCAGCACCCCCTCCCCCACCTCCAGGTCGCCGGGCTCCAGCCCGTTCCGCTCCAGCTGCTTGGGGAGCAGGAACTGCCTGGCGATGGAGAGCTTCTCGGTCACCAGGTAGCCGGGGAGCTGGATGGTCTCCATCCGGTCGATGAGGGCGGCAGGGATGGTGCTCATGTGGTTGGCGGTGGTGATGAACAGGGCCTGGGACAGGTCGTAGTCGACTTCCAGGTAGTGGTCGTTGAAGGTGGAGTTCTGCTCGGGATCGAGGACCTCCAGGAGCGCGGCCGCGGGATCACCCCGCCAATCCGCCCCCAGCTTGTCCACCTCGTCGAGCAGGATGAGCGGGTTCACCACGCCGGCCTTCTTCATGGCCTGGATGATGCGGCCGGGCATGGAGCCGATGTAGGTGCGGCGGTGGCCGCGGATTTCCGCCTCGTCCCGCACCCCGCCCAGCGACATGCGCACGAACTTCCGGTTCATGGCCCGGGCGATGGACGCCCCCAGGGACGTCTTCCCCACCCCCGGCGGCCCCACGAAGCAGAGGATCGGCCCGCGGATGTGGCCGGAGAGCTTGACCACGGCCAGGTACTCCAGGATCCGCTCCTTCACCTTCTTGAGGCCGAAGTGGTCCTCGTCCATGGCTCGCTTGACCTGGGCCAGGTCCAGATTGTCGGTGGCCCGCTTCTTCCAGGGCACCCCCACCAGCCAGTCCAGATAGGTGCGGAGGACGGTGGCTTCCGGGGACATGAAGGACATCTTCCCCAGCCGGTCGAGTTCCTTCTCGGCCTTCTCCCGCACCTCCTTGGGCATGCGGGCTTTCTTGATCTGGCGCTCCAGGTCCTCCATCTCCCCCGCGAACTCGTTCTGGTAGCCGAGTTCCTTGCGGATGGCCTTGAGCTGCTCGTTGAGGTAGAACTCCTTCTGGTTCTTGTGCACCTGGGAGCGGACCTGGCCCTCGATCTTCCGCTCCAGCTTCACGATCTCCAGTTCGGCGTGGAGGATCTGGCTCAGGTGGTTGAGCCGGTCCTTGACCGACTCCAATTCCAGGATCTCCTGCTTGGAGGCCACCTTGATCTGGAGGTGGCTGGCCACGGTGTGACTGAACGCCTCCGGCTCGGAGAGGTTGTTGACGGTGAGCAGGACCTCGTCGGAGATGCGGCGGTTCAGGTGCACGTACTCGTTGAAGGCGGCGGCCACCGAGCGCATGAGGGCCTCGATCTCCGGGCCCTCGGCCGGCTCGTCGGGCAGGATCTCCACCCGGGCCATGTAGTAGTCCTCGGCGCTCAGGAACCGGCGCACCCGGGCCCGGGCCAACCCTTCGACCAGCACCCGCATGGTGCCGTCGGGAAGCCGGAAGAGCTGCAGGACGCGGACCACCGTGCCCAGCCGGTAGAGATCGTCCTTCTCGGGGTCGACCACGTCCGGGCGCTTCTGGGCGGTGGCGAAGAGGATGCGGGAGCCGGCCACCGCCTCCTCGATCGCGTTGACCGAGGCCACGCGGCCGACCAGCAGCGGCACGGTGATGTGGGGGAAGAGGACAACGTCCCGGAGCGGCAGGAGCGCCAGCTTCTCGTCGATGTCCAGGATCTCGTCGTCGCGCTCGATCTGCATGATACCGGGGCCCTAGGCGCCCTTCTTCTTGCTCTCCCGGGAGCGGGTCACCAACGGCGGGGCCTTCTTCAGGATCACCTCCTCGGTGATCTGTACGTGCTCCACGCCCTCCTGGGACGGGACATCGTACATGATCTCGAGCATGGCGTCCTCCAGCACCGCCCGCAGGCCGCGGGCTCCGGTCCCCCGCTCCATGGCGATCCGGGCCACCGCTTCCAGGGCCCCGTCGGTGAAGCTGAGTTCCACCCCCTCCATCTCGAAGAACTTGCGGTACTGCTTGGTGATGGCGTTCTTGGGCTTGGTCAGGATCTCGACCATGGCCCCCTGGTCCAGGCTGTCCAGGGTGGCGGTGACCGGGAGCCGCCCCACCAGCTCCGGGATCAGACCGTAGCGGAGCAGGTCCTCGGGCTCGGTGCGGGCCAGGATCTCGCCCAGGTTCTTCTTGTCGCGGCTCTTGATGTCGGCGCCGAAGCCCATCTCCCGCCGGCCGATTCGCCGCTCCACGATCTTCTCCAGCCCCTCGAAGGCCCCGCCGCAGATGAATAGAATGTCCTTGGTGTTGACCTCGATGTATTTCTGCTGCGGGTGCTTCCGCCCGCCCTGGGGCGGCACGTTGACCACCGTGCCTTCCAGGATCTTGAGCAGGGCCTGCTGCACGCCTTCGCCGGACACGTCCCGGGTGATGGAGGGGTTCTCGCTCTTCCGCGAGACCTTGTCGATCTCGTCGATGTAGGCGATCCCGTGCTCCGCGTTGACCAGGTTGAAGTCCGCGGCCTGGAGCAGGCGCACCAGGATGTTCTCCACGTCCTCGCCCACGTAGCCGGCCTCGGTGAGGCAGGTGGCGTCGATGATGGAGAAGGGGACCTTGAGGATCTTGGACAGGGTCTGGGCCAGCAGGGTCTTGCCGGTGCCGGTGGGGCCGATGAGCAGGATGTTGGACTTCTCGAGTTCGACCTCGTCCTTCAAGGGGGGGCTGAAGATCCGCTTGTAGTGGTTGTAGACCGCCACCGACAGCGTCTTCTTGGCCTGGTTCTGGCCGATCACGTACTCGTCCAGGATCCGCTTCATCTCCGACGGCTTGGGAAGGCCCTCGCGGCCCACCGGGAGGTCGCGGTCCGACTCGCCGTCCAGGATGTCGTTGCAGAGCTTGACGCACTCGCTGCAGATATAGACCGAGGGACCGGACACGAGCCGGCTGACCTCGTCCTGACCACGACCGCAGAATGAGCACTTTATCGGGTGTGGCGTAGACACGCGCTTCTTCATCCGTTCCCCTTCGGCAGAACCTGAGTCTCCAAATGCCTCAGTATTATCGGTCTATCCCGCCTTTCGCTTAGCGATGACCTCGTCCACGATACCGTATTCCTTGGCCTGGTCCGCGGCCATGAAAAAGTTCCGGTCCGTGTCCTTTTCAATGGTAGCAAGGTCCTGGCCGGTGTGCTCGACCAGAATCTGGTTCAGCCGGTCCCGGAGGCTCAGGATCTCCTTCGTGTAGATTTCGATGTCCTTGGCCTGGCCTTGGCTGCCGCCCAGGGGCTGGTGGATCATGACCCGCCCATTGGGGAGAATGGCCCGTTTCCCCCTGGTCCCGGCGGCCAGGAGCACCGCTCCCATGCTGGCCGCCTGTCCCATGCAGGTGGTGGCCACCGCGGGCTTGATGAACTGCATGGTGTCGTAGATGCCGAGCCCCGCGGTCACCGATCCCCCCGGGCTGTTGATGTAGAGGTGGATGTCCTTGTCCGGATCCTCCGCCTCCAGGAACAGGAACTGGGCGATGATCAGGTTGGCGACCATGTCGTCGATCGCCGTGCCCAGGAAGATGATCCGGTCCTTGAGCAACCGGGAGTAGATGTCGTACGCCCGTTCCCCTCGGGCTGACTGTTCGACCACGATCGGTACCAGCGCCATTAGCCCTCTTCCTTTCCTCCGGTTACGGCCGCGGCCACGTCGGCCTTCTCCAGCAGTGTATCCATAACCCGGCGCCGGAACAAATCCCGGTGCAGGCGGTCCAGCTGGTCCTCCTTCTTGAGGCGGGCCTTGACCTGGGCCGGGTTTCGGTTCTCCTGCTTGGCGAAGGACTCGATTTCCTTGGCCACGTCCTCCTCGGTGACCTCGATCCCCTCCTTCCGCCCCACGGCGTCGATCAGGATGTCGGTCTTGTAACTGTTCACCACCCCGGGCCGAAGCTGCTCCCGGACCTTGGCTTCCTCGTCGGGGGGGAGCCGCCGGCCTTCCTGGGCCGATTCGGCCAGGATCCGGTCCAGGGCCGACTCCACCACCCCCTGGGGCACCTCGAACGGATTGAGTTCCAGGAGCCGGGCCAGGAGCTTGCGCTCCAGGTCCCGGGCCGCCCGGGCCCGCCCCTCGGCCTCCAGGTTCATGCGGATCTTGGTCTTCAGGTCCTCCGCCTTGGCCCCCTCGGTGTCCAGCACCTTGGCGGCCAGGGCGTCGTCCACCGGGGGCCAGATCTTCTCCTGGACCTTGCCCACGGTCACGTGGAACCACCGGGTCTTCCCGGCCAGCTCGGCGTCGTCATAGTCCTTGGGGTAGGCGAGGGGGACCTTCTTCATGTCGCCCACCACCGTGCCCATCAGTTCCCGACTGAAGCTCTCCGGTACCCGCTCGTCTCCCAGCTCCAGGGACATCTCCTGGGGCTCGGCGTCGGTGACCGGCGCCCCGCCCTCCTCGATCTCCCGGAACCGGATCACCACAACGTCCCCACCCTGGGCCGGCCGGTCCACCTCGTCCAGGGTGGCGTGCTGCTCCCGCAGGTGGTCCAGGACCCGGTTCAGATCCTCCTCCTGGATTTCGACCGTTTCCCGGGTCAGCTTAAGTCCTAGGTAGCCGG
>Ga0307424_1001158_pt1 | contig 13987 bp, 13 predicted proteins | sample SalMarWE160320MG_FD_202157 | JGI IMG/M metagenome (GOLD analysis project Ga0307424, IMG submission 202157) | Salt marsh sediment microbial communities from the Plum Island Ecosystem LTER, Massachusetts, United States - WE1603-20 | ecosystem: Environmental > Aquatic > Marine > Intertidal zone >... | reverse complement strand
GCTGGCGCAGCACGTCTCGGGCACGTCGCGGCGCGTCGGTGCGGAGCGCGCGGAGGCGGCCCGCCAGACGATGCTGGAGCGCGGTGGGCGTGTCGAGCGCCACCAGCCGTCCCTCGTGCAAGAGGGCGACCCGATCACAGCGCTCCGCCTCGTCCAGGTACGCGGTGGAGACGAGCGCGGTCATGCCCCCCGCGACCATCTCGTGAATGATCAGCCAGAGATCCCGGCGCGACAGCGGGTCCACGCCGAAGGTCGGCTCGTCCAGGAGCAGTACGTCGGGATGGTGCACGAGGGCGCAGGAGAGGCCGAGTTTCTGTTTCATGCCGCCGGACAACGCGCCGGCGAGGCGAGTGCGAAACGGTCCGAGGGCGGAGAACGCGAACAGCCGCTCGTAGCGGGCGGGACGGTCGCTCCGGGGCACCCCGTGCAGGTCGGCGTAGAAGTCGAGGTTCTCCTGCACCGTGAGATCCACGTAGAGCCCGAACCGCTGCGACATGTACGCCAACCGCGGTTTGATCCGCTCCGGATCCGACGCGACGCTCACCCCGGCGATCGTGGCGTCGCCCCGCGTCGGCCGAACCACGCCGGCGAGCATGCGCAACGTGGTGGTCTTGCCCGCGCCGTCCGGGCCGACGATGCCGAACAGCTCGCCCGCGCGGACCGCGAAGCGCAGGTCGACGACCGCGTGGGTCGCGCCGAAGTCGCGCGAGAGACCGGAGACGACGACGCGGTTGGTCACGATGCGGGTGCCTGGAGCCGAACGTCGGCGGGGAGCCCGGGCTTCAGGTCGTAGGTGGAGTCGCCGACGACCTGGACCTTCACCCGGTAGACGAGCTTCACCCGCTCCTTCGTCGTCTGCACCGTCCGCGGGGTGAACTCCGCTTCATCGGCGATGAAGACCACCCGTCCGTCGTACCGGCGGTCCGGAAACGCGTCGGCCGTGATCTCAGCCGGTTGTCCGAGGCTCAGGCGTCCGACGTCGTCGCCCGGCACGTAGATGCGCACCCAGCGGTCGCTCGCGTTCGCGACCGTCACCACCGGGACCCCGGCCGCGACCGTCTCGCCCGGCTCCCGATGGCGCACCGTCACGCGGCCCGGGAACGGCGCCCGAATGACCATGTTCGCGAGCGCGGCGTCGACCTGGGCGAGGGCGGCGGTTGCCTGCGCCACGATCGCGCGCTGCGCGGTGACTTGTTCCTTGCGCGTTCCGCGTTCGAGCAGATCGAGCCGGTCCGCGGCCGCGGCGCGATCGGCGGACGCCACCTCGAGCGCGGTGGACGCGGCATCGCGCGCGCGCTCGCTGATGGCGCCCCCGTCAAAGAGGCGCCGAGCCCGATCGGCTTCCCGGCGCGCGTTGGCTTCCCGCTCGGTGGCCGCACGCACCGCTTCACGGGCCTGGGCGACGTCCTCGGATCGGGCGCCGGCTTCCAGCTCCGCGAGGCGTGCACTGGCCGCATCCCGCTGGCTCCGGGCGGCGTCCCGCTGGGCGTCCAGCTCCCGCCGATCCAGCGACGCCAGCACCTGACCGGCCACCACCTCGTCGCCTTCGCGGACCGCGATGCTGTCGATGCGACCCGGGCGTTGAAATCCGAGGTCCGCTTCGGTGACTTCGACCGTGCCAGAGGCGGCGACTGCGCCGCCGGTCTCACCCGAGAAGACGGTCAGGCGAAGAACGAGGGCCAGCACCGCCAGCACAATGAGGGCGGCGATGATTCGAACACGGCGCGTCATGGCAGGGTCTCCGTATGGTCGGCGAGCCAGTCGACGGTGAGGTCGCCGGTGAGTCGGGCCAGCTCGATGTGGGCGAGGATGCGCGCGGACCTGGCCTCCGCGAGTTGGGCACGGGCGTGGCGGAGATCGGCTTCGGCGCGGAGGAACTCGACCTCGGTGCCCGCGCCGGTATCGAGGGACAAACGCTCGATCCGCACGACCTCGGCGGAGTAGGTCGTCGTGGCCTCCAGTGCCGCGACGCGCGCGTCCACCTGGACGAGGCGCGCCAGCGCCTGATCGAGCCCGTCGGCAATCGTCTCTTGCGCGGCGCGATAGCGGGCGTCCGCCGCGTCCTCGGCCGCGGTTGACTGGGCGACGGCGGCGCTGCGCTGCCCGCCCTCGAACAGTGGGTAGAACACGCGGGCGCCGACCTGCCACTCGGTCGTGAAGTCCCAACCGCCGTCGCCGTAAGCACTGACGGCCCCGAAGGCGTCCAACCGAGGGAGCCACGCCGCCTTGGCCTGACGCCGGAACTGGCGCGCCTGCTCCCGCGCTTCCGCGGCCTGCGCCAGCTCGGGGTTCTGCGCCGCCACCCGCGCCAGCAGACCGGCTCGGTCGGCGGTGTCCGAAGGTGTGATCGCTACCGGCTGCACCCGCGCGACCGTAACGGCGGGAAGGTCCAGCGCGCGCGCGAGCGAGCGCCGGGTGACGTCCAGGGTCTCCGCGGCCTGCGTCAACTCGGCGCGGGCCTGGGCGAGCGCGGCCTCGACGCGATACAGCTCGACCTGCGCTCCCGCCCCCTCACGCACGAGCTGCGCGACCCGGTCGCGTTCGGCGGTGAGTGCGCGGACGCCCTCCTGTTGCGCGTCGCGGGTCTCGCGGGCCGTCCGCGCGGCCAGGTAGCGCCGCGCGACGTCTGCCAGCAGGGCGGCAGAGGCGGCGTCACGCCCGGCCGTGCTGGCGGCCAGCGCGGCTCCCGCGGCCCGTCCTCGCGCGATTCGGGCTCCGCCGTCGAAGAGCGTGTAGCTGAGCCGGAGGTCGCTCTGGATCAAGGTGTGATCGAAGGCGAGGCGGCTCGGATCGAGCACGTGGATCGGTCGTACCACCATGGGCTCTTGGAACTGCGCGATGCTGGCTTGGGTGGTGAGTTGGGGAAACCACGCGCTGCGCACTTGCCGGCGCCGTGCCTCCGCGCCGGCCACGGCGGCGCTGGCAGCGGCCATGGTCGGATGGACCTCGAGGGCGCGGGCGGCGGCGGCCGTGAGGGTGATGGACGAGTCCGGCCCCTGCGGGGACACCGTCAGGAGCGCGAGCGTAGCGAAGAACATCATGACGGACCGGCCTCCTGGGCCAGGAAACGAGTGACGACATCGGTGACGTGGCGTTCCATGCGCTCGGCCAGCAGCTCGTGGTCGACGGGGAGGTCCGCGAGCGTCACCAGGCTGCGACCGATGATCGCGAACCAGACGGCCTGCGAGATGATGGTGAACGTGACGAGGTTGGGATCCACCGCGCGAAACTCGCCGGCGGCGATTCCGGCTTCGATCAGGGCGCCAATGGCGCCGAGGTTGCGCCGGAGATAGGGCCCCACGACCGGGGGTAAGCCGGCGCCGCCGGCAAGCTGATGCAGGGCCAGCCGTGGGACGTCCGGTTCCTCTTGGTAGAAGCGAAACATCGTGCGCACGGTGGCGGCGAGCCGCTCCGGGCCGCTGCCCTCCGTGCCGGCCGCCGCTTCGATCCGCCCCGCGAGCTCGTCGAAGGCGCCGGACAGGACCGCTTGATAGAGGTCCTGCTTGGTGCCGAAATGATAGGTGACGGCCCCGAGATTCGCGCCGGCAGCTTTGGTGATGTCCCGGATCGAAGCGCCGCGGTAGCCCTGGGCCGCGAACAGCTCTCGGGCGGCGGTCAGGATTCGCTCGCGGGTCGACGTGTGGCCATTCATACGTTTGTATCAATTAACTGGGCGCGGTGATTTCGTCAACCCTCTGGGGGAGGGATGTGGTGGCCGCACGAGAGCCCCGTTCTCTCTCAATGTGCTATTGAAAGCTGAATAGTGTACTAATTATGTGAGAACTGGCGATTGATGCTATGCTATTGACCTAGCGTCGCTTAAGCCAGTTCATGGGGTCGAGCGGCAGCGCTTGACCGCTGGCTGGGGATTGTCTGATCTGGAACTCGAAGTGCGGTCCTTCTTCAGTCGCCTCGCCACCGGATCGGCCGATGACGGTGCCACCTTCCACGTGTTGGTCGGCGATGACCGTCACCGACGAAAGGTAGAGGTAGAGGGTGTAGAACCCTCCCCCGTGGTCGATCATGACGTATCGGCCGTAGGTCCCATACGGCTCTGCGGCGACGATCTGCCCGCCCGCGACCGCGCGCACCTCGGTGCCCACGGGCACGCGGATGCCCAATCCGTCGTGTCGGATCACCGTCCCGCGAGGTCCGGCGCTGCGTCCGAAGGGATATGCGATGGGCCCGACGGCGGGCCATTCGAGGGTTCCGATGCTCCCTTCGGTGAGCGTGGGTGCGAAGGTGGCGCGCCCGGACGCCAGCGCTTCCCGCCGCCGCCGCTCGAGGTTGGCGATCAGTGTGTTGATCCGGCGTTCATTCTGGTCGAGCGTCGAGAGGCGTTCGGTGGTCCGCGACGCCGTCGCCCGGGTTTGCCGCAGGTTGCGCAGGCGCTGTTGCTCGAGCGTCGCGAATCGGTCCAGCTCGGTTTCGCGCTCGGAGCGGTTGCGGTTCAGCGTGCGCTGCACCAGGGCCACCTGCCCGCGCTCGTGCGCGATGCGGTCGCGCAGCACCTCGACCTCGGTGACCAGGGCTCGGTCCTGCCGGCTGACGAGCTGGAGGTACTTGTAGCGGCTGAGCAGGTCGCCGAAGGACTCGGCCGCCAGTAAGACCTGGAACGTCCACAAGGAGCCGCGCTTGTACAGCTCCACGATGCGCCGCTCGCGGACGGCCCGCTTCTCGGCCAGCGCGTCTTCGGCGAGCAGCAAGTCGGCGGTCACGGAGTCGAGTTGTTGTCCGAGGCCCGACAGTTGCCGGTCCAACTCGTTCACCAGGCGGGAGGTGGCGCTCTTCTGTCGCTCGAGGTTCGTCAACTCCGTGGTGAGATTGCGTTCCCGCCGCCGGAGGCCTGCCAGATCGCTCTCCAAGGTCGAGCGCTCACGGCGGATCGAGTCGAGGCGTGCCTGGTTTTCGCGGATCTGCCGGTCCAGGGTGCTTTGCGCACGGAGGGGAGCGGCGCGCGCCCCGAGGGTCACGGTCAGCAGCACGAGCGCCGCGCGAGTGGAGCGCGCGCCGATCACGATCAGATGGCTTTGAGGTGGCGGCCGACGCTCACCGCGCTGGCGAACAGTCCCAGGAGGGTTCCCGCCGCCACGAACGTGAGGGTCTCGACCGGGGTGAAGAACCGACCGCGGAACACGAAGTGATTCACGATCGCGAACGCGCCGTAACTCAGGCCGAGCGCCAGCGCGCCTCCCAGCGCTCCCTTGAGGGCCCCTTCGAGGAGGAAGGGAGCGCGGATGAAGCCGTCGGTCGCACCCACGAAGCGCATGATGGCGATCTCGCGACTCCGTTGCAGCACGGTCAGCCGGATGGTCGTCCCGATGATGATGATCGAGGCGGCCGCGAAGGCCGCGCTGATGAGGACGCTCATGGCCGCGGCAATGGACCGGAGGCGATCGAGCTTCGCAATCCAATCGCGGCCGAACCGCACGTCCTCCGCGAACCGGAACCCACGGAGCCGCTCCGCCACGGCCTCCACATGCGGGGCATCGCGGAACTGCGGCTTGAGCGTCACCTCGAGCGAGGCCGGCAACGGGTTCTGCGCCAGATCCGCGAAGACATCCTGGAACTCGCGCAGCTCCTCGCGGGCGCGCGCCAGCGCCTCCTCTTCGGAGACGTAGGAGACGTCCGCGACCTCGGGGAAGGCCAGGATATCCTGCATGGCCATCGTCGCGGCTTCGAGCGGCGTGCCCCGCCGGAGGTACAGGACGATCTCCACGCGCTCGCCCACGTTCTCGAGCGCCGCCTTGACGTTGAGGCCGATGAGGACCACCAGGCCCACTACGAACAAGGCGAAGGCGATGGTGGTGACGGACAGAATCGACAATACCGGGGCGCGGTTGAACGAGCGAACGGCCTCCCGCATGGCGAGTCTCATACCGGACCGACCACGCCGTCGCCGTCTTCGACGGAATCGTAGACGACGGCGCCGCCCTCGAGCTCGATCGTGCGATAGGTCGCCTGGCGCACCAGGTCGAGATCGTGCGTGGCCATGACGACCGCCGTCCCGTTCGCGTTGATCTCCCGCAGCAACTGGAACACGCCCCGCGTGGCCCGCTCGTCGAGGTTGCCGGTGGGCTCGTCGGCGAGGAGGACGAACGGGTCGTTCACGAGGGCCCGAGCGATGGCGACCCGTTGCTGTTCGCCGCCGGAGAGCTCGTGCGGAAAGGCGCGGGCTTTGGCCGCCAGGCCGACCTGCGCCAGCACGCGCGCCACCTTGGGGCCGACGAAGTCGCGGCGGGCCCCCGTCACCTCCAGTGCGAACGCGACGTTCTCGTCGGCCGTGCGATCGGCCAACAATTGAAAATCCTGAAACACGATGCCGAGGCGTCGTCTGAGGCGCGCGATGTCCCGACCGCGCAGCTTGTGCGTCAGGTGGCCCGTCACCCGGACTTCCCCCTCGGTCGGCAGGTCGCCCGCGTAGATCAGGCGCAAGACCGTCGACTTGCCGGCGCCGGAGTGCCCGGTGAGGAAGGTGAACTCGCCCTTCGCGACATGGATGGAGACGTCGCGCAACGCGAAGACGCCCTTCGGATAGGCTTTGAAGACCTTGGTGAAGGTGATCACGCCCTACCCGCGGCGTGGTCGGCGGAGCGCGCGCGTGAAGTCGGCGATCACGTCCCCCACATCCTCGATGCCGACACTCACGCGCACAAACCCGTCTGGAATGCCTTGCGCGCCCCGCTGGGCGGCCGTGAGCGCCGCATGCGACGTCAGCCGGGGCTCGGAGACGAGCGTCTCCACGCCGCCGAGGCTCGGCGCATGGTGCGCAACGCGCAACCGGCGCAGCATCCGCTCGGCCGCGGCCGCGCCGCCCCGTACTTCGATGCCCACCATGCCACCGTAGCCATCCAGCACCCGCGCAGCGATGGCGTGGTCGGGGTGGTCCGGGAGGCCGGGATAGTGGACCGCGGCGAGCCCGGCGACCTCACTGGCCCACTCGGCGAAGGCGAGGCCGTTGCTGTTGTGGCGAGCCATGCGGACGTCGAGGGTTTTCAGCCCGCGCTCCACGAGCCAAGCCGCGTGCGGGTCGAGCGCCTGCCCCCACACCTGCATCAAGCGCCGGACCTCCTCGATCATCTCCTCGGTCCCGATGACCGCTCCCGCGATCACGTCGCTATGGCCGTTGAGGTACTTCGTGGCGCTATGAATGACGATATCCGCCCCGTGCTCGAGGGGCCGGAAGTTGATGGGCGATGCGAACGTCGAGTCGACGATCAGCGCGATGCCTTCGGTGTGGCAGAGCGAGGCGAGCGGCTCGATGTCGATCACCCGCATGAGCGGATTCGTGGGCGTCTCGACGAAGATGGCGCGGGTCGTCCCGCGCAACCGCGCCTTCCAGCTCCGGGGATTCGCGGGGTCCACATACGAGACCTCGATCCCCAGGCGGGCGAACTCGCCGTCGAACAAGCGTCGCGTCCCACCGTAAATCCAATCGCACGACACCAGGTGGTCGCCGGGACCCAGCACCGCGAGGTGCGCCAGGGCGGTGGCTCCCATCCCGCTGCCGACTGCGATGGCGGCTTCGCCGCCTTCCAGGGTGGCAAGCCGCGTGGCGAGGGAGACCTGATTGGGGTTGTTCCCGTAGCGGGTATACAGGACTTCCTCGTCCGAGCCCACCGGATTCGTGAACGTGCTGCTCTGCACGATGGGAGACGACACCGGTGACTGCGGCGGGTGCGCGTGGGGTTCGCCGTGAATGGCGCGGGTCGAGAGGCCCAGCCGGCGGCGGGTCATGCGCAGCGGAGCGCCTGGTAGTGGCCGCCCGATTCCAGGATCACCCCTCGCTCGCACAGCAAGTCGAGCGCCGCGCGGGCCTCTTCCTGTGGCACGGCGAGCCGTTCGGCGACTTCGAGCGAGTCGGCCGGCCCCGCGTCGGCGAGGGCGTGGAACACGCGGTGGGCGGGTTCGGGCATGCTCCCGAGCAGCTTGAGCGTACCCGACCGATCCTGGGCCGCCACGGCAAGACGGTGGCGATTGAGGACGGGTAGCAAGGCGTCCTCGTGGGCCGCGTGCACGCCCACGAGCACGAAGTGCCGGGCCAGGCCGCGTGCCAGGAGCAGCTTCCCGACGATCTCGTCGGCGCAGGACATGTCGAGCAGGCGGACCGTGCCGAAGTCGATCACGGCGACGTCATCGTCGCCGTTCTCGCGGAGCAGGGCCTCGACGCCGCCGCGCACCGCCTCGCCCGTCCGGCGCGTCACCAGATCTCCGTACATCGCGGAGACGGTGCGGCGGAGGACGTCGACCAGGTCGATACGGGTCATTGCTTCTCGTCAGCGGCGGGGACGATCATCAGCACCTGGGTTCCCGGAAAGAACGGCAATCGATCCACGAGCGGGACGTCGTCGTCCCACGGCGGCACCATCGCCATGCGTGCCGTCCCGCTCCGCACCGCCAACTTGCCGGTCCAGCGGTTGAGGTAACGGCGGATGCCGGCCAGTCCCTGGCCGCGCCCCGGATCTCGGAAACGGCTCACCCCCTGAATCAGGGCGGCTTCGAGTGCGGCGGCGTCGCTCCAGCGATCGCCGAACCGCTTGGCCTGTGTTGCCTCCAGCGAGCGCCGAAACCCCACGCCCGCGTCGGATACCGCGATCACCACCACTCGGCGCCCGAGGCGGCGGCGCCACGAGTACGTCTGCACGGCGACCCATCCACCCGTGCCGGCGTGCTCAACAATATTCTGACACGCCTCCGAAAGCGCCATCCCGAATCCCATCGTCGCCGTCGGCTCGAGCCCGAGCTCGTGGGTGAGGATGGCCGCCGCCCGCTCCTGGATGTGCTGCACGACCTCATGGACATCGTCCGCGCCGCGCACGGGAGTGACCTCGAGGAGGACGTCGGACTCGCCGTGGCTCGGTGCACGAGGGACTTTTCCATGGATCTCAAAGTACATCTCCGCGTGCCGGACGAAACCGGCACGCGCCCAGTAGTGGGCGACGTCGCGGTCCTGAGGAAGCGTCAGGAGCGGTCGCTCGGCGCCTTGCTCGACGATCGCCTGGCCGGCGGTCAAGAGTCCCACTAGCCCGAACGGCGACGCCCACTGCGCGGCGTGGGCATCGAACAGTACCCGGCCGGCCTCGTCGCCGCTGTACGCGCGGGCGAACTGATCGAACGTGCGATCGTCGAACTGCGCGGGCACCTCCACGACGCGTGTCATTGGGGGGCGATCGTCCCGCGCAAATGGTAGTGCAGCCGGGTCGCGCCGCGGTGGTGGAGGTTGCGTCCCGCAGCCTCGTTGGCGGTGCGCAGCGCGCCCGGGAGCGGGATCGCCGCGAGCAGGCAGGCGACGAGCGTCGCGCCGAACACGTCGCCGCACCCGGTCGGGTCGGGGTCGGCGGGGGCGGGCCCTGGAATCGGGATCCGCGCGGTCTCGATGGGTCCGGTGCTGAGGCGGGCGCGGTCGCATCCGAAGGTGAAAGGCTGTTGCGCGAAGTAGACGACGCCGCGCTCCGCCAGTGTCACGACCAGCAGGCGCACACCCGCCGCGAGCGCGCGAGCCGCGAGGGCCATGGGGTCTCCTCCCAAGACGCCGAGCTCATCTTCGTTCATTTGCACGACGTCGAAACAGGCGAACCAGCCGTCCACGTCCGGGAGCGTCTGCGGTACCCGATACCCCTGGCGCGTCACACCGAGGAGCAAGGAATGGAAGTCCGCGTAGATCGGTCCTTGGAATCCCCGTCGCAACTGCCGTGCGGTTTCCAGACTGCATTCGAAGCCGGAGATGAAGTTCAGGTACAGGGCGTCGAGGTCGGTGACCAGGGGCCCCAGCTCCGCCCAGCTCCACGGCGGGACACCGCCCGTGAGCCGCTCGGAGCGGCGCTCAGTCGACTGATAGCGGAGCGTCACGCGGTTGTTGGGCTGTGGGACCTCGATGAAGCGTGCGGTGGCGGTCCGGTGGGAGAGATCGTGCAGGAACGCGTTGGCCTCCCGCGCCAGGTCGTGCCCGACGCGGATGAGGGGCACGATTTGCCAGTCATCGGGCAGGGCCGCCTCCAGCCCAGCGAGCGCATAGGCGATGCCGCCCCATTCTTCGACGGGCTCCGCCGGCGATTCCACGCGGATGATACGATCCCACACCATCGTCCCGACCACGCCGAGTCGCTTCACACGGCGCCCCATCGCTGGTTCTTGAACGACGCGGCGGCGCCGAGTACCCCGGCGGTGCCGGGTAACGCGCCGGGAACGATCCGGCAGGCGTCGACCGCGGGCTTGAACGCGCGGCGGGCGACTTCGATCCGCAGCGGGCCGAACAATCGGTCGCCGGCCCCCGTCACGCCGCCCGTCACGACGACCACGTCGGGATTGAGCACGTTGACGATGTTCGCGATGCCGGCTCCGAGAAACCGCGCCGTGTCTCGCACGATCTCGTGGGCGAGGGCGTCGCCCGCCTGCGCCGCCCGGTAGACCGTTTGCGCCGTGACGCGACTGACGTCGCCGTCGACGAGCTCGGATATCATGCTGGGGGTGCCGGCTTCCAGCTCTTCGATCGTGCGGGCCGCGATGGCGCTGCCGGAGGCGTAGGCCTCCAGACAGCCGTAGTTCCCGCACTTGCACCGGCGTCCGGTGACGTCGATCGTCGTGTGCCCGATCTCGGCGGCAACATCCGAGGCGCCGTGGAAGACGTGCCCGTCCAACACGATCCCGCCACCAATCCCGGTCCCGATCGTGATGCCGACCACGACCCCGGCGTTCTGGGCCGCCCCGCGCCACCATTCGCCGAGGGTCGCGCAGTTCGCGTCGTTATCGAGGGCCGCCTCGAGATTGGTCGCGGTGGCGATTCGGTCCCGCAGCGGCATGTCCTTCCAGCCGAGGTTCGGGCTCATGAGCACGATGCCGCGCTTGGTGTCGAGCGGGCCCGGCGCGCCGATCCCCACGCCGGCCACTTCGAAGGGCGAGGTGCCGAGTTCCGTTCGCGCGAGGTCGAGGGAAGCGCGGATCATGGTCGCGATCCGATCCACGATCGCATCGGGCCCGAGCTGAACCGGGGTCGACTCGCTGAGGAACCCGCTGACGGTACGGCCGTCTTCCGAGACCGTACCGACGGCGATGGTGGTTCCCCCGAGATCCACGCCGACGATCAGACGCACAGGGCCTCCTTGGCGGTGAGCACATCCTGCACCGTGTCCCGGACGCGGGCAACGGACAGGTCGCGCAGGCAGCGGTGCTGACCGAGTGGGCAGCGGGCATCCCCGTGGGTCGAGCACGGCCGGCACGACAACGCCACGCTCAAGGTACGATCGCGCGGCCCCCGCGGCCCGAAGCCGAGCGAGGGGTCGGTGGGGCCGAACAACGCGACCACCGGCGTGCCCGTCGCCTGCGCAAGGTGCAACATCGCGGAGTCATTGACCACCGCCGCCCGGCCGCGGGCGAGGACGGCGGCGGACACGCGGAGGGGAAGGCCCGTGAGGTCCGCCACGGTACCGCGGGCATGGGGCATGTGGGCGAAGCCCTCGCCTGCGGCCCCGAGGAGAACGACGTGCACGTCGTGGGCGAGCGCGGCAGCGAGGGCGGCGTAGTGTGGCCACCGCTTCGTGGGGCGGGCGGACCCGGGCGCCAGCACGATGAACGCGCCCGTGATCCCGGCCCGGGCGAGCGCGATGTCGGCGGCCCGTTCATCGTCCGCGGTGCGAATCAGGGTCAGCGCGGTCGGGCCGCCGGTGTCGGCGAGTTCCAGGAGCCGCTCGGCCTCGTGGCGCCCGCGCCTCGGACGGCGCTCGGTGCACAGCCAGGCGGCGGCCGTACCGGCGAACGCCACGCGCCGGGGAATGCCGGCAGCGCGGGCCAGCAGCCCGCTCCGCAGTGATCCCTGCGGGAGGACGGCCGTGGCGAAGCGCATCGCGCGAAGGCGTCGGGCCAGCCGAACGAGGGCAACCGGTCCCCGCTCGCCGCCGCGCTTGTCATACGGCCACACCCGTCGTACGGCCGGGTTGGTCTCGAGCAACGGCACGGCCGCGGGAGTGACGACCACGTCCACCGGGCCGGCGCCTTCCGCGAGCGCGGCGAGCAGCGGCGTCGTCAGCAGCGTGTCGCCGAGCCAGGCGGTCTGGACCACCACGGTGCGGCTCATTCGACCTGCAGGACCGCCAAGAAGGCCTCCTGCGGGATCTCGACGGTGCCCACCTGCTTCATCCGTCTCTTCCCCTCCTTCTGCTTCTCCAGGAGCTTCCGTTTGCGGGTCACGTCTCCGCCGTAGCACTTGGCGGTCACGTTCTTCCGCAGCGGCCGTACGGTTTCCCGCGCGATGACCTTGCTCCCGATGGCTGCCTGGATGACGACCTCGAACAGCTGCCGGGGAATGAGCTCTTTCAGCTTCTCGGCGATCTTCCGGCCCCACTCGTAGGCCTTATCGCGGTGAATGATCACGCTGAAGGCGTCCACCGCGTCGCCGTTGATGAGCATGTCGAGCTTCACCAGATCACTGCGCCGGTAGGTGCTCGTCTCGTAGTCCATCGCCGCGAACCCGCGCGTCGCCGTCTTGAGTTTGTCGAAGAAGTCGAGGATGATCTCGGCGAGCGGGAACTCGAACTCGAATTGCACGCGGGACGGATCGAGGTAGTGCATGCCCAGATACTCACCGCGCCGGTCCTGCCCGAGCCGCATGATGGCGCCGATGTAGTCCGACGGCGCCGTCAGCCGGGCGCGCACGTACGGCTCCTCGATGTGATCGACCCCAGAGCCGTGCGGCAACAAGGTGGGATTCTCGATGATCTGCGTCGTCCCGTCGGCGTTGTGGACGTGATACTCCACGTTGGGGACGGTGGAGATGAGGTCCAGGTTGGACTCGCGCTCCAACCGCTCGCGCACGATGTCCATGTGCAGCAAGCCCAGGAATCCGCAGCGGAACCCAAACCCGAGCGCGACGGACGATTCCGGCTCGTAGCTCAGCGACCCGTCGTTGAGCTTGAGCTTGCTGAGCGCGTCCCGCAGGTCTTCGTACTGGCCGGTGTCGGTGGGATAGAGGCCCGCGAACACCATCGGCTTGATCTCTCGATACCCGGGGAGCGGGAGGGCGCGACGGGCGGCGTCGAGCACCGTGTCGCCGGCTCGGGTCTCCTCCACGCCGCGGACGTTGGCCACGACGTAGCCGACCTCGCCCGCCTCGAGCACGTCGGTGGTCTTGCGTTCGAGCTGGAGGTAGCCGACCTCGTCTACGTCATACTCGTGTTCGGGATGCGAGCCGAAGGCGATCCGCATGCCCTTGCGCACGGCACCGTCCACCACGCGAATGCTCGCGATGGCTCCGCGATACCGGTCGTAGTACGAGTCGAAGATGAGCGCCCGGAGTGGCGCGGCGGCGTTGCCTTTTGGCGGTGGCACCCGCCGGATGATCGCTTCCAGCAGCGGACCGATCCCCCGGCCTTCCTTCGCGGACACGAGCAGGACTTCCTCCGGCAGGCTTCCCACCAGGTCGTGGAGCTCCTGTACGCGCCGCTCGGGCTCCGCCGCCGGGAGGTCGATCTTGTTGAGCACCGGGATGATCTCGAGGCCAGCCTCGAGCGCCAGGAACAGGTTACTCAAGGTCTGCGCCTGGATCCCCTGGCTGGCGTCTACCACGAGCACCGCGCCCTCGCAGGCGGCCAGGGACCGCGAGACCTCGTAGGTGAAGTCCACATGACCGGGGGTGTCGATCAGATTGAGCTCGTAGTCCTCGCCGTCGGCCGCCCGATGGTTCATGCGCACGGCGTTCAGCTTGATCGTGATGCCGCGTTCACGCTCGAGGTCCATCGTATCGAGTACCTGGTCCCGCATCCGTCGCTTGTCGAGCGCGCCGGTGGCCTCGATCAGCCGGTCCGCCAATGTGGACTTGCCGTGATCGATGTGCGCGACGATGCAGAAATTCCGGATGCGGTCCTGACGCATGGGCAGGAATATAGAGAGAATAGCGGAGTGCAGAGTGCAGAGTGCAGAGTGCAAAGTGCAGAATGGAGTATGGAGGATGTGGGCCTTAGGGTGCAGATTTCCGCCGGGTCCGCCGGGTCCGCCG
>Ga0307424_1001157_pt1 | contig 13995 bp, 9 predicted proteins | sample SalMarWE160320MG_FD_202157 | JGI IMG/M metagenome (GOLD analysis project Ga0307424, IMG submission 202157) | Salt marsh sediment microbial communities from the Plum Island Ecosystem LTER, Massachusetts, United States - WE1603-20 | ecosystem: Environmental > Aquatic > Marine > Intertidal zone >... | reverse complement strand
TCATCGAAAGCCCTTATCGCCGCGTGGTGAAGTCCAAGGTGACTGACGAGGTGGTCTATCTCTCGGCCATGGAGGAGGCGCGCTACATCATCGCTCAGGCGAATGCGCAGCTGAATCCGAACGGCACTTTCGTCGAGGACCTCGTCGTCTGCCGTCATGCTGGCGACGTGGAGCTTTACCCGCGGGAGAAGGTGGATCTCATCGACGTGTCGCCGAAGCAGCTCGTGTCCGTCGCGGCCGCGCTCATTCCGTTCCTGGAGAATGACGACGCCAACCGCGCTCTGATGGGCTCCAACATGCAGCGTCAGGCGGTGCCGCTGATCACGGCGGAGGCGCCGCTGGTCGGCACCGGTATGGAAGAGGTCGTGGCGCGGGATTCAGGCGCCGCCATCGGTGCGCGCCGCACCGGCGTGGTCGATCAGGTTGACGCGACCCGTATCGTCATCCGGGCGACGGAGGAGACCGACCCTTCGAAGTCTGGCGTCGACATCTACAACCTGCGCAAGTTCCAGCGCTCCAACCAGAACACCTGCATCAACCAGCGGCCGCTGGTGCGTGTGGGCGATTACGTCCAGGCGGGCGAGATCATCGCCGACGGACCGTCGACCGATCTCGGCGAGCTGGCGCTCGGCCGCAACGTGCTCGTCGCCTTCATGCCGTGGATGGGCTACAACTTCGAGGACTCCATCCTCATCTCCGAGCGCGTCGTGCGCGATGACGTGTTCACCTCGATCCATATCGAGGAGTTCGAGGTCATGGCCCGCGACACGAAGCTCGGGCCGGAGGAGATCACGCGCGACATTCCGAACGTCTCGGAAGAGGCGCTCAAGAATCTCGACGAGGCCGGCATCGTCTATATCGGTGCCGAGGTGAGCCCTGGCGACATCCTGGTGGGCAAGATCACGCCGAAGGGCGAGAGCCCGATGACGCCGGAGGAGAAGCTGCTCCGCGCCATCTTCGGCGAGAAGGCCTCCGACGTGCGCGATACCTCGCTCAAGCTGCCGCCCGGCGTGACCGGCACGGTGGTCGAGGTGCGCGTGTTCAACCGCCACGGTGTGGAGAAGGACGAGCGCGCCATGGCGATCGAGCGCGAGGAGATCGAGCGGCTCGCCAAGGACCGCGACGACGAGCTCGCGATCCTCGACCGCAACGTCTATGGCCGTCTCAGGGACGTCCTCATGCACAAGGTCGTCGCCAAGGGGCCGAAGAACATCAAGAAGGACTCCAAGATCACCGAGGCGCTGCTCGACGAGGTGCCGCGCAGCCATTGGTGGGAGATTGCGCTCAAGAACGACAAGGCGATGGCCGAGGTCGAAGCGATTGGCCGCCAGTACGAGGATGCCAAGAAGCGGCTCGAGCAGCGCTTCGTCGACAAGGTCGACAAGCTGCAGCGCGGCGACGAGTTGCCGCCCGGCGTGATGAAGATGGTCAAGGTCTTCGTCGCGGTGAAGCGCAAGATCCAGCCCGGCGACAAGATGGCCGGGCGGCACGGCAATAAGGGCGTGATCAGTCAGATCGTGCCTATCGAGGACATGCCCTATCTGGAGGACGGGACGCCGGTCGACATCGTGCTGAACCCGCTCGGCGTGCCGAGCCGCATGAATGTCGGACAGATCCTGGAGACCCATCTGGGCTGGGCCTGCCGCGGCTTGGGCGTCAAGATCGGTGAGGCGTTGCACGAATATTACGAGACCAACAAGCCGAAACCGTTGAAGGATCTGCTCAAGACCATCTACGCCGACGACAAGGCCGTGGCTGCTCTGAAGGACGAGCATCTCATCGACGTAAGCGCGAGTCTGACGGCCGGCGTGCCAGTGGCGACGCCGGTGTTCGACGGTGCGCACGAGGGCGACGTTTCCGATCTGCTCGATGCGGCTGGGCTCGATCGGTCCGGTCAGGTGACATTGTATGATGGCCGTTCGGGCGAGGAGTTCGAGCGCAAGGTGACCGTGGGCTACATCTATATGCTGAAGCTCCATCACCTCGTGGACGACAAGATCCACGCGCGTTCGATCGGTCCGTACAGCTTGGTCACCCAGCAGCCGCTCGGCGGTAAGGCGCAGTTCGGTGGCCAGCGCTTCGGCGAGATGGAGGTGTGGGCGCTCGAAGCGTACGGCGCCGCCTACACGCTGCAGGAGATGTTGACCGTGAAATCGGACGATGTCGCCGGCCGTACCAAAGTGTACGAGGCGATCGTCCGCGGCGACGACACGTTCGAGGCGGGTATTCCCGAGTCGTTCAACGTCCTCGTCAAGGAAATGCGTGCCTTGGGATTGAATGTCGAGTTGGTGCAGCCAAAGCCTGAGGAGCAGCAGCCGCAAAGGGCGCGGCTGCCGCGGCCCGCGGCTGAATGAGCCTTAGCCCCCACTAGGCTCGACCTCGCACCAGACGACGACCAACCGAAGGGCGGCAAGCCCGCCCATTGGGAGACAAAAGAATGAACCAAGATCTCGCCAACCTCTTTAACCCTCAGACGCAGCAGCAGAATTTCGATCAGATTCGCATCGGCATCGCGAGCCCTGAGAAAATTCTGTCGTGGTCGTATGGGGAGATCAAGAAGCCGGAGACGATCAACTACCGTACCTTCAAGCCGGAGCGTGACGGCCTGTTCTGCGCGCGCATCTTCGGCCCGGTGAAGGACTACGAGTGCTTGTGCGGCAAGTACAAGCGCATGAAGTACAAGGGCGTCATCTGCGAGAAGTGCGGCGTCGAGGTCACGCTCGCCAAGGTCCGGCGCGAGCGCATGGGCCATATCGAGTTGGCCGCGCCCGTCGCACATATCTGGTTCCTGAAGTCGCTGCCCTCCCGCATCGGCCTTCTGCTCGACATGACGCTGAAGGATCTGGAGCGGGTGCTCTATTTCGAGAACTACATCGTGCTCGAGCCGGGGCTCACCTCGCTCAAGCCGCTGCAGCTCCTGTCGGAGGACGAGTATCTCCAGGCGCAGGACGATTTCGGCGAGGATTCGTTCACGGCATCGATCGGCGCGGAGGCCATTCGCGAGCTCCTGAAGGGGCTCGATCTGGAGAAGATCGCCGCCGACCTGCGCGTGGAAATTGCCGAGTCGACTTCGGAGCTTAAGCCCAAGAAGCTCGCCAAGCGTCTGAAGGTGGTCGAGGCCTTCATTCAGTCCGGCAACAAGCCGGAGTGGATGATCCTGACTGTGGTTCCGGTCATTCCGCCGGAGCTGCGGCCCCTGGTGCCGCTCGACGGCGGCCGCTTTGCGACCTCTGACCTCAACGATCTCTACCGCCGCGTCATCAACCGGAACAACCGTCTGAAGCGGCTGATGGAGTTGCGTGCGCCGGACATCATCATCCGCAACGAGAAGCGCATGCTGCAAGAGGCGGTCGATGCGCTGTTTGACAACGGCCGGCGTGGCCGCGTCATCACCGGCGCCAACAAACGGCCTTTGAAGTCGCTCGCCGACATGCTGAAGGGCAAGCAGGGCCGGTTCCGTCAGAATCTGCTCGGCAAGCGCGTCGACTATTCGGGCCGCTCGGTGATCGTGGTCGGGCCTGAGCTCAAGCTGCATCAGTGCGGTCTGCCGAAGAAGATGGCGCTCGAGCTGTTCAAGCCGTTCATCTACGCGCGGCTCGACGCCAAAGGCCATGCTGCCACCGTGAAGCAGGCGAAGAAGCTGGTGGAGAAAGAGAAGCCGGAGGTGTGGGATATCCTCGATGAGGTGATCCGCGAGCACCCGGTTTTGCTCAACCGTGCGCCGACGTTGCATCGCCTCGGCATTCAGGCATTCGAGCCGACCCTGATCGAGGGCAAGGCGATTCAGCTGCATCCGCTCGTCTGCGCAGCGTTCAACGCCGACTTCGACGGCGACCAGATGGCCGTGCACGTGCCGCTGTCACTCGAGGCGCAGCTTGAGGCGCGCGTCCTGATGATGTCGACCAACAATATCCTGCACCCGGCCAACGGTTCGCCGATCATTGTGCCGTCGCAGGATATCGTGCTCGGCCTCTACTACCTGTCGCTGATCATGGACAACGAGCCGGGCGAGGGCATGATGTTCGGCAACGTGGCCGAGATCCATCATGCGCTCGACTCCAAGGCCGTGAGCCTGCATGCCAAGATCAAGGGCCGTTTCATCACCAAGGATGAGGACGGCAACGACGTGGTGCACATCTACGACACGACGCCCGGCCGCATGCTGCTCGGCGAGCTTCTGCCGCGACGGCCGGAGATCAGCTTCGACCTGGTGAACAAGCTCCTCACCAAGAAGGAGATCTCCAACATGATCGACGTGGTCTACCGCCACTGCGGTCAGAAGGAGACGGTTATCTTCTGCGACAGGATCATGGGTCTTGGCTTCCGCTATGCGTGCCGCGCCGGCATCTCGTTCGGCAAGGACGACATGGTGATCCCGGAGACCAAGGACGACATCGTTCACAAGACGACCGAACTCGTGCGCGAGTACGAGCAGCAGTACAATGATGGTCTCATCACCCGCGGCGAGAAGTACAACAAGGTGGTCGACACCTGGACCGAGTGCACCGAGCTTGTCGCCAAGGAGATGATGAAGCGCATCTCCTCGGTCGAGATGGATCCGGAGACCGGCCGCGAGAAGCCGATCAACTCCATCTATATGATGTCGCACTCGGGCGCGCGTGGTTCGCCCGCCCAGATGAAGCAGCTTGCCGGCATGCGCGGTCTGATGACCAAGCCGTCGGGCGAGATCATCGAGACGCCGATCATCTCCAACTTCAAGGAGGGGCTGTCGGTGCTCGAGTACTTCAACTCGACCCATGGCGCCCGCAAGGGCTTGGCCGATACGGCGTTGAAGACGGCGAACTCGGGTTACCTGACGCGGCGTCTCGTCGACGTGGCGCAGGACTGCATCGTCACCGAGGAGGATTGCGGGACGACGGAAGGTATCACCGCTCGTGCCATCCTCGATGCTGGTGAGGTGACCGTGTCGCTCGGCCAGCGCGTGCTTGGCCGGACCGCCGTCGACAACATCAAGAACCCGGCGACCGGCCAGATCATCGTCAAGGCTGGCGATCTGATCGAGGAAGAGCAAGTCGAGGAGATCGAGAATGCGCGGGTCCAGGAGATCCGCATCCGCTCGGCGCTGACTTGCGAAACCCGCAACGGCATCTGCGGCAAGTGCTACGGGCGCGATCTCGCCCGCGGCACGCCCGTCAATATGGGCGAGGCCGTCGGCGTCATTGCGGCGCAGTCGATCGGCGAGCCGGGCACCCAGCTCACCATGCGCACCTTCCACTTGGGCGGTGTGGCGAGCTCCAAGGTGGTCGATCAGTCCTCGCTCGAGTCGAACTTCGACGGCGTCGTGAAGATCAAGCAGCGCAACGTCGTTGCGGATTCGCAAGGCCGGCACATGGTCATGGGCCGTAACACGGCAATCGTGATCGTGGACGACGAGGGCACCGAGCGTGCCGTGCACCGTCTGCCGTACGGTACCCATCTGCGGGTGGACGAGGGCGACAAGGTCAAGCGCGGCGATCGTCTCGCCGAGTGGGATCCTTACACGCGGCCCGTGCTCACCGAGATCGAGGGTACGGTCGAGTTCGAGGATCTGGTCGAGGGCGTGTCGGTCAGCGAGCAGCGCGATGAGTCGACCGGTATCACCAACAGCGTGATCATCGACTGGCGTGCGTCGCCCCGCGGCGCCGACCTTCGGCCCGCGATGGTGATCAAGGACAAGAAGGGCAAGATCGGCAAGCTGTCACGGGGCGGCGAGGCGCGTTATCTGCTTCCCGTCGACGCGGTGCTGTCGGTCGAGCCTGGCCATGAGGTGAAGGCCGGCGACGTGCTGGCCCGTATCCCCATGGAGAGTGCCAAGACCCGCGACATCACGGGCGGTCTGCCGCGCGTGGCGGAGCTGTTCGAGGCGCGGCGTCCGAAGGATCACGCCATCATCGCCGAAATCTCGGGCATCGTGACGCTCGGCCGCGACTACAAGAACAAGCGGCGCATCATGATCACGCCGGATGACGAGAGCATGGAGCCGGTCGAGTTCCTGATTCCCAAGGGCCGGCATCTGACGGTGCAGGAGGGCGACCGCATCGAGAAGGGCGAGTACCTGCTCGACGGTCACCCGGCGCCGCACGATATCCTGGCCATTAAGGGTGTCGAGGAGCTGGCCAACTATCTCGTCAACGAGATCCAGGAGGTCTACCGGCTGCAGGGCGTGACCATCAACGATAAGCATATCGAGGTCATCGTCCGGCAGATGCTTCAGAAGACCGAAGTGGACGATCCGGGCGACACCGAGTTCCTCAAGGGCGAGCAGGTCGATCGTCTCGACTTCGACGATGCCAATATTGCGGCCGAGGCCGATGGCGGCAAGCCCGCCACGGGTCAGCCGGTCCTGCTCGGTATCACCAAGGCGAGCCTCCAGACACGGTCGTTCATCTCGGCGGCCTCGTTCCAGGAGACCACGCGGGTGCTCACCGACGCCGCCGTGAACGGCAAGGCGGATGCGCTCGAGGGCCTGAAAGAGAACGTCATCGTGGGCCGGCTCATCCCGGCCGGGACCGGCGGCATGCTCTCCAGGCTCAACAGGATCGCCTCCCATCGGGACGATCTGATCCTCGAGGAGCGGCAGCGGGCCGCCCAAGAGGCGATCGACCAACAAGAGGAGGGCGAGGAAGCCGAGGAGGGCGCTTCGGCCTAGGAGTTTCGGAGCCAAACGGGGGCTGGCTGCCAGAGTTGCGCGTCTCTGGCCTCCGGCCCCCGGAAATCCGGCATTTCTACCCTTGACGATAGAAGAATCTGCCTGATAAAACGCGCCAACTTTCTCGGCAGGCGGTAGCCCAACTTTTTGGTTGCCTACGGGCGCGGGTTAGACGCTGCTGGACTAACCGGGATCAAATCGGGGTCAAGATCTTGGGGGTTACGCCCTCCAAGATCCTCTGTATTGAGGCGCTGAAGGACGCGGGGTTCGCCTGCACTTCGGCTCTTGTGATGTGGGCTTTTGCCCATTGGGTGAATTAGGCGTTCGCGCCAGAGAATGATTGGACGCAAAGGCTGCCATGCCGACGATTCAGCAACTGATCCGCAAGCCGCGCCAACAGCCGGTGAAGCGGAACAAAGTACCGGCCATGCAGGCCTGCCCGCAGAAGCGGGGGGTGTGCACGCGCGTCTACACCACGACCCCGAAGAAGCCGAACTCGGCGCTTCGGAAGGTGGCTCGCGTGCGGCTGACCAATCAGCTGGAAGTGACCAGCTACATTCCTGGTGAGGGTCATAACCTCCAGGAGCACTCGGTGGTGATGATCCGCGGCGGGCGCGTCAAGGACCTTCCTGGCGTGCGCTACCACATCATCCGCGGCGTGCTTGACACCCAAGGCGTTAGCGCGCGCCGGCAGCGGCGTTCGAAATACGGAGCCAAACGGCCCAAATAGTTGGGCCGTTTTTGCGTCTTTAGGAAAACGGATCAGACGATATGTCGAGGCGGCACAGAGCTGAAAAGCGCGAGATCATTCCCGATCCCAAGTTCGGGGACACCGTGCTCACCAAGTTCATGAATTCCATCATGCAGGAAGGCAAGAAGTCCGCCGCCGAGCGGATTGTCTATGGCGCGCTCGATCAGATGGAGCAGAAGGTCAAGCAGAACCCGATCGAGCTGTTCCATCAGGCGCTGCACAACGTGATGCCGGCCTTGGAGGTTCGCTCCCGCCGCGTCGGTGGCGCCACCTATCAGGTTCCGGTCGAGGTCCGGCTCGACCGCCGTCAGGCACTTGCCATCCGCTGGATCATCTCTGCGGCACGCGGGCGCAACGAGAACACCATGGTCGAGCGCCTTTCGGGCGAGCTGCTCGATGCCGTCAACAACCGCGGGACCGCGGTGAAAAAGCGTGAAGACACCCATCGCATGGCGGAGGCGAACCGCGCCTTCTCGCATTATCGCTGGTAACCCCTAAGGACTTCGAACGATGCCTCGCACCACCCCCCTCGAGGATTACCGCAATATCGGGATCATGGCGCATATCGACGCCGGCAAGACCACGACCACCGAGCGTGTCCTCTACTACACGGGTAAGAGCCACAAGATCGGCGAAGTCCATGACGGCGCGGCCACCATGGACTGGATGGAGCAGGAGCAGGAGCGCGGCATCACCATCACGTCGGCCGCGACGACTGCTTTCTGGAAGGACAAGCGTGTCAACATCATCGACACGCCCGGCCACGTGGACTTCACCATCGAGGTGGAGCGCTCGCTTCGTGTACTCGATGGCGCGGTGGCGCTGCTCGACGCCAACCAGGGCGTGGAGCCGCAGACCGAGACGGTGTGGCGTCAGGCCGACAAGTACGGCGTGCCGCGCATGATCTTCGTCAACAAGATGGACAAGATCGGCGCCGACTTCTTCATGTCGGTGAAGATGATCAAGGAGCGCCTCGGCGCCAACCCGCTCGTGCTCCAGCTGCCGGTCGGCGCGGAGTCGAACTTCGCGGGCATTGTCGACCTTCTTCGCATGAAGGCGGTCGTTTGGGACGACGAGTCGCTCGGCGCGACGTTCCACGACGAGGATATCCCGGCGGATCTCATGGATCTGGCCAAGGAGTATCACGACAAGCTGGTGGAGCAGGCGGTCGAGCTCGATGAGGAGGCCATGGAGGCTTACCTCGAAGGCAAGGAAGTCTCCGAGGACAAGCTGAAAGAGCTGATCCGCAAGGGCACCATCAATCTCGACTTCGTGCCGGTGCTGTGCGGCTCCGCCTTCAAGAACAAGGGCGTGCAGCCGCTGCTCGACGCCGTCGTCGACTATCTGCCCTCGCCGCTCGACGTGCCCGCCATCAAGGCGATCGATGCCAAGACCGACGAGGAGGTGAGCCGGCCCGCATCCGACGATGCGCCGCTTTCCATGCTCGCCTTCAAGATCATGAACGACCCGTTCGTGGGCTCGCTGACCTTCTGCCGCATCTACTCGGGCAAGGTGGAGTCGGGTCAGACGCTGTCCAACACGGTGAAGGACAAGAAGGAGCGCATCGGCCGCATGCTGCTCATGCACTCCAATCACCGCGAGGACATCAAGGAAGCCTATACCGGCGACATCGTCGCCATCGCCGGCCTCAAGGACGTCACCACGGGCGACACGCTGTGCGACGCCAGCAAGCCGGTGATCCTGGAGCGCATGGAGTTCCCAGAGCCGGTCATCGAGGTTGCCGTGGAGCCCAAGACCAAGGGCGACCAGGAGAAGCTCGGCATCGCGCTGAACCGTCTCGCCCAGGAAGATCCCTCGTTCCGTGTCTCGGTCGATCACGAGTCCGGCCAGACCATCATCAAGGGCATGGGCGAGCTTCACCTCGACATCATCGTCGACCGCATGAAGCGGGAGTTCAAGGTTGAAGCCAATGTCGGCGCGCCGCAGGTGGCCTATCGCGAGACCGTGTCGAAGCCGGCCGAGATTGACTACACCCACAAGAAGCAGACCGGCGGCTCGGGCCAGTTCGCTCGCGTGAAGCTCGCCATCGAGCCGAACGAGCAGGGCAAGGGCTACGAATTCGAGAACAAGGTCGTCGGCGGTAACGTGCCCAAGGAATACGTTCCGGGCGTGCAGAAGGGTGTCCAGAGCGTCATCGACGCGGGTGTCCTGGCTGGCTTCCCGATCCTCGACGTGAAGGTCACGCTGGTGGACGGTGCCTATCACGACGTCGACTCGAGCGTCATGGCGTTCGAGATCGCATCCCGTGCGGCGTTCCGCGAGGGCGCCATGAAGGCTGGCCCCAAGCTGCTCGAGCCGATGATGAAGGTCGAGGTCGTGACGCCGGAGGACTATGTCGGCGGCATCATCGGCGATCTGACGAGCCGCCGCGGGCAGGTCCGTGGCCAGGAGAGCCGCGGCAACGCCGCGGTCATCAATGCCATGGTGCCGCTCGCAAACATGTTCGGCTACGTGAACACGCTGCGTTCGATGAGCCAGGGGCGGGCCCAGTTCACGATGCAGTTTGATCATTACGCGCAAGTGCCACAGGCAGTTGCGGAGGAAGTGCAAGCGAAGTTCGCCTGAGCATCAGGTGTTTCAGAGTTAGCTTTTGGTGAGAAGAATGGAGAGCCAACATGGCTAAAGAGAAATTCGATCGGTCAAAGCCGCATTGTAACATCGGGACCATCGGTCACGTCGATCATGGCAAGACGACCCTGACCGCTGCGATCACCAAGACACTGGCCGAGACCGGTGGCGCGACGTTCACCGCCTATGACGAGATCGACAAGGCGCCTGAAGAGAAAGCGCGCGGCATCACCATCTCGACCGCGCATGTCGAGTACGAGACTGAGAATCGGCATTACGCCCACGTCGATTGCCCGGGCCACGCGGACTACGTGAAGAACATGATCACGGGTGCCGCGCAGATGGACGGTGCCATCCTCGTGGTGTCCGCTGCTGACGGCCCCATGCCGCAGACCCGCGAGCACATCCTGCTCGCCCGTCAGGTCGGTGTGCCGGCGCTTGTCGTCTTCATGAACAAGGTCGACCAAGTGGACGATCCGGAGCTACTCGATCTCGTCGAGCTCGAGGTTCGCGAGCTTCTGTCGAAGTACGAGTTCCCCGGTGACGACATCCCGATCATCAGGGGTTCGGCTCTGGCCGCTATCGAAGGCACCAACGACGAGATTGGCAAGAAGGCTATTCTCGAGCTGATGCAGGCTGTCGACTCCTACATTCCGCAGCCGGATCGTCCGGTGGACAAGCCGTTCCTGATGCCGATCGAGGACGTGTTCTCGATCTCAGGTCGCGGCACCGTGGTCACCGGCCGTATCGAGCGTGGTGTGGTCAAGGTCGGCGAGGAAGTCGAGATCGTCGGCATCAAGCCCACGACCAAGACCACCGTCACCGGCGTCGAGATGTTCCGCAAGCTGCTCGATCAGGGCCAGGCGGGCGACAACGTGGGTTGTCTGCTCCGCGGCGTCGATCGCGAGGCGGTGGAGCGCGGTCAGGTGCTCGCCAAGCCGGGCTCGGTGACGCCCCACACCAAGTTCAAGGCCGAGGCCTACATCCTCACCAAGGAAGAGGGTGGCCGCCACACGCCGTTCTTCGGCAACTATCGTCCGCAGTTCTACTTCCGCACCACCGACGTGACCGGCGTCGTGGAGCTTCCGGAAGGCACCGAGATGGTGATGCCGGGCGACAATATCGCGATGACCGTCGAGCTGATTGTGCCGATCGCCATGGAGGAGAAGCTCCGCTTCGCCATCCGTGAGGGCGGTCGCACCGTCGGCGCCGGCGTGGTGTCGTCGATCATCGAGTAAAGGGGATCAGGAGCGCGTCGCATGAAGCGGCGCGCTCCTTAACTTGAGGCCGTCGAGATGCAGAGCCAGAACATAAGAATTAGGCTGAAAGCCTTCGACCATCGCATTCTCGATGCGTCGACCAAGGAGATCGTCAACACGGCGAAACGTACCGGTGCGGAAGTGCGCGGGCCCATCCCGTTGCCGACCCGCATCGAGAAATTCACGGTGAATCGCTCGCCGCATATCGACAAGAAGAGCCGAGAGCAGTTCGAGATGCGTACGCATAAGCGGCTGCTCGATATCGTCGATCCCACGCCGCAGACGGTCGATGCGCTCATGAAGCTCGATCTCGCCGCCGGCGTCGACGTCGAGATCAAGCTCTAAGCGCGGCACGGGACGAGGCAAGGACAAGTTCGATGCGATCAGGTGTCATCGCGCAGAAGGTCGGCATGACCAGGATCTTCACCGATGCCGGGGAGCACATCCCGGTTACGGTGTTGCGCTTGGAGAATTGCCAGGTCGTCGGTCAGCGCACCGCCGATAAGAACGGCTATACGGCCGTCCAGCTCGGCGCTGGCCGGCGCAAGGTGAAGCGCTTGACGCGCGCCGAGCGCGGCGGCTTCGCCGTGGCCAATGTGGAGCCGAAGCGGAAGGTCGCGGAGTTTCGCGTGAGCCCCGACAATATGATCGATGTGGGCACGGAGATCACCGCCGACCATTTCGTCGAAGGGCAATACGTGGACGTCTCCGGTACGTCGATCGGTAAGGGTTTTGCCGGCGGCATGAAGCGCCACGGGTTCGGGGGCTTGCGGGCGAGCCACGGTGTGTCGGTCAGCCATCGTAGCCATGGCTCGACAGGTCAGTGCCAGGATCCGGGTAAGGTCTTCAAGGGCAAGAAGATGGCCGGGCATATGGGCGATGTCAGCGTCACCACGCAGAATCTGCGGGTGGTGAAGACGGACGTCGAGCGCGGGTTGATCATGATCCGTGGTGCCGTGCCCGGCGCCAAAGGCGGTTGGGTTCTGCTCAAGGATGCCGTGAAGCGCGCGCTGCCCGATGCGGCGCCGAAGCCCGGTGCGTTCCGCAAAGGCGCGGGCGACGAGACGAAACAAGCCAAGCAGGCTGAACCGGCACCGGCAGAAGCGGCCGAGGCGCAGCCGGCAGAGGGCGGGGATAAAGCGTGATGAAAGCCGACGTAACAACGCTCGATGCCAAGAAGGCGGGCACGGTCGAGCTCTCGGACGAGGTGTTCGGGCTCGAGCCGCGCGCCGATCTCCTGCATCGCATGGTGCGCTATCAGCTCGCTAAGCGGCGGGCCGGCACGGCCTCGTCCAAGGACCGTTCGGAGATCAATGCGACGACGGCCAAGATGTTCCGGCAGAAGGGCACGGGGCGCGCGCGTCATGGTAGCCAGAAGGCGCCGATCTTCCGCGGCGGCGGTAAGGCGTTCGGGCCGAAGCCGCGCAGCCATGCCATCGATCTGCCAAAGAAGGTGAGGGCGCTTGCGCTGAAGCATGCGCTGTCATCCAAGGCCAAGACAGACGCGCTGGTCGTGCTCGACTCTTGTGCGCTCAAAGAAGCCAAGACCAAGGCGCTGAAGTCGCACTTCACCAAGCTCGGCCTGGGTTCGGTGCTGATCGTCGATGGCGCTGCGGTTGAGGACGGTTTTGCCCGCGCGGCGCGCAATATTCCTCGGGTCGATGTGCTGCCGGTGCAAGGCATCAATGTGTACGACATTTTGCGGCACGAGAAGCTCGTGCTGACCAAGGCGGCGCTCGAGGCGCTGGAGGCACGGTTCAAATGAGCTCGCTCGCAGCATATGACGTGATCCTCGCGCCGGTCATCACCGAGAAATCGAGCGAGGCGTCCGAGGCAAACCAGGTGGTGTTCAAGGTGTGTCTGGATGCGACCAAGCCGCAGATCAAGGCCGCGGTCGAGCGGCTGTTCGGCGTCAAGGTGCTGGCGGTGAACACGCTGACCCGTAAGGGCAAGGCCAAGCGCTTCCGCGGCATCGAGGGGCGCCAAAAAGACATGAAGAAAGCGATCGTCAAGCTCGCCGAAGGCGAGAAGATCGACGTGACGACGAGGATCTGACGAGATGGCGCTCAAGAAGTACAAACCGACCACGCCGAGCCAGCGTCAGCTGGTGCTCGTCGACCGCAGCGCTCTGTGGAAGGGCAAGCCCGTCAAGGCGCTGACCGAAGGCTTGAGCAAGTCTGGCGGGCGCAACAACACGGGCCGCGTTTCCCTGTGGCATCGCGGTGGTGGCCACAAGCGCACCTACCGCGTGGTGGATTTCAAGCGCGGCAAGCGTGGCGTTCCGGCGACTGTGGAGCGGCTCGAATACGATCCGAACCGGACCGCGTTCATCGCCCTCATCAAGTATGAGGATGGCGAGCTGTCCTATATCCTGGCGCCGCAGCGGCTTGCGCCCGGCGACACGGTGATCGCAGACGAGAAGGCCGACGTGAAGCCTGGCAACGCGATGCCGCTGGCCAACATGCCGATCGGCACCATCGTCCACAATGTGGAGATGAAGCAGGGTAAAGGCGGCCAGATCGCGCGCGCGGCGGGGGCCTATGTCCAGCTCGTGGGCCGCGATGCGGGCTACGCGATTTTGCGACTCAACTCCGGCGAGACGCGCATGGTGTCGTCCGATTGCATGGCGACCGTTGGCGCGGTGTCCAATCCGGACAATTCCAACGTGTCCTTCGCCAAGGCGGGACGCATGCGGTGGAAGGGGCGCAAGCCCGTGGTTCGTGGTGTGGCTATGAACCCGATCGATC
>Ga0307424_1001155_pt1 | contig 14017 bp, 13 predicted proteins | sample SalMarWE160320MG_FD_202157 | JGI IMG/M metagenome (GOLD analysis project Ga0307424, IMG submission 202157) | Salt marsh sediment microbial communities from the Plum Island Ecosystem LTER, Massachusetts, United States - WE1603-20 | ecosystem: Environmental > Aquatic > Marine > Intertidal zone >... | reverse complement strand
AAAAACGAAAAAGTTTTGGGAACGGAATATATTAATGGGTATGAGTGTACAAAAAAGGAAGCGGAGACCACCGTTAATTATATGGGCTATAAAAGGACATCAAAAACCATCGCCTGGATATCAAAAAAATTGGACATGCCCATTCGTACGCAGTCGCAAGACGGGTCCATAATGGAGCTAAGGAACATCAAAGAGCGTTCAACTTCCGCTAAATATTTCGAAGCTCCCAACGATTACAAACAAGTTTCAAATATGATGGAGTTGTTGGGTATAAATATGGAAGAATTTAAAACAAAGCGTTCGAAAATGGAAGAACCTACAACTGAGGGTTCAAAAACTGCCGGAGAAAACAACGAATCCGGCTCCCACTTTCCTTTTAAAATTCCTAAAGGACTTAAAGATATTTTTAAATAATGAAGATACGAAGTTCATTCTCCTGCGGGGGCATGGATTCGACAAGTTATGTTCGTATTCACACCTTGATTGAACGACCGAGATTTAATAGGGGGAAAAGATCGCCATGAAGGTAATCGGTGTTGAAGGCAGTCCGAGAAAAAATGGGAACACTGAAAAACTGGTTCAAACGATTCTTGAAAGCGCCTCGGAAAATGGTGCCGATACAACGTTTTATAAGCTTATTGAAATGAAAATTTCCCACTGCTTGGGATGTTTTAATTGCAGGAAAACAGGCACCTGTGTGACGAATGATGATATGCAGTTGATGCACAAGGAGATACAAGCCTCCGATGCCATCATCATTGGCTCGCCTGTTTATATGTGGCAGGTATCCGGACAAACGAAACGATTTATGGATCGTCTCGTACCGTTTATTAGACCCGATTTCACCACTCGTTTAAACGGAAAGAAACGCTTGTTGATGGCCTTTACTCAAGGCAATCCGGATGAGAACGCATTCAAAAGTTATTTTGAATATCTTGAAAATCTTTTTTCATTTCTGCACTACGATGTTCAAGGTACAATTGTCGCTTCCGGAACAAGAGATAAAAACGATATTCTTCAACAGGCTGATACACTCGAAAAGGCAAGAGAAATCGGGAAAAAGTTGGTTATGTAATCCTGGTGGATCGAACGTCGAGGATGCTGCCCCGGTGAAAGAGGCTTCACCCTGATGAAATATGCGCTAAATTTCATCGAGCAACCATATTCCTCCGATAAAGGTAGATTCGTTTATTGAAACGTTGAGAGACCTTCGCAAAACGCTGGGAGTGATACCCATGCAATAGGACCTTGACCCATTAAAATGAGTCCTTAACCTTATAGACATATCATAAAAAATGTTTTACCTAAGTATCAACAAATGCGAATCAACTTCAACACCATGTTTTAAACCATGTGATGATGCGATCTCACGAAGGTTACACTGTATAAGGAGAAGTTTGATATCGCATTTGTAAAGCTTCTCGGATGTCCGTGCATCTAAATGCAGCAAATTGCATTGTACAACGACATTTGGAGAAGCTAACAGAATGGAATGCTTGGTAGTTTGAATATGGGAGGCTACCGGCTGTGTATTGGCAGAGCAAAAACAGCTCTGCCTTTCTTTTTTGGTAGCGACAGTGGGGAGCACCAAAAAAGCCCCTGGCGGGGATACCAGGGGCTTTAATGACGGCTCCGTTGATCACAGGAACCGTTGATAAACAATTTCGCCAATGAGGATTTGGCTTAATCAAAATTAATACCACAAAATAACATGTCAAGATATATTCTTCAAGTTTTTGGGATTGGCGCCGCCCGAAGGTGATGTCGTGCGGCAATGATGATATGTGATATCAGGCCATCTATTCTATTATCGTTTTCTGCGAATCCGTCAATTGTGAATGATAATGTTTCCGTTCATACTGGTTTCTACAAATATTTGATGCGAAAAAAGTGACAGCACATCTTCGATTTCATACGGCAAGGATATTTTCAGAACTTCTTCCAACAACGGGACATTGTACCCGAACGCGACAGCCATCATGGCCTCATCACGTAGTTGTTTTTTGAAAATCGGCCCGAAGATCCATTCCTGTTTTTTTCGAACCACATTCCCCCACGACTCCATCGGGCTTAGATTTAAGCTGGTTTCGATAAGAAGGCGAGCCATATATCTATCTCCTTTTAATCATTCAAATACTCAAATACCAAAAGAAGCCGTTTCAAAACTTTCAGGCCCATTTATTTGAAAAAAAAACCCCTACCAAAACCTGGTAGAGGCTATGCTCTTTGACAAATCGGGCATAACGTTTTAATTAATGAAACACTTTTTTCCTATCTGATAATTTTAGACCTAACGCTATCAGGATTTTTCGTTTGGTTTCAATCCTGCACGGCTTGCCGTGTTCAATACGTGTCAGCGTGTCCACCGACAACCCTGCCATTCTGGCAAGTTCCGACTTGCTGATTAAAAAAGACTTTCTAATTTCTTTTAAGGAGTTTGTATGCATTTAGTACGCCTCGAACATATCAGTTACTTCTTACATTCGATATCGGCAAAAGCCACCTCATGTGTGAAGATATTTAATTGTATGTTATAATTATAACTTATTATTTTGTTTCACATAAAATATAAGGTCACAAAGTGTCATGTCAATAGGGCATGCGCCTCATTTTTGTGAAAGAATATCCTAAAAGGAATGAATTAACATCTCAAGACGCACCATTAAAAACATGGCTTATTTTTACCATATATTGTGTTATTTAATTATTGACACACAAAATCTATTGCCTTATATGAGCACTCAATAATTTTTCTTTTAACATTATACAAGGTCTCAACGCCGATATCGGACGAAAAGACTTTTTGAGATGGCTTCTAATATCAGGGGATAAAGATGAAGAAATTATTGATGTTTTTATGTGTTGTAATTATGTTTTTTTCAATGGCAGGCTGCCCTTCGGATAATTCCTCAACCACTCTTGGCAAATCAAGTTTTTCTTCAAAAACAGTTACCTCTGATACAACTCCAGAAACCAAAGACAAGACGGTTTCCCCCGTTCCCGAACCTGCGTCACTGATACTGCTTGGCTCTGGTTTAGTGGGCCTTGCGGCTTTCGCACGCAATAAATTTAAAAAATAAAAAAGGCGACCCTTTTGGATCGCCCCAAGCAAAGGTTATAAAGATATATTAACCGTCCTCCTAAGCCCTTACCGAAATAGGGCTTCTCAGAATGCCGTAATTATACCCGGTGCACATTTTATTTATTTTTCCTTTTGCATCATTATGCTGGTGACCGGAATATAAGATGTACATGCACCAGAGAAGCTTTAAACTTAAATTAATACTCAGATGAATCATGTCAATAGGAAATGACCACCCAAAAAGACCGGAAGCGTTATCTCCTTAGAAGTGGTTTCAAAACCTTCAATCGGATTTTAGGTCAATCGACCACAAGATCTGAACAATTATAATATTCTGTTAATGCCCCCAGCCAGTAACCACATATATTGACAAGCCCATAATCCATAACTATTTTTCCTCCAAGTTCTCAAATCATACATACAGATATTTCTGTGGGGAGGATACTATGCTCGAAGTTACGAAATCAGCTACAGATGAGATCGCTGAATATTTTAAAAATAAAGAGGTCAAGCCCATCCGCATCTTTCTAAATTCAGGTGGATGAGGAGGCCCGTCTCTTGCCATGGCTCTGGATGAGTCAAAAGATACAGATGACGTTTTCAAAATAAACGGTTTCAAATTCGTCATTGAAAAAGAACTTCTGAGAGAAGCAGACCCGATCAAAGTTGATTTTACCGGGTTTGGATTTCAATTTGACTGTGCACTGCAGTTTGACGAAGGATGTTCAGCCTGTTCAACCTGTGGTTAAAAACTTGGATTTCAAAAATTAAGGGCAGCACATTCCATGCTGCCCTTTTTGTTTTGTGACATTCCCCAAACCACAATCCTGAATTATCAATGCCTATAACTAAACATTCAAGATGGGTGGCTTAAGGCTGAAAATATTGACACGACAAAAAAAAGCAGGGGCAAAGATGACCCTGCTCAAACCATAATCCATGCTTGTTTATAAGGCTTTTAAATTTTCGATCTGACAATTTCTTTCAAATTGTATGGCAATACCAGGCGGGCGAGAACGTATTACCCTTCCAGAACAACCCTTTAAACTCTCTATGTCCCTAAATTCTTCGTGATTATCAGTTGGAAGGGTGAAATCCAGTTTAAACTTAGGTCCTTCCGGGAAAGATAAACGTGTAGGAATGAATGCCCCGGTATAAGATATATCCTTGGTAATAAGATCTAAGACCTTATTTATTCCCGAATCTATAGCCTTGAGTCTTACGGGAAGTGGAATGTTAAACCTGTTATGCTTACGTCTTTCAGTTTGGCGAGTTCCCTGTCCACGAGACTGACTTGCTCGTTAAAAAATGCGTCCGTGAAATGTGGCGCTTGAAAGAATGTGATCATGAATTCGGACCCTGTCCCATTGGGTACCACACGCGCGGGGACGGACCAAGACGCATCGGGCGCCTCAAAATCATGGTCAAGAATTCCGTATTCCGCATTGGCGCGGATGCGCAGCTTGGCGGGCCCCGCAGGTGTGGTCATGTCCCACCAGTCGTCATCGCGCGAACTGACAGCCTTGGCATTGACTATGGCCCACTGAGGCCAATTCTTTGCATTTGCCAGGTATGCAAAAACACACTCAACGGGTGCATCTATGCTGACGGTCTTTGTAATGCATCGGATGATCATGGCCTTCCTCCTCGATTCCGAAATAGTATTATACGATCTAAAAATAAGGGCAAACACGTACATTAGTATAGACAAAAATGCTTCGGATTTTTTACAGGTTTAAAAATAACATAAAGATATAATTACCCAGGTCGAGAAAAAGAATGCCACATCGTAGTAGGTTTAATCAGGTCGCGAAAGAGATGCTATGTATGAGGATATCTTGATAATCTTCAAAGCAATCATAACAACAATTTATTTTCAGATATCATATTTTAGTGTCAGGTCAATCCTATTATTGTTAATTGTCGAGTGATCTTTGTTTACTGACAATCAATAATCATAAGTTTCCTTCTCGATATCATCCGTAAGGGAATCAAAGACCATTGAATGATACTTGACTTCAAACCAGTCCAGAAACATTTCGTACGTTATGTTTTCAGAACTTTAAAAATTGAATCGTGCAGCAGACCTGCCGCAAGGGTCATCTCGTTCAGTTGGTGTCTTTTAAAAAGGTGCTGAAATTTGAGATCCCATTAAAGACACTTTCCGATTTTGGAAGTGATTTGGTACGGGGGCTATTGCATTTGGGGCAACGCGCTTCGGTTTCCTTGTCTCCACGGAAAACGACCATTTTAAAGGGATGGCCGCAATTCTCACATTTGTATTCGATAGTCGGCATAAGCGCATCTCAGAATGATCTTTTTGCGTATATATATAGAACCCTTGTTAAAAAACAAATAACATAATTTCTTACCGTCAAGTCAAGTAAATTGTAAGCCATGTGTATAACAAACGAATTAAATTGCTCTATTGTTGTCAATTTATAAAGTTGTGGCGCACAGATTAGCTTCAAGCCTTTTATTTTTAAGCTATTTCTCCTGAAGAATACGGTTCATTGCCATGCCCATGATGTTATAGCCCGCATCGCAAAAAATAGTTTCGCCCGTTATCCCACTTGACAAATCACTTAATAAAAACAATCCGGCACGTCCGATTTCTTCCTGCGTCACACCGCGGTGCATCGGCGCGTTCAAGTTAGCGAAACGCGTTAATGTTTCAAAATCGCCTATACCGCTTGCGGCTCTTGTCCTGATTGGCCCGGGGGAAATGGCATTAACGCGGATACCGTGTGTCCCTAAATCAGCGGCAAGATAGCGCACGCTGGATTCCAGGGCGGCTTTCGCCACCCCCATAACATTATAATGGGGAACGACCTTGTCCGATCCATAATAGGACATGGTCAACGCCGAAGCATTGCGCCCTTTCATCATTTCTGCGGCTTCCCGTAAAACGGTCGTAAACGAATAAACGCTGATCAGCATTGAATTAACAAAGCCTTCTTTTGATGTTTCAATATACCTGTGGCTAAGTTCTCCTTTGCCGGGGCCCCCGGCGATTCCATGAACAATAAAATCCAGCTCGCCATTGAAATGGGTTCTTAATTCGGAAAAAACAGCCTTGATTTTTTCTTCATCAGTTATATCCAGAATTTTATAGAATTTACTGCCGACGGATTGAAATAAAGGAATGACGAATTTGCCGGTAACTTCATTTTGATAGGTAAAGGCCAGTTCGGCGCCGTGTGCGGCCAGCACTTTGGCGACGCCCCAGGAAATACTGTTGTCATTGGCAACACCGAGAATCAGACCCTTTTTGTTTTTCATCAACTTGTTCATTTATTTTTCCTATTAAGTTGTTGGAAGCGCTTTTGTTATCCTGGACAGAACCGCCTTTTGTTCATTTGTCATGGTTGAACCAGATGAAATGATTTTTCGTGCAATTGTCAGCGCTGTTTTTCGGTCCTCCGGGGATGTGATCAATTTAGGCAATAATCTCATAGCCTTGTCTTTATCAACCTGGAGAATGTGGGATTGCTCCCCCACGATGCGCAGGAATTCTTTCCTGTTCAGTCTCTTGAACCTTTCGCTGGACTCCAGGAGTCTTTCGTCTTCGTACAGAGCATCGCGATCGATGACATGATCCAAATCTTCCAAGGCCATGACAATTCGGATAATGCCTTCCTCATATCCACCTTTTTCCATGGCGCTGTACCAGTGCCGCTTATCTTTTTCAATCAGAGCCGCTTCTTCAGCTTTATTTTTCTCCAGTTTATTGTCCGGCGTTTTTTTCAGTGACATTGCCGGGTATAGCAGCTGCATCCAGGGATTTTCGTAGATGGCGAAAAACATGGCTTCAGTGAAATGGTCCCGAAAGCTCTGGTAGCTGTCAAGCATGGCCACGATGCTGTTCGAGATATTCTTTTCAAGCACGGATAAGGGGTTGCCCGGTGAAACCGGGCTGCGGTTCTCCTTTACAGCAGGGGCCAACGTTTTGAAAATCAGCATGGATGGATTTATCGTGTCCGCAAAGATATATTTGTTCACCCTAAGCGGATGGAGCTGTCTCAGGATCTCTGCAGACGTTTCCGTGGAAAACATCTTGACCCAGGGGCTTGCGAAGGTGTTGTACAACCAGTCGTTCAACTCTGAAACAGCGGCCACCCGGCTGAAATCCGCATCTTCCTCTTTCATCGTCTCCTTGTCCGCGTTCAGGGCCATCAAATCCTTGATGTCTCGCTCGACAAAGCGCACATCGTAATCGGACACACCGCCTTTTTTCCCTTTATCGACGATGACCATCTCATAGAGACCGGGTGCCAGAGCCTCGAAGATATCGATGCTTTTAATGATCTGCAGGTGCTCCTTTATTGCCACCTTGCTGCCGACAAATATGCCCAGGTGACCGACTTTGGGGTGAATCATATAGATGATGACCTTACTCTGCTGTTTAATCTCATCAACCGAACCGTATGCCTTAATAATCCAGTCCAGCGCCTGCTGGGGCGGCGTGATGTTGTCTCCCTCGGATGCGAACAAAAGCATCGGTCTATTAATGTTTTTCATATTGAGGATCTTTTTCCTGTCCAGAGTCAACAGGCCCTTCTCCAGCTTGTCGCCTACAAAAAGGTTCTCCACTATGGAATGCATCTCTTCTTTGGTCATTTCGGAATATCCGTCCCACCATTTTTCAAAGGTGAGGTAGCGTTCTTCTTCGCTATCCACATTGGAATAAAGATTGTACTGCTTCGACCATAGGGTATTGCCGGGATTAAGGCTTTCAAAGTTCTCCTCGAGCCAGGCACCGTCGAATTTTCCGTTGCCCAAGTCCGATAAGAATGAGACCAGCCAGATCCCGCCAAGCAGCCCGCCCACATAGCGCATCGGGTTCTTTCCCTGAATTCCAGACCAGTAGGAAAGTGGGGAGCCATTGAGCACCAGCGGGCCTGTCAAGTCAGGCCGGTCGGCACCCAGCAGCGCCACCGCCCATCCCGCCTGGCAGTTGCCGATCAGTGCGGGCGCTTCAGCCTTTGGATGAAGCCTGGCAACTTCTTCGACAAAGCGGATCTCTGCCTTTTCAATATCGCCCAGGGTCTGTCCCGGCTCCGGCTCGGGATGAAAGAGGATGAAATAGACCGGGTGCCCCTGGGCCAGTGCATCGCCGATTTCGGAATCCCGTTTGGAGCCGCCGATGCCCGGTCCGTTTCCGGCCCTGGGGTCGATGACAATGATGGGTCGTTTCTCAGGGTCGATGGCGTCTGTTTTTCGCGGTTTTATCCTGGCCAGATCATAGTTCACCGGCCGGCCGAAGGTCCGACCCTCCAGGATGACCTCATAGTCGAAAACCAGAACGGGCGGTTCCCCTTTTTTAATTGTTTCAAAATAATTGTCTCCCCTTTTACGCAGGATATCCATAAAAAGAATCCACCGCTGGCATGAATCCAACCAATATTCATAAGCATCTTTGACCCAGTCTAAGACTGGCATCGGGTATTGCAAATTCTTTTTTGCATTCATAATTTACTCCATTCGGTGACTTACCAAGGCTGCGACTGCACATGAAATCAGCCTTGCTCTGGGTGGGTCGGATCGGGATGTGAGAATAATCGGCACCTTGGTGCCGACGACCAAACCCGCCATTTGCGCTCCGGCCAGATATTCAAGGTCCTTGCCCAGGATATTGCCGGAAACAAGGTCCGGCACCATCAGGATATCAACCTCACCGGATACCGGACTATTGATTCCTTTGACCTTTGCCGACTCGGCTGAAATGGCATTATCAAAGGCCAGGGGCCCATCCACGATGGCCCCTTTTATCTGCCCCCTGTCGGCCATTTTTGCCAGACAGGCGGCATCGATGGTGGAGGGGATGGCTGGGTTTACAACTTCCACTGCCGATAAGGCTGCAACTTTCGGTTCTTCCACTCCCAGCAGACGGGATATATCAACCGCATTCTGTACAATGTGCATTTTGCTAAAAAGGTCCGGACTGATATTGATGGCCGCATCGGTAATATACAGAAGTTTGGTATAACTCTTCAGATCGGCTAGGAACACGTGGGAGATGCGTTTATTACCTTGCAGGTGATGGAGAAGAATGGGGTGAAGAAATTCATCGGTATGGATATGACCTTTCATCAGGGCCTTGACCTCGCCTTTTTCAATGAGTTCTACTCCTTTTTCTGCCATGGCATCCGTTGCCGGGGCATGCACAATGCGAAATCGCTTTTCGCGGGTGAGGGTCTTGAGTTTCTTTCGTATACTCATTTCATCCCCGATTAAAATAGGATCGACATAGCCGGCCTCAGTCGCTTCGCATACGCCTTCCAGCACATGCTGCTCATCCGCATCGATTACGGCGATGGGCATGGCGGGCAGGCTCTGAGCGGATTTAAGCAGGTCTTCAAATGTGGCGAATTCAATGCTCATGGTTTGCTCCTTGCTGCCGTTTTAAAAGCAGTGCCCTTGTATGCCGGGCAATCATCAGGTCTTCGTTGGTGGGAATCACGCGTACGCAACAGGGACTTTGGTTCGTGGAGATGAAGTCTGCATTGGCATCGTTACTCTCAGGATCAAGACGAATGCCAAGATATTCCAGGCCGCGACAGATCATCCAGCGCACCGGTGCGGCCCTTTCACCAATTCCACCGGTGAATACCAGGGTATCCAGACCACCCAAGACGGCAGCCAGTGCTCCGATAGACTTACGTGCCGTATAGCAGAAGAGTTCGATGGCTTGGGCGGCATGCGGTTCCGTAGTGCGTTGATCCAGCAACGTTTTCATATCGGAGCTGATTCCGGAGACGCCAATCAGCCCTGAACGTTGATTCAGCAGCCTTTCGAGTTGGCGGGTATCATAGCCTTTCTCGTCCATGAGGTAAAGCAGGATGCCCGGATCAAGATCCCCGCATCTTGTGCCCATCATGAGCCCCCCCAGGGCAGAGAAACCCATGGTGGTGTCTTGTGGCTTTCCATCTTTCACTCCCGCCATGCTGGCGCCATTGCCCAGATGGGCAATGATAACCCGTCCTTTCGTGTCCCTGCCCAGAACACTGACAATGTATTCATAGGAAAGGCCATGAAACCCATAGCGATGTATTCCTTCATGCCAGAGACTGCGTACGATCGGCAGCCATTGGGCCACCGCAGGAATCCGGCGGTGAAAGGCGGTATCGAAGCAGACGACCTGGCTGCGTCCCGGGTAATGCTGGGCGACAGCATCAATACCTTTAATCTCACCGGGCAGGTGCAATGGGGCCAAAGGAATTAGGCTTCTCAAGGTGAGCATCAGGTCAGGCGTTAATATTTCAGGAGCCATGTGTTTTGGTCCGCCATGGGCCAGTCGGTGCCCGACCCCATCCGGAACCGGGAGATGCTGCGCCTCTATGGCCGTGCCGAACATCGCCTTAACCGCCTCTTTGTGGTCGGCATAATCTGCGTGATTGTCCACAAGGCGCTGTCCATGGCGATCCTTCAGCCAGAGCCAGCCACCTGGCAGGCCGATCCGTTCGACCGCTCCATGGGCAATCAACTGCTCGGTGTCATAGACACGATATAAGGCAAATTTTATGGAAGAGGAGCCGCTGTTGATACAGAGAATTATATGTTTCATGTTAAGTCCTACCCTAAAAAATCGTAAACAAAATAGGAAGAGTGTTTGATGTGTTTGATTTATTATTCATTTAAATAAAATCAGATGGTTTTTCGTAACGTTTCAATAGATGAGATATAATTTGGTAAAAACAATCCTATTTTGTTTACCTTTCAGGAAAGCCGATAATAGCCCATCTTCTTCTTTATCAAGGGCTCGCAGTAGACGACTACGACTTCGCCCTTGAAGCCTTGAATCTGGGCCATCCTCGACTTTCGCTCATTTAGGGTCCTGTTAAGATGCTCCGCTGCGACCCGGGGCTTAATCCCAGTGCCCGTTGGCGAATAGATTGCTGCGTGGTTTCCAGATGTAATTCGATGGCATTCGGACTCGATCAACTTGATGGAATATTAAGTCTGTTCCGGGCGTTTCGCTATCGGAGCAGTTCTGATTTTCATGTAAGACCACTTAGGAAATTGGTGTGCATGTTTGTCCTACACTGACACAGTCCTCTTTATTCATGGCTGCTTTAGTCATTGGGGATCCGGTGTTCGGATCGATCCTAGGGTTTAAAATGGGCGAGATGTAAATTCCTAATAATGAAGGAGCAAGAGGATGATATCTTATAATGTTTATAGAAATGTAAATATTAACATTTTTACCAGTAATGAAAAATTTGTGCTTTATAAAGAAATATGAAGTTTAAAAGGCAGAAATCAATATTGGTTAATGAGCTGAAATAATTCTTTGAAAAGATTAGTACCGAAGGACAGAATCGACTGACCTCGCACACATAGGAGCTTTTAAGCTATTGGTTTACTTAGAGATAGCCTCTAATTAGTGATCGAGGTAAATCTCTGAGTGCCCCCTCTGAGTGACCCCAAATATTGTCTAAGATGTACAAGAATTATTAAATTGTTCTATAGTTGTCAACTTGTAAAGTTGTGGCGCATAGATTAGCTTCAAGCCTTTTTGTAGCTCATAATATTATTAATATGATCCACAAAATCATTTAAGGCTCACAACTGATCTTCAAAGCACATCCCTTCCTTCAGCAATATTTATTAATTTTCTGAATGTAAAAACAGCTGATCGGCGCCCCCTCGGTTCGCTTATAGTTGTTAAGAGTGTCAATCGGCATTTAAATTTGACCCACCATTGGCGTCCAAAAATGAAAAAGGGTAAAAAAAGATTGTTTTGAACACCTTCATATTTTAACGCCGCTAAATTTGGTATCATCTAAAAAGACTTGATCCCTTTTGTATCTGAGATTTATTTCTGAGTATAAACGCAGGTCCTCGGTTGCAATATTTAACTAATATTTTGGTTTGTTTTTGAATTTATCAAAATAGGTTTTGGTGAGGAAGAAAAGATAGAATTGTTATAGTGATGTTTCTTTTAACGTTCTTTAAACTTCCCTTCTTTATATCGAGAATCTAATATTTTTATCACTTTAGCTGTAAAGTCTACTTCTTCTGGATAATAGACAGCACCACGCTTATTTTTAATTAATAGATAACCTTCCTTTTTTCCTATTTCAGAAATAACCTCCTGAACAACTTTGGTTATGTATTTTAATCTATTTGTTTCTTCTTTATTAAATTCATTTTTATATTTTTGCTTGAGGTTCTCAGCGTCAAAAATTTTAATGTTTAATTCACGGGTTTTTTTTTCTAATTTTTCTTTATCTACCTCAGAAAGGGAATGCTCTGATATAGATAGTTTTTTAATTTCCTTCTGCAGCTTTTCAATTTCCTGCCCTTTAGCTTTAAGATCAGCAGAAAAATCGGTGTGGAGTTTGTTGAGTTCATTGGTCATCTTTTTCCCAAGTAGTGATGTATCTAAAACTTTTTGCGTATCTGCAACACCTATTTTGATAACATCTGCACCATATGAAGGTATTATGAAAACAACTATAGTGAAAAAATGAACTAAAAAAAATATTTTTAATTTATGCATCTTTATTTCCCTAATCCAACGGAATTCCCTTTATTCTTTAAGTTAAAAATATGAAAAATCGATAACCGTGTCAATGATTAATCCCCTGCCTCTGACAAGCTGCAATTGAAACGGATTTAGAATCAAACATTTTATCAGACATTTTAAATCTTGAATATCTGCAATAAAGCAAAGCTCAACATAAATTCAAAAAGTTTGTGTTTTTAGATATCAGAAAGGCAAATCTCATTTTCGGGGTTTGCCTTTTTGCATTTTTGCAAGAAATAGGATATATGAACTTTTAATCGAGGTGCCTTCACCGGTGCTCTTGGCAAGGTATATGCAATCAATAGGTTCCTTTCCCCAATAAAGAAAATTTATTTAAAAGACATGATTTATTAGGATATACAGAAGAGGAGCCGGACAAAAGTCGGAAATCCGTATAATCTTCTTTATTAGGCAGACTGATTATTACAGGAGCAAAGAGATATAGAGACATGACAAAACTTAGAAGCATTATTGAAGTCCCGTTATGGTTCAGAAGGCAGAAACTCAGCGCTTTTTTCACCAACGAAATTGAGTACAAGAAGAGGAAGGCAGAACTGAGGTTCTGGGAGGAGCGTCTTTCTTCAAAAGGGGGGATAGACTACTGGAGAAAGCTGTATTTTGATCTCTATTGCCACTACCTTGGTGCTCAGCAAGACTCGTTTGCAGGCAAGGTCCTGATGGACATCGGTTGTGGCCCCCATGGGGTAGTTAGTATGTTTGAGGCAAAATTTAAGCTGGGAGTGGACCCGTTAGTTTATCATTATCGACAGATGTTTAATCTCCATAATAAGAATAATGTTAAGTATCTTAGTTGCGGCGGCGAGGATATTCCATTGCCTGATGAGACAGTAGACGTTGTCATCTCACGTAACGCCATAGATCATGTAGATGATGTAAGAAGCACATTTTGTGAGGTCCATAGAGTGCTCCGCAATGAAGGGGAGATTATTTTTTCAATCAACTACCAGGACGAGCCCTCGATCTGTGAGCCCCATGTTTTGAATGACGAAACCCTTAGAACTGCTTTACAAGATATATTTGACTTTGAAATTGTTAAGAGGTTTCCAGAAAACTATGATTCGGAAATTGGAGGCGCTGGTCAGTTTAAATATCCCCATGAGATAGTAACAATCAGGGGGACTAAGCTGTAAGAAGATAGGGTAGCCAAACAGGACAGTCTTTTGTTTTAGGGGTGTTTAGGGGTATATTATCTTGGAAGATTGATAAAATATATTAATAATCAATAGATTGTCTAATTAGTTATGTAGACTCTCTCCAAGTTGTATAAATGGCCCTGTCTTTTTTTATTGTCAGCGAATTGCCGATATCTGCAATATATATGAACATCTTATGTCGATTCAATTGGTTGTGATATCAAATTCTGATAATTAATCGGGAGTTTG
>Ga0307424_1001154_pt1 | contig 14018 bp, 12 predicted proteins | sample SalMarWE160320MG_FD_202157 | JGI IMG/M metagenome (GOLD analysis project Ga0307424, IMG submission 202157) | Salt marsh sediment microbial communities from the Plum Island Ecosystem LTER, Massachusetts, United States - WE1603-20 | ecosystem: Environmental > Aquatic > Marine > Intertidal zone >... | reverse complement strand
ATTCCTTTATTTTTCGGTCTCGGCATCCGACGCCGTTGGTCGGGGTCGACTCTTCCGGGGTAGCTCAGTCGGTTAGAGCATCTGACTGTTAATCAGAGGGTCGTGGGTTCGAGTCCCACCCCCGGAGCTTGGTAAGTGAAGGCCCGACGGCAGGTTATGCCGTCGGGCCTTCCGCGGTCTTGGGTCTGTCGCGAACCTGGGTTGGCGCATGGTTGGCGCGCGGTCCACCATTCCGAAGTGTTGGACCCAGACACGCCCACATGGCCAGACACGGACACTGCCCCTTCAGCTTCGGTGGCGGCGTGGCCTGCGGCGTCGGGCGCGGCGGCCCAATTCAGGGCTGCCGTTGCGGCCGCGACGCGGGGCTTTCGCTCTCGCCGTCCTGCGACGCCGGCTCCGCCCAGTACGGCGCGCTCAGCGAGCACGGGCAGGACCGCCCCGATGGCCAGCAGCGTGGAGTGTTCTCGGGGGCACTGTTGGCGCGGCGGGTCGCCGACGTAGCTGCTGCGGGAGGGTCAGCACTGCCAGCAGCTCATGCATGGACCAGTCCGCACGCGGCCTACTCAGGGATGGCGAACACCCTTTCCACCACACGCTTCTGAGGGTCCCGGGCGTGAAAGTGCACACCTATGGACCCGGTCACCCTCACTGCCCGGACCCGCCCAACATCCTTCTGAAGACGGAGAAGTTCCTGCTTGAGGGCGCGCTCCGCCGCCCGAATGAACTTGTCGTCGATCTCGAGCTCGAGCTGCACACGAAGTCTGTTGGGAGGGATGTCGAGCTCATCCGCGATACCGGCAAGAGTCTCCCGGCTGGCGCCGTCTTGTTCACCGGAGAGGATCTTGTTGATGACAGAACGGTGAACGCCGACGCGGCGAGCGAGCTCCGCCTGCGACAGCCCCTCAGACTGCATCCGCTCCCGAATCAGGTCGCGCCCCTCACTGTCCAGCTGCACGTCGAGCACCCCCGACGAACGGGAAACACCTGGTTATAGGCCATGCGCCCAAGATGTTGCTCCTCTGGCTTGGGCGAGGTGCGCGCTATGGACCCGACGCCATGGCCACGGTCCGATTGGGGCTCTCCTCCGAGCTGACCTCTGACAGGTTGGTGCCCTGGGTCCCCTTATGCGGTTGTTTCACTCGCCGCGTTCGCATGTGCCCTGCTACCGCTGCCACCTCCACAAGAGCCGTTCGGGATCCGCACCCTCCGCCTAAGTCAGTGGCGCCCGAGCACTCTGCTCTTGGAACTCTCGGCGAGAGCTTCGAGGACGGGCCCCTCGTCCCCGCCCGAGGGCAACCACTTCGGCCATGGCACCTCGAGGGGCGGTGCGGCAGGAGACACCAGCGACGCGCAGTGGGTCCGCACCGCAACGTCCGCCAGCAGGTAGCCGTGGTTCTCGAGGATTGCGATCTCTTCCTCGGAGAAGACGTCCAGATCCGTCCGGATCCGCGCAATCACCTGATGGGCCAGGGCTTTGGAGTACCCTTGCGGGTCCCCAGGAACGTAACGCGCCCGGGCACTTCCTATGCCCCAGTAGGCGCCATGAACGTCTTTACGCTGGAAGCTGTCGATTAGCCAACGCTTGCGCAGCGACCTCGCCTGGTACTCCTGAATGGCCTGGTATCGCCGCACCCGAGACGGCAGCCCCTCGTCGGGGGCCGCGGAGAACAGCCCCCCAGCATCGGAGACGAGGACCCATCCGTGACGGCCGGTGCTGTCCGGAGACGAGGCCCACACAGGCTCGATTCCCATGTTGTCATAGACACCGCCATCGCTGAGCCTCAGGTCGCTCATCCCCCGCTGCCACGCCTCGTCTGACTCCTTGATGGGGCCTCGCCAATCCCCGAGTCCCCGTGACACGCGGAGCGGCTGGAACACGGGTGGGAAGCACGAGGACGCGGCCACTGCCAGGCCCAGCGTCCAGTCCTCCGGGATAGGGATTTTGCCGCTCCGATACGACCCCATGCCGTCGCCGCGGAACTCCCAGTTGACGCCGAAGGAGAGGTCGGTGGCGCAGATCGTGAAGGGCGCCGGCAGCGTGCCGAGGTGCGTCCGCCCGAGGGCGTCGTCGTAGCGCCGCGCGATCTCCGTGACGGTCGACGCCCCCGGCAGCAGGCTCCTCAGGAGGGAGCCGGTGCGGATATTTCGCCGGGTGAGGGCGCGCAGCCTCTTCGAGAACCGCTCGTCCCACTCGGTCTTGGCGACGGGGGCTCTGAGGGGCCATTGGAACGCCGTCGCCAAGAAGGCAGAGGTGATGCTCCCGCCCGAGACGGAGGTGATCGTCCGGAGAGCCGGGCTCGACAGGACCCCGAGTTCGTTGAGTCGCCGAAGCGCGCCCGAATGGAAAAGGGTGGCGCGGTAGCCGCCTCCCGATAGGCAGATTCCGATGTCGGTGTCGCTCATGGCCGAACCTCCCCTGCAAGAGTCTCATCGATCCGGGCCCGCCACGGCGACCTGTCCGGGCGTCACGGCCGGATTCCCACCACGTCGACGAGCACCCACCAGACCATGGACGCGAGGCGGCACTTCGTGCATGTCTTGAACGCCTGCTCCCTCGCCAGTTCTGCGTTGGGGTGTTCCCGTTCACGCGCCAGCTTGTGAGCCAGCACCAGACTATGGAGGTACACGTCAAGACGCGCCTCGCAAAGCGTGTCCCGATTCAGCGCTGCATGCTTGATCGTCGTGCGCCCCCGATCGGACAGCGCGACCTGCACGACGCCTTCGGCCGCCGCTTCCGGCTCCTTGAAGGACACGTGCTCCTCGAAGGCGAGGGGCTCCGTGGGATCGAGTATCGGATGGTCATCCTCCCACTGGTCGCCCTTCGCGACATTGCACTTCGGACAGGCGAGATGGAGGTTCGTCCACTCGAAGGTCAGCTCTGGAAAGAGCGACTTGGGCTTGTAGTGCTCGATATGCTCCCAAGCGACATCCCGCACCGACGACTCGCAGTAACAGCACAGGTTGTCGTACATTCGGCAGAGCGCCTCGCGCACGTCGTCTTGGTTGTAGCGACTCTTCAGCGAGTTGCTCACCCTCTCGCCGGCCACCTTGGAGCGCTCCAGGGCATCGAGCAGATCCCTCGTCCATTCAGCCTTGTGTGTCCGGAGAGACAGGGGCTCGTCGGGACGGGTGACCTTCCTCATGAAGCCCCTCGCTCGACCGGCTCGTCCAGGAGCGTGGCGATGTTGTCCAGCTCGCTCGTGAGGGTCACCGGGTCAGACTCGGGGAGCCGGTCCAGATCGTGCTTCAGCTCCGTTAGCCGGGCCTCCTGCCGGTCGTCCAGTCTCTCCTTAAGGGCCAGCCGGTGGAGGGAGCGGTACTCCTCGATTCGTCCACGGAACTCCTCGGCCCGCGACTGCTCGAGTCCCATGAACCGGTAAATGTCCTCGGCCCTCCATCCGAAGACGGAGCCGGCACCGACGCTCATCTCCACCCGGTGATCCGCGTCCCGTCGCATGGAGATCACGTTCCCGTGCTCCAGGCCGCCGATGATGAGGGGGGAGTGCGTGGTGACGATGTACTGGACGTCCTGCAGCACGGCGGAGGCGTCGAGCGACGCGATCAACTGCTGCTGCCACTGAGGGTGCATGTTGGCTCCGATCTCGTCGACCAGCACCACCGCGCTTCGCGCCGCCTCGGCGGGCGAGGTGCCGTACACGCTTCGATGACGCTGGAGCACCGTTCCGGCCCAGCAGAAGAGGGATGCCGTGCCCTGGCTGATCACCTCAAAGGGGACCTCGCCGTCGTCGGTACAAATGCGGATCTCTCCCGTCCTGGCGTCGATCCCGTCGGGGCCCGGCGGATCGATGCGAATGTCCGGCGTGCAGGAATCGAGTAGCTTCCAGAGACTCGCCAACGTCTCCGCAGCAGCGGTATCTCCTTGGAGTCGCCGGTGGTCGAGCCCAAGGATCCAGACCTTGAGACTGCTCATGCGGCCGTCCGGCTCGCCGGTGAGCAGCGGCAGGAGGTCGTCAAGGTTCGGCTGACCCAGCTCCGCGATATCGGAAGTCCCCATGGGTCGCTCACGACTGAGCTTCCTCAAAGCGGGAAAACCGAGCACCAGCATCTTGTCAAAGAGCAGCGGCGACAGGCTATCTGATCTCACCCGTACCCGGTCAGACGAGTCCTTTTCGAGAACGACTTCGTAGGATCGGGTCCCGATGTAGAGTTGGATCCGGCCCTTATCGCACCCGCTCCTCAGCAGGCTCTCAACAGTCTCCCGTGCGGCCGGCGGCGCGTTCCGGATCGATTCCCCGCAGAGCGCCGCGGCGATGGAGCGGAGGAGGACGGTCTTGCCGACGCCGTTGTCGCCGAGGAGCACGTTCCAGGACTCGTGGAACGACAGATCGAGCTCCTCGAAGGGCCCGATGTTCGTCAACGTGACGCGCTCCAGGATCGGACGATCTGTTCTACGGGCCGGTGCCGCCGCGTCACTGGTCCGCGTCGGAAGCTGTTCGACGAACACCCGGACCTCTGAGTAGGTCCCGTCAGTGCGGAAGTCGATGGTCTCGATGCGATGTTGTCGCCCGAGCTTCTTGACGAGGGTGGTATCGAGGCGTCCGGTCGAGCCCACGAGGGCGTAGTGCGTGCGGCTCTGCTGAGGGGAGAGCTCGAGGTTCTTGACGTAGGTGTCGATACCCTCCAGGGACGTTCCGACGAAGAGGAAGGTGTAACGTTGGAAGAGGGTGGAGAGCGCCTGCCGGAACGTGGTGTCGTTTAAGAGGTGTCGATTCAGGTCCTCCGGGGCGAGCCACAGGTCGGCGGGGGCGGCAGTCGATCCCTGCAACTGGAGGAGGAAGAAGCGGTCGTCCCGAAGGGCGGACACCAGCGCGTCGGTGTCTCCGGGCACCAGGGGCTCCACCGCGAACGCCTGTGCGAGCAAGGTGTCGAAGCTCGTGGTCAGGGCGGCCGCGAACGGCACCTTGGCAAGCCGCTTGTGCGTCTTACTGGGCCGGGCGCCGCCGAGCGCGGACTCCGTGTACGCGCGGACTTCGGATGGAGGCAGCAGAGCCTCAAGCTCGGCGCCCACCGCGTCGGTCAGCCCTTCCGCCAGGCTGCCTTGAAGCCGTTCGTGGTCCTCCCCGGCGATGGAGCCGGCCTCAAGGGTGCGGTTGATCAATCCACCAAGGAACTGCGACCACGTCGACAGGCCGGATTGCGCGCCAAGGCCTGGTCCCGCAAAGAGCACGCATTCGCCAGCGCTGATCCTCTGGAACAGGTCTGTGGGAGGGGGGGCGGGCGGTTTAGGTGCCAGACTCGAGGACTCCCCTGCCTCTCCCCGCCGGATTGCGGGCAGCGCCGTTCTCGACAACTTCGTGGCGGATGCTCGGGCACGAAAGCGGGAATTGTACATGATGAGGAGCAGTGCGGTGGGAGCACCCAGGACCAGGTACCACAGGCGGGCCCGGTCCGGCCAGAATGGCGTGACCAAGGTCAGCCGTTCGTAGGACTCGCTTACCTCACCGTCAATGACGACCCGAAGCGACGGGGTCCTCCGCCCCAGGAGAGTTTCCAACAGCGCCCCAGAGATCTTCGTAGGGAGGCGCCCCCCTACCGAGGTCTCCGACGCCGCCTGGAAGACCACCGTCGACTCCCCGACGAGGATCCGCACATCCGGCGCGTCTCCTCCGACGGTCGCGTTGACGTAGCGCGACAGCTCTAGGACCACGGCCTGATTGGGACTCGCGCGTTCAGGAGTGACTGAGAGAATGCGAAAGGGGACGATCACGGGCCCGGGCGCGGCGACGACCGCCTCGCCGCGGCGGAACGAGACGATGGGGCGCGAGCCTCGGAGGAGTCCGCCCGGAACCACGACCCGGACGAGGTCGCCAGCTACGGCCAGAGTCCTCGCCGGATGAGCGTCGAACCAGATCAACGAGTCGCGGCGGGCGTCGGGAACTCGTGGCTTCCCGAGGACCACATCCAGCGAGCCACCGACCGGCACCGAGTCAACAGAGAACCGGAGGCTGTCCGGTAGGGAGCCTGGAACGGCCTGCGAGTCGGCGGAGGCTGGAAGAAGGGCCAGCCAGGACAGCCCGACAAAGAGCTTACGAACCACGGCGCCTCTCGACGGGAGGGACACCGGGGGGGTGCTCCCACGGTAAGAACATGATCCCTCCCTCGCAACATCTTCGAAGCGATGTCCCCGAGGGCGGGATGGGGCGCCTCGCGGAGGTGGCCGATCCGCCGGAGCCAGACCGACGCCCTTGCTCCCGAGCGAGATGAGCCGTAGATCCAGAATGAGATCGTCCCCCTAGGGTTCGGACCACCAATCCGCTCCCTTCCGAGGTAGCCATGGACACGGCCGTCCGCCTCAGGACCCGGACGCTCACCGTGATCGCCCAGGACCCGGGCGTCACGGACCCCACCGCCCCGCGTGGTCGGCGAATCCTGCGAGCCGGCGTCGAGATCCCGGCTGAGATCCTGGACCCCGGGCCCGGGGGATACCGGGTGCAGGTCGTGGACTTCGACGTCTCGCGGAACACCTCCTACAAGCCGTGCCTCATCGATCCGGTGGACGACCCCTACGCCCGCAGCACGGACCGGCAGCTCCTCCGCGATCCGCACTTCCACTGTCAGAACGCCTACGCCCTGGTGATGCGCACGCTGGCCCGATTCGAATTCGCTCTGGGGAGGCGGGTCAGCTGGGGCTACCACAACCATCACCTGAACGTGTTGCCCCACGCATTCGCGGACGCGAACGCCTTCTACTCTCCGGACGACCAGGCCCTCTTGTTCGGCTACTTCCCGTCCCGCCATGGCGACCACACGGTCTTCACATGCCTCTCGCACGACGTGGTAGTCCACGAGACCACGCACGCGCTACTCGACGGCTTGCGGACGCGCTACACGGATCCGTCTTCGCCTGACCAGGGAGCATTCCACGAAGGCTTCGCCGACGTGGTCGCCCTTCTCTCCGTCTTCTCCCTTCCCAGCATCGTAGGGAGGGTTATCGACCTCGCCGAGGGGGCCGGTGGTCAGGAGCCGCAGATCAGACGGGAGGCCGTGACGCTGGAGGCGCTCAGACGCTCAGGCCTCCTCGGCCTTGCGGAGGAGTTGGGCGATGAGCTGTCCGCCGTCCGGGGCAACCCCCTGCGACGCTCCGTCGACGAGTTGTGGCCGCCAAGCCCGCGTCCCTACCGGGAAGACAGCGAGTTCCTCGAACCGCATCGCCGCGGAGAGATCCTGGTGGCGGCGATGATGAACGCTTTCCTCCAGACATGGACCCACCGTCTACACGACTTAGGCGAGATCAGGGTGGGGCACCTCAGCCGCGAACGGGTGGTCGAGGAGGGCGCTCAGATTGCGGACACTCTCCTGACCCTGGCGATCCGTGCACTCGACTACACACCACCTATCCACTTGGAGTTCGGGGACTACCTGAGCGCGATGCTCACCAGTGACGTGGCAGTTCGTCCCGACGACTCGCGCTACGACCTCCGGACCCGACTGCTGAAGAGCTTCAGGGCCTACGGGATCGAGCCGTCGAGCAGCAGTGGAGCCGGCGATGAAGGTATGTGGGAGCCGGCGCCCACGGAACTGAGCTACAGCCGTACGCATTTCGAGCCCATGCGGAGCGAGCCCGACGAGGTCTTCCGGTTCATTTGGGAAAACCGGGGAGCCCTCGAAATCAGCGAGCAGGTGTTCAGCCGCGTGCTCTCCGTCCGGCCGAGCGTCCGCGTGGGCCCCGACGGGTTCATTCTCAAGGAGGTCGTCGCCGAGCACGTCCAGACGCTCAACTTGCGAGCGGGTGAGCTCGCGCGGTACGGGATCAAGCGGCCAGCGGACATGCCCCGTGACCTGGAGATCCGCCTCCACGGAGGCGGGACCCTGATCTTCGACGAGTACGGGCGGCTCAGGTACCACATCCACAACGACGTTCTTCACCCGAAGCGGCAATCCAAACGAATCCAGTACCTCTGGGAGAACGGGTTCTACCGCAAGGACTCGGCGGCGCTGCGGGAGTTCTCGAACCTGCACAGGCAACGCGCCGCCGGGCTCACGCTGGTTCCGACCCAGGAGGAGTGGTAGCCATGGCGGCCTCACCCCGGAGAATCACGCTACGCTCGTACCAGGTGGGATTCGGAGACTGCTTCCTTCTCGGGTTCCACTACAAGCGCTCGAGCCGCTTTGTCCTGATCGACTTCGGCAGCACGGGGCGACCCCGGGGAGCCAAGGCGACCCACATGGTCAGCGTGGCGAAGGACATCGCCCAAACGTGCGGGGGCAAGCTGCACGCGGTCGTCGCGACCCACCGTCACAAGGACCACATCAGCGGCTTCGCGAGGCAACCCGATGGGAGCGGCTCCGGGGAAGTCATTGCTGCATTGAACCCGGATGTGGTGATCCAACCGTGGACTGAGCATCCCGATGCTAAGCCGTCTGCACGGCAGGCCCCCCGTGGGATTTCGGCTGCCGGTCGGTCGTTCGTCGGCATGCTAGAGGACATGCACACCGTCGCGGCGGCTGTCGCCGCCGAGGCGAGCTCCATGCCCGCCACCAGCAGGCTCGCGCGGCAGTTGGCGTTCATGGGGGATACGAACCTCCCCAATCCGGCGGCTGTCGAGAACCTGATGACTATGGGTAAGGAGAGGCGCTATGTGCACTTCGGCTCATCCAGTGGGCTGCGCATTCCTGGAGTGAAGGTCCGCGTGCTCGGCCCGCCGACGCTCGAGCAGAGCGAGACCATTGCGAGCCAGCGGCAGCGCGACGAAAGCGAGTTCTGGCACCTGATGGCGCTGGCCGAAGGAGCCCACGGGCTTGGTTCCGGGCGACTGTTCCCAAGACGATATGAGTTGACCAGCCCTCCAGGACAGCGAAATCGCTGGCTGATGGACCGGGTCACGAAGCTGCGGCCGCGCCAGCTTCGTGAAATCGTGCGGATCTTGGACAAAGCTCTCAACAACACGAGTGTGATCCTCCTATTCGAGGCGGGCGACCACCGCCTCCTCTTCCCCGGAGACGCGCAGATTGAGAATTGGACGTATGCCCTGAGCAAGCCAGCGGTCCGCGAGTTGCTCACCGAGGTTACCGTGTACAAAGTCGGGCATCACGGGAGTATGAACGCCACGCCAAAGACCCTGTGGAACGGCTTCACTAGGAGGTCGCCGGACAAGAATGACCCTGGCCGACTTGAGACCTTCATCTCGACGTTGGCCGGGAAGCATGGTTCGACGCAGAGGGACACGGAGGTGCCGCGGAGGACCCTCGTGAAGGAACTCAGTAGGATGAGCAACTATCATACCACCGAGACCGTCCGACCCAGCGTTCTGTTCCTGGAGACCTCCTTCGACCTTACTGTGGGGTGAGCCCGGACAAGGCCCCGCCCGCCCCTGCCTACCCCGCGGCGCTCGCGCCCGATGACCGCGTCAGCTTGAGTCCGTAGTAGAACGTCGGCGGCACTTCGTCCCCGAGTCACTCCGAGTCACTGATCGGGCGGGGACGCATCATGAACGACACCGAAAGCGGCTCGTCACCGGTTCCGCAGCTCACGACGACGCTGCGACGTTCTGTGACCAGGCCGGCGGTGGATGCGGTGACGCGTTGCAGGCCGGGGGGAACAGCGAGGAGCAGGTACCGCCCGTCGACGTCTGAGAGGGTCCCTATCTTCGTCCCGTCCACGGTGAGCATCACTTGTGCAGGCGCGAGCGTTTCCTCGAAGACGACTCGGCCCGACATGTCGCAAGCCGCTCCGCCGTGATCGACAGGCGGCACCGGCCGCATGATGAAGTTCAGTCGGACCACGCACACAGGATCCCGTTCGCCCCGGGGCACGACGGTCCAGTGGCACGCGAGGGTCTCGAAGCGTTCCTCCGGCAGATACCCCGGAAGGAACGCTTGCACGCCGGTGAGGGCATCAAGGGTCCGCTGCCGCTCACGCATGACGTAGGATCCTTCCGCGTCGGATACGGCCGGTGCTGACGAAGGTCCGATGGACACCGAGACCCCGGCGAGTGGACGGCCTGTCTCCTCCGATACGACCGTGCCTCGCAGCTCGAGTGGGACGGCCTGTGCCCCGACCGCCCGCCAGCCCAGGACCAGTGCGGCGAGCACCGCCCCTGCGATGATCAGGAGGTGTGACCGGGAGGCGCTGCCTTGGCTCACCATGCTCTACCGTCCTGTCGACTCCAAGAGTCTCGCTTTCAGGTCCACCGGCACGACGTGGCAATCGCCGCCCCTGACGCGTACCCCCGTGCTCACCCAGGTCTCGTACCCGGCGGCGTTCACCACGACGCTGTAGACGCCGGCTCGCTCCCCTGCCCCGAACAGGTCGTTGCCAAACACCTGCATCTCCTCCGAGTAGGAGGATTGGAGGAGGGACCCGTTCAGGCCGGCCTGGACGGCTGTGCCGCTGACGGAGTCCACGGCGTTGACATGGACGCCGTAGACGAACTCGTCGCTACACACCTTGCCGATGATATTGCAGGCCGATGGCGCCACAACGATAGCGGCGAGGAACACAACCTCCGCGTTCAGACTACCGGCCTTCCGTTGCGGGATCATGGGGACGGTGACGCCGGTGTCCCGTCTCATATCGGAGGGTCTTCACCCAACATACCACACGCGTGTGCCTCATCCGCCCTCCTCGTCTTGCGCTCGATGCTGGCGAGCTGCGTTTCCAGCAAAGCAATGGCCTCCTGACTCCTCCTTTGCGTGTGTCCGATGTACCACCGCAGGGCCGCGAATAGGCCGCCCATCGCGGCGCAGACCACCGTCCCCGCCACGTCGTGAGCAATGACCCACGCCGCACCGGCTCCGACCCACCACCCCAACGCTCCCACCGATCCGGCGACCCGTCCCCAGAGCGCGGCCCGCCGGGAACCGACTGACTTTCGAATAGCATCCAGCGAATCAAGCAGAGCCAGGCGTTCTTCCGCGTTCGATGTGAGATCTTGACTCGCGAGATCGAGCCCTCCTCGGGCGATCACTGCCTTCTGCAGCCGGCCAGCGTCGACCTGCGTAGCGCGTTCAGGGTGTCGTAAGAGGCGGAGACCTGAGAGGGCACCTGGGAAAAGGACGATGGCAGCGTACGGGAGGAGATCGTCGCTCAAGACGATTGCTGTAATCGCCGCCAAGACGATGACCGCCAAGGCCAGGCCCGCCCAGCTACGCGCGATGCGAGTGGCACTCGTGTTCAGAGTGTCGTCAGCAGGCGGCGGCTGCCTCATGGCATTCTCGACGTCAAAAGATCTGCCCATTTCGCTCGGACGCCTCAAACGTGTTCACGCCGGGCGACGACTGCTTATCGCCTACGCCCGACCGTCTTGAGGGATGCTGGAAAGCAACGCGTCCACCTCTGAATCATCCAGCCGACAGGGGATCTCCTGACCCCTGTCGTTCCGTGCCGCGCCGTAGGACTCTATCTCCACCCGAACCGGGCGATTAGCGCTCTCCCGGATGACGCCGATCACCTCAAGGCTTATATCCTGAGCACCCAGATCATCTTCGCCCCCTCGACCGCACAGCACATGGCCGCTGGCGCCACCACCCCACACCCCCACTGGATCGAACCGCCCGGTCCTGACGCGCCCGTCCCTGGCGTGTTCGACCACGGGCAGACCGAGGGATGCAAATGCCTGCTCCAAGCGTTGCTCAACGTCGCGAGCCGGAAGGTAGGTCGTTACCTGACGGATTGGACTGAACGCGCCCGCACACCCAACCAGGCAGAGTGAGGACGCCAACGTGGCCGCGAGCCCTTTCATATCGACCCTCCGTCGAAGCGCCGGCCACGGAATGGCACGTCCAAGGAGGCGACTTGGCGGTCGCCTCAACGCGGAGGAGGGTCTTCACGCAGCATCATTAATAAGCGGGCACGTATCGCCCTGGCGAGCGGCGCATCGTGCCGCCGGTGATGAGAGCATACACCGTGCCGACCCTGCACGGCCGGCTCGCACGATCATCTGAACGCTGAAGCTGGCGTTCTGCTCCCTCCAGAGGACAGCTCTAACGACCATTCGAGGACATGCCTTGGGCCGCGAGGTGCAAAAGCGAGCGGCCCCGGCCTCAACAGCTGACCACCCCAGCTGAGGGCCCAGCTAGAGTGCCACCGTGCGCGGGGCCTGCCGCCACCAGTTGTCAACTACTAGACCGCCTGGCCGCGAAGCCGGCGATGGCGTAGCATACCGTCAGACCCTCCCCGATTCCCCGGCATCCAGAAGGCTGGAGGCATCTGATGCGGGTCCGCCGACTGACACGATTGGTGCCGATGATCTGGGCTGTCCTCGCCACGTCAGGCTGCAACTCCGATCTGAGCCCGCGTCGCGCGGAGGGAGTTCTTCATGATCATCTCTCGTCGGTGCTGCCGCTGAGCTTCCCTGGCGACTCCTTCAACGTTGGCGTCACCGAGGTACTCTCGCCATCCGAGACAGTGCGCGAGGCACGCTTCCGCATCCTGCCCGCCACCGACGGCGTCCCCGTGGACTCCACCGAGGTACTCACTGCAACGCTCCAGCGTAGCAGCCGAGGCTGGTCAGTAGCAGGATACGGCGAGTCTCTCAGAGAACGGATGGCAGCGGGCCTGGCGTACTCGTGGGTCATGCGCTTCGAGGACCTCCTCACCCCGCTTCACTCGATCACCGGTGCGGTGAATAGCTGGGAAATGGAAAGACTGACGGAGTCGACCGAACTCTCTGAAGGCGGCAAATGGGCAGAGAGTAACCGCGCCATGGAAAAGTACTTCGTGGGGCCAACGGAGGCGCAGACGAAGGAGCTCTTGGCCGACAGCAGCGTCATGCGCTCCAGTTCAATCGAGTGGGGCTTCATCGCCCGGCAAGCGCATGAAGACCCCCAGGTCGCCTGGGTGCGCGACAGGGCGGACACAGTGAGGGTGTGCGCACACCTCGACGGATCCCCGCGTGCGCTCGTCATTTCCGGGTACTGGTGGGCTGCAGAGAATTGGGATAGCTGCAAGGACCACGATGTGCGCTTCGATCTTGGTAGCGTGTTGGACAGTGCTCAAGCGGCCATTCGCCGGGCTGGCGGCGTCTTGTATCCGGCCCAAAGCAACTGACGGCCCCCCTGACATACGCTCGCCCGCGTCCATCTAACGATCAGGATTGTTTCCACACTCTACGCGCGAGAAGGATGGGAGGCGAGGGTCAAGAGAGTGTGGACACGATTCAGTTGAGCTGAGCCGCTACGCGGTGGGTGGGGCTATGGAGATTGAGGGGCCATGGGGGTCGCAGCGGGGATGGGAGGATCCGGGAGACGGACGGAGGGCGGAGATCGGGAGGGCGAAAGGACTGGGTCGGAGAGCCTTGAGGTCCCCCCGAGGGAGTGGGTCGCGGCCGCAGGCCGCAGGATCTCACTGACCCCAGGTGCAGAGGCCATGGATCAGGCAGCCCGACGAGGAAGGTGTCGCCCGGGCGGAGGACGCTCGAGGATCTGGATACATCGCAGGAGTCCCTGCTTGCAATGAAGGCACAGACGCAGACGCTCGGGCAGGAGATCGAGGAAGCCCTCGTCGTCATCACCCAGCTCGGGGCTCGTGTCGGGGACTCCGTGTCCTTGATCGAGCGCCTCGCGGCAGCAGGAGAGGAGTCGAGCGCGGGTGCCGTTGGCCAGGAAGCCGTAGTAGCGGATGCGGACGAAGCCCTTGGGGAGGACGTGAAGCAGGAAACGCCGGACGAACTCGGCAATGGGCAGGCTCAGGGTTCGAGGTCGACGACCGCGGTAGTCCTTGAAGCGGAAGGTCACCCCGGTGTCATCGACGTGAAGCAGCCGGTGGTTCGAGATGGCGATGCGGTGGGTGTAGCGGGCGAGGTACTTCAGGACGTGCTCGGGCTGCTCGAAGGGTGGCTTGGCGTAGACGACCCACTCGGTGCGACAGGCCTCGCGCAGGAGCTGCTCGAAGGCCTCGGGCTGTCGGTAGCGGGCGAGTTGCCCGTGGAGCTCGAGGCGGCCGTGTCGGAACGCGGTCCGGAGTCCCGCTATGAACTTGCCCCGGAAGAGGCGGCTGAGGACGCGCACGGGCAGGAAGAAACCCGGCCGGCACGGCTTCCAGGTGCGTCCGTCCTCGC
>Ga0307424_1001151_pt1 | contig 14030 bp, 8 predicted proteins | sample SalMarWE160320MG_FD_202157 | JGI IMG/M metagenome (GOLD analysis project Ga0307424, IMG submission 202157) | Salt marsh sediment microbial communities from the Plum Island Ecosystem LTER, Massachusetts, United States - WE1603-20 | ecosystem: Environmental > Aquatic > Marine > Intertidal zone >... | reverse complement strand
CGGCCACCAGCAACGTCCCGACCGCGGCCGCGGCCCGGGGACCGGGAACCCGCCGGGAGGCCAGGGCCAGGGCGGCCCCGGCCCAGGCCGCGCCCAGGGGGGCCAAGGGCAGCACGTACCGGGGAGCGGCCATCTTCCACGATCCCAGAACCAGGAGCGAGACCACGGCGAAGGCCACCCCGGGCCAGGCGGCCCGGCGGCGTCCCCCCAGCAGCCCGGCCAGACCCAGCACGGCCAGGGCGGCCACCACCGGGGTCCATCCCTGGGGAATGGCCTGCGCCAGGTAGTAGAGCCAGGCCCGTCCGTCCTCCCGCCCCAGGTGGCCGAAGGCCATGTGCATGCGCTCGAAGCGGAAGTCGGCCAGCGCAGTGCGGAAATCCAGGACCACGAAGGGTGAGCCGAGGGCGAAGACCACGGCGGCGGTGACCAGCGCCTGCCAGAGCCGGGACGAGACCAGGATCGCCGCCGGCCCGCGGCGGCCGGCCCCGCCGGCCGCGTGGGCAGTGAGGAGCGCGGCCACCAGGAGCGCGCCCGGGTACTTGGCCGCGGCGGCCAGCCCGATCCAGAGCCCGCACCACAGATAGTCCGCGCGACGGCCGGTGTCGGCCAGCCGGGTGGCCGCCACCAGGGCGCAGGCGGTGAACAGGGCCAGGGCGATGTCCGGACCGACCAGCCGGGCTTCGGTCACCGCCACCGGAAGCACCGCCACCAGGACGGCCGCTCCCCAGGCGGCCACCGGACCGGCCAGGCGCCTCCCCAGCAGGTAGGTCGGGACGACCAGCAGGGAACCGAGGGCCACCTGCAGCGCCCGCCCGAACAGAACCGCTTGGGGGAGATCCTGGGCCAGGACCTGGCGGAACTCGTTCAGGGACCCCACTGCCCCCTTGAGACTAAGCCAAAAATACCAAACAACTTGCAGGAAGAAATTGAAGTAGAAGGTGAGGCTGGGGTACTTGAAGAAGTGGGGGTTCAGGTCCAGGCCGCCTCCCGGAACCCCCCAGAAGGCGATGGCCTGGCGGACCGGGGTCGCCTCCTCGAACACTTCGGGGAAACCCCACCGCAGGTGCTGGGCGCGAAGGACCGCTGCGGCCACCACCAGCGCCGCCACCCCCCACGCCGACGCCCGGACTCTCAACCGCGGTCGCCTCCTTGGCCCATTCGTGGGAAAGTATACAGCCGTGCCGGCACCGTCAACTCGCCGGCGGCATCAGACCCAAGGAGGACCCGACCTCGTGCGAGGCCGCACGCTCATCCTGCTCGGTGCCCTGGGCTGGGGAGGGATCTATCTCGGATCCATGTTGGCCGCCACCGGCGGCCATCTCTCCATGCCCCTGGACGACGCCTACATCTTCTTCCAGTACGCCCGCCGCCTAGCCGAGGCGGGGGTCCTGAGCTACCAGCCGGGCGCGCCCCCCAACGGCGGAGCGACCAGCCTGCTCACCGTGGCCGTGGACGCGCTGGGATATCTGGCCGGGTTCCGGGGGGCGGCCATGTCGGTGTTCGCCATCCTCCTGGGGACCGCGGCCCTGGCCTGGTCGGGGGTGTCGGCCTGGGCCCTGGGCCGCCGGCTCTGCCCGGCCGCCGCCTGGGCGCCGCCGCTCCTCCTCTTCCTCACCGGCCCCGTGCTCTGGGGGATGATGAGCGGCATGGACCTGCCGGTCGTGGTCGCCCTCTCCCTCGCCTTCGTGGCGGCCTGGCCGCGGCCCGGGGAACTCCCCCCGTGGCGGCTCTACGTGCTGGGAGCGCTCCTGGGTCTGGGGCGCCCGGACGCCGTGTTCCTGACCCTCCCCGCCTTCCTGTTCGGCCTGGGCTTTCCCGGCCGCCGCAAGGGCTGGATCCTCCCCCTGGCTGCCACCGCCTTCCCATTCGCGCTCCAGACCCTGCTCACCGGCTCCCCGGAGTCCGCGTCCATGGACGTCAAGTCGGTGCTGGCCAACCCCGGGTTCACCTTCGGGGAGTGGTGGGTGGGCGGACTGGCCTACCTCCAGACCGCGATCAAAGGGGTGTTCGGAGGAGCCGCCCTCGGTGACGCCGCCCAGGTCTCCGCCAACAACGGAAGCGGCATCGCCTTCTATCTGGTCCCCTTCGCCCTGGCCCTGACCCTCCTCGGACTGGTGCCCGGGGCCTGGCTGGAGGGACGCAAGCGCCGGCCCGGCCCCCATCTCCTCCTGCTGGCCTGGATCACCCTGCTCCTGGCGGCGGTGTCCTTCACCGTGCCCCGCACCTGGCACTGGCACCGGTACCTGATGCCGATCGAGGCCCTGGCCGCGGTGGCCATCGCCGCCGGCGCGGTGCGGGTGGGCCGGGGCCTGGAACTCCTGTGGAAGGACCTGGCCCCGGACGACGGTCCCAGGATGGCCGGGGTGGTGGTGGCCGTGCTCTCCCTTCCGGCCGCGCTCTACTTCCCGGTGGCCTACGGGCGGGACTCGTCCGACATCTACTTCCAGCACATCCAACTGGCCCATCGCCTGAACGAGAGCAGTCCCGTCCTCCCGGATCTCCTCGGCCTCCACGACGCCGGGGCGCTGGCCTACTTCGGCCGGTACCGGGTCCTCGACCTGGAGGGCCTGGTCAGCCCCACCTTCCGCAAGCCGGCCCGGCTGGGGGCGGCCGGAGTCTGGGAGGCCCTGGAGCGGATGCCCCCCCAGGAGCGCCCCGACGTCCTCGCCTTCTACCCGAACTGGTTCGACCGGACCTTCCTCTCCCCCCACCGGCTGGTGGCCGCCCAGCGGGTCTTTCGGCCCTCCATCGTGGCCGGGAACCCCCTGAACGTCTATCTGGCCGACTGGAGCCTGGCCGGACGGGGGGACCTCCCCCGGGATCCGGCCGTCCTGCACTTCCTGGGGGACCGGATTCTCATGGCCGACGTGGACGTCGCCGATCTGGTGAGCGAACGGGCGGCGGACTACCGGTTCGGGATCCTGGACGGGGCCTACCAGACCTCGCTCCAGCGCCTGGCCGGGGGGGACGGCCGGGAGATCATGGAGGGGGGGCGGATCGTGAGCGGCTGGGAGGCGTTCACCATCCGGGGCACCCACGCCCGGGACGAGCTGGTCCTGGTCGGCCGGTTCAACGGGCCGTTCCGGATTCGGGTGGAAACAAACGGGAGCCCCCGGGGTATCTGGATGCAGGATGCAGGGAAAAGCGGCGCCTGGCAGGAGTCCCGGTTCGTGATCCCTCTCGGTCCCGACGCCGGCAGCTCGGTGCGGATCCGTCTGTCCTCGGACGACCCGCACCACGCGGCCTACGGATCGTTCCACTACTGGGTGTACCGGTCGTGACCGGAGGCCCGGGTTCCATGTGATATAATCAATAGGGTATCTGCCCGCCGGTTCTCGGGACCGGCCCTCCCCTCGCAACGGCGGTGCTCTCAATTCTGGATCCGGGTTCACCCCACCGGAGGTCTGTACATGTCCAAAGCCAAGGTCTCCACCTTGTTCGTCGCCGGAGCGATGCTGGTCGGGTTCGTGATGGGCTCCCTCCTCACGGGCCAGGTCCACGCGGAATCGACGGTCTACGACAAGCTCAGGGTCTTCAACCAGGTCCTGAGGTTCATCAACGACAACTACGTCGAGGACGTCGACACCGGCAAGCTGGTCGAGTCCGGGATCCGCGGGATGCTCGAGGACCTGGACCCCCACTCCAACTACGTCGAACCCGAGGCGTTCGCCCGCATGAACGAGCGGAACACCGGCGAGTACGAGGGGATCGGCATCTCCTTCGAGATCCGGGACGGCTGGATCACCGTGGTCTCGGTCATGGACGGCGGGCCGTCCGAGCACCTGGGCCTGCGCCCCGGGGACCGCATCGTCACCATCGAGGGCGAGTCGGCCAAGGGCCTCACCAACGAGGAAGTGGTGTCCAAGCTGAAGGGGGCCAAGGGGACCCGGGTGGCCATCAGCGTGGCCCGCCCCGGCCTGGAGCAGGATCTCGACTTCACCATCGTCCGGGACAAGATCCCCATCTACTCCGTCCCCTACAGCTTCATGCTGGACGACGGCCACACCGGCTACGTGCGCATGATCCGGTTCAGCGCCACCACGAGCGAGGAGCTGGAGACCGCGCTCCGGGACCTGGAGAAGCAGGGTATGGACCGCCTGGTTCTCGATCTCCGGAACAACAGCGGCGGGTTCCTGAACCAGGCCATCGAGGTGGCCGACCGCTTCATCGACGGCAACCAGGTGATCGTCTACACCAAGGGCCGGATCGACGGCTCCAGCCAGCACTACTACTCCACCGACGCGGTCACCCACCCGCGCTACCCCCTCATCGTGCTGGTGAACCACATGAGCGCCTCCGCGTCCGAGATCGTCTCCGGGGCCATCCAGGACCACGATCGGGGCCTGGTGGCCGGGGTCACCACCTTCGGCAAGGGCCTGGTCCAGCGCCAGTACATGCTGATGGACAACTCCGCGCTGCTGCTCACCGTGGCCCGGTACTACACGCCGAGTGGGCGGCTCATCCAGCGCTCCTACGCGGACCGCGAGGAGTACCTGGAGCACTGGGCCCACCAGAACGACCCGGCCGCGGCCTCGGCCGAGCCCGACACCGCGGGCCGGCCGGTCTACTACACCCTGAACGAGAAGCGCATGGTCTACGGCGGAGGCGGCATCACCCCGGACGTGCGCATCGTCCCCGGCGACGGCCCCAACGAGGTCCAGGGGAAGCTGGAGGCCAGCCGGCTCTTCTTCGAGTTCGCCAACGAGTACGCCACCCGCCACTTCTCGCCGAACACCTGGGAGTTCTCCAAGTTCCTCCACAGCTGGCAGCTTCCCGAGAGCGCCATGGGCGACTTCGAGGCCAAGGCCCTGGCCAGTCCGGTGGTCAAGGTGACCAAGGAGGACCTGGAGGCCAACCGCACCTACATCAAGGATGCGATCAAGCGGGAGGTGGCCGGGAACCTGTGGGGATCGACCGAGCGGTACCGGGTCTACCTGGAGACCGACGACACGGTCTCCCGAGCGCTGCAGCACTTCCCCGAGGCGGAGATGATGGCCAAGATCTACCGGGCAGCGGTGGAGAACCAGCGCTAGTCCGGACCAAGCCCGGATCGTCGTGGAGAGCCCGGCGGAACCGCCGGGCTCTCGTCATGTCCGCCCCGGGGGTCGGGGGGCTGCGTCCGGCCCCTAGGCCGGGCCGTTCCGGATCTCCAGCTTCCGGATCCGGGCGTGCAGGTGCTGGCGGCTCACCCCGAGGAGGCGCGCCGCCTGGGAGACGTTCCCTTCCGCCTCCTGCAGGGCATCCCGGATGGCCACCTCCTCCGCCTGCTGCAGGGTCTCCTTGAGCGTCCCCTTCCGCCCCGGGCCCGCGCCTTCCGCGGCCGGCTCCACCAGGTCCTCGGGTTCGATCCGGTCCCCCGCGGCCAGGGCCCCCGCCCGCTCCACCGCGTTCATCATCTCGCGGACGTTGCCGGGCCAGGGATGGGACATGAGGAACTTCCGGGCCTCGCGGCCGAAATGCAGGTTGGGCCGCGCGAGGTCCTCCCGCACCGCCTCCAGGAAGTGCTGGGCCAGGACCAGGGTGTCCTCGCCCCGCTCCCGCAAGGGCGGCAGCACGATCTTCACCACGTTGATCCGGTAGAAGAGGTCCTCGCGGAACCGTCCCGCCCGCACCTCGGCGGCCAGGTCCCGGTTGGTGGCGGCCACGATCCGCACATCCACTTTGCGGGAGACACTGTCCCCGATCCGCCGCACCTCGCCCTCCTGGAGCATGCGCAGGAGCTTGACCTGCAGGGTGGCCGGCATCTCCCCGATCTCGTCCAGGAAGAGGGTCCCGCCGTCCGCGGTCTCCACCAGCCCCATGTGATCCCGCTCTGCTCCGGTGAACGCGCCCCGCCGGTAGCCGAAGAGTTCGCTCTCCAGGAGCGCCCCGGGAATGGCCCCGCAGTTGACCGGGATGAAGTTGGCCTCCCGGCGCGGACCGTTGAAGTGCAGGGCCTGGGCCACCAGTTCCTTGCCGGTGCCGGTCTCCCCCTCCAGGAGCACGGAGACCGAGTTGTCCACCACGCGTTCCAGGACGTGGAACACGCGCTCCATGGCCGGGCTCCGGCCCAGGATCTGGTCGAACCGGGTCCGCTCGCCCAGGGCGTGCTTGAGGCTGCGGTTCACCGCCTCCAGGCTCTCCGCCGCCTCCTTCAGTTCCTGGCGATGGGCCGCGGTCTCCAGGGCCAGCGCCGCCTGCCCGGCGAAGGCCTCCAGGATCTCCACCCCCTCCGCTTCCAGGAGTCCGGCTACGCTCCGGCTGGTCACGTAGAGGGCCCCGGCCGCCCCGCGGGGGCCGGGCAAGGGGACCGCGACCACGGTCCGGAGCGAGAGTTCCCGCACCGAGCGCTGGGCCATGAAGTCGGGGTTGGTGAGGGCGTCGGAGACGTAGAGGGTCTTCCCCTGCTCCAGAACGCGCTCGAGGATGGTGTGGCTGATGTCGTCCAGGTCGGCGGGATCGCCCGGGGACCCGTCCATCCCCCGCGAGGCCACGATGTCCAGGGTGCCGTCCTCGTTCTCGCGCAGGAGATAGGCCCGGTCCGCGTCGGTGATCTCCAGGGCGGAGATCAGGATCTGGTCGAGCAGTTCCTCGACCTGGTCCATTCGGTAGAGGCCGCGGGCGATGTCCAGGAGGAGGAGGAGGCGGTTGTGGGCGGCCTCGGTCCGCTGGGCCTTCTCCCGATCCACCCCCGGGCCGCCGGCCAGCTCCCGGCGCACGTCCTTGTCCACGAACTCCACGGCCCGGTCGAGCAGGGACTCCCCGTCCACGTCGTCCGGGGTCTCGGGGGGAGCATCTTTCCTGGGGTCTTCCGGGAGGTGCTGCATGGGCGTTCCGCTTGCCCACCCCGGCCCAAGCTCCGGGATGGGTCCGGGTCGGCGGTAGGGTGGAAACGAAGTTTAGCGGAGCCTGCCCCCCCTGTAAACGATCGTTGACTATTCCAGCGACACCTCAAGCAGCCTGTCTATCGCTTTCTTCCGTATCGGGTTGTCCCTTGCCGCCCATGCCGTGCCGTGACATCCGGTAGCGCAGGGCCCCCCGTCCCAGGCCCAGGAGCCGGGCCGCTTCGCTGACGTTCCCCCGGGCCGCGGCCAGGGCCTCGTGGATGGCCGACCGCTCGATCAGGTCCCAGGGCACCGGGCCCTGGGAGAAGTCGATCCGCAGGCGGTCCCCGTCCGGCACCCCGAGTTCGGGGAGGGCCGGGTCGGTGAGGGAATCGGCCTCGGCCGGGGTGCGAAGCAGGAGTCGCTCCATGTGGTTCCGGATCTCCCGGACGTTCCCCGGCCAGGGGTAGCGCAGGATGTCCTTCTTCACGGAGGAGTCCAGGCGCATCGGCTTCCGGCCCAGGCGGCGTGAGAGTTCCTCCAAAAAGCCGTTGGCCAGGATCCAGGCGTCCTCCTCCCGGTCCCGGACCGGGGGGAGTTCCACCCGGACCACGTCCAGGCGGTAGTAGAGGTCGGGGCGGAAGCGCCCCTCCCGGGCTTCGGCGGCCAGGTCCCGGTTGGTGGCCGCCACCAGGTGCACGTCGAGGGCGATCTCGGTACGCCCGCCCAGGCGCCGGAGCTTCCGGGTGTCGAGGACCCGGAGGAGCTTGGCCTGGAGCGGCAGGTCGAGTTCCCCGATCTCGTCCAGGAACACCGTCCCCCCCTGGCCCAGTTCCAGGAGGCCGGCCTTGGCCGCCCGGGCGTCGGTGAAGGCACCCGGTTCGTGTCCGAAGAGTTCGCTCTCCAGCAGGTTGGCCGGGATCGACGCGCAGTCCACCTCCACGAAGGGACCGTGCCCGCGGGGGCTCAGGGCGTGCAGGCGCCGGGCGGTGATCTCCTTCCCGGTCCCGGTCTCGCCGGTGATGAGCACGGTGGGTGCGCCGCCGGCGGCGATGCGGTCGATGAGGTCCCGCACCTCCACGATCCGGGGCGATTCGCCGATCATGGCCGGCGCGTGGACCAGGACCCGGCCCCGCTCCTGGGTGCGCCACACCCGGTCGGCCAGGAGCCGGGCCTCGTTGACCAGGTCGGTGCGGGCCAGCAGACCCCGGGGGCGGCGGGCGGTGGCGATCCGGTCTACTTCGGTGTCCCCGGCGGGCGCGATCCACACCCGCTGGCACCGGGCGGAGTTGCCCTTCAGATGGTCCAGGAGCAGATCCATGCCCGGATCGTCCCCGGCGGTGAGCAGGGCCAGGGTGGGCTGCTCGTGGCTCGTTTCCAGGGTCCGGGTGGCGCCCTCGGCGCGGGAGAAGGCCCACACCCGGTGGCCCTCCTCGCGCAGGGTTTCCCGCACCCGCTCCCGCAGCGGTTCATCCGGCTCGACGAGGAGGATGGTCAGTGACATGTCAGCCTCGAATCTCCTTTTCCCGTGCCGCCTCCCGGAAGCGTTCCTCCTGGCTCTTGAGGTACGCGTTCCGGGGATCCATCTGCAGGGCGCGGATGGCGTGTTCGTGGGCCTGGTGAAGCTGGCCGCGGGCGAAGTGGATCTCGGCCAGGGTGTCGATGATCTCCCAGGAATCCGGGTCCAGGCGCCGGGCCTCCTCGGCCAGGCGGAAGGCCTCGTCCAGGTTCACCCGGTGGCGGACGTAGAACCAGGCCAGGCCGTTCTTGAGGGTCGCATCCTGGGGGTGGGCGGCGATGGCCGTGCGGTAGAGGTGGATGACCTGCCCGTACTCGCGCTCGGCCGTCTCCCGCCGTCCCGCGGCCAGGGCGTCGTCGCCCAGGCGCACGTGCACCGCCGGCAGGTAGCGGGCGGCGTGGATGGCGTAGAGCCGCTCCAGTTCGGCGACGGGCTCCTCGGCGTCGTCCACCCGCAGGTCCACCAGGCGGTCGTTGCCGCCCCGGTAGCCACCACCGGCCTTGACCACCAGAAGGGCGGCGGATTGCTTGCCGCTTCGGTCTCCTCCCGCGCGGTCCCCGGCTTGTAGCGCGGCCAGGAGGCGCTCGGCCAGGCTCCCGGGCGCATCCTGGAAGGCCCGGGCCATGACGTCCACCACCTCGGGACCGGCCAGGCGGTTCCCCTGCACCGCGAACCCGAACCCCTTCACGCCTCCGGCCCACCCCTGGCAGTGTTCCCCGGTGAAGATGGCGGCGCCCCCGTGGGCGTCCACCAGCCCCACCTGCCGGGCGTCGGGATCGTCGTCCGCGGCCAGTAGTCGCTCCAGCGCCTCCTGGGCCGAATGCCCGCGCTCCAGGTAGGCCAGCCCGTGGGGACCGAAGGACGTGTTGGCCGCGGCCTGCGTGGCCACCGCGCCCACCCCGGCCCGGGCCCAGGGGACCACCGAGCCCACGGCCAGGAAGCGGCTGGCCACGGCGACGCCGCATTCGTGCCGGGCGGTGTCCACGGCCACGATGGAGAACGTGGCCACGGACGGCGGGTCTTCCCCGCGAGCGGCCGGCGCCGCCTCCCGCGGGAGCGGCAGCACGGCGGCCACGGCCAGGACGGCCGCCCAGCAGCGACCGGCCACCGCGGCCCGGATGTGACGCCTCGACTGACTGGGTTTCACGTAGACTCTCCCCCGGGGCGGGGTTCGGGCCACCACCCCGGGCACAACTCTCCACGGCCCGGCTGGAACGAGCCCATGACGCCTGTTCATCCCGGTTATCGGCATCCGGAGGCGGATCTGGAATCCCGTCTGGCCGCCCTGGAGCCGGTGGGGCGGCTGACCCCAGCCACCCGGGGCCTGGCCCTGGCCGCGGCGGCCACCGCCCTGGGGCGGCGGGACCTGACCCGGGGGGTGCTCCGGATGCTCCTGAAGCGCGGGGTGCCGGCGGACCGGCTCCGGGAAGCGCTGCTTCAGACCTACCTCTTCGCCGGCTATCCCCGGGCCATCAACGCCCTGGCCGAACTCGCGGTGCTGGTCCCGTTGCCCGAGGGGTCGGCCGTGGATCTGGAGCCCCGGGAGCGGGAGGGGCACTGGCTCCGGGACGGGCGGGCGCTGTGCCGCCGGGTCTACGGGCCCCTCTACGAGCGGCTTCTCCGCACCCTGGGCCGCATCTCCCCCGACCTGGGGCGGTGGATGGTGGTCGAGGGCTACGGCATGGTGCTCTCGCGACCGGGGCTCTCCGCCCCGGAACGGGAACTCTGCGCGGTGGCCGCGCTCCTGCCCCTGGACGTGCCGGACCAGCTCCGCGCCCATCTGCGCGGGGCGCTCCTGGTCGGGGCATCGCGGGAGGAGATCGAGGACGCGGTGGAAACGGCGGCGCTCCTGGCTCCGGAGGCGCGGGAAGAGGCGGCGCGGTTACTGGAGGAGGTGGCCGAGGCGCACCCGGCACCGTGACGGTCTTCGCATCGTCCCTCGCGGGATCCGCACCCGGGTCGCCGCCTCAGCCCTTCCGCTCGGCGCGCGCCCGTGAACTCAGAGGCGGCAGCGCCTCCGCCCGCTCCACTTCGGCCAGGGTCTCCAGCAGTTCGGGGTGGATGCGTCCGTTCGTGGCCACGATGTGGGCGGCGAAGAGATCCAGCGGGTCGGCGTCGTAGCCGGTCACCGTGCCTCCCGCCTCCTCCACCAGGAGTGCCCCCGCGGCCATGTCCCAGGGGGCGAGACCTTCCTCCCAGAACCCGTCGAAACGCCCGGCCGCGACGTAGGCCAGGTCCAGGGCCGCGCTCCCGTCGCGGCGCACCGCACGGGCGCGCTTCAGGAAGGCGGTGAACTGGGGCACGTTGTTCCGCGGGTTGGTGCGGACGTCGTAGGGGAATCCGGTGACCAGGAGCGCGTCCCCCAGGCCCCCGGTGCCGCTCACCCGGAGCGCGGCGTCCCCCAGGCGCGCTCCCATCCCCCGGATCGCGGTGAAGCACTCGTCCCGCATCGGGTCGTGAATCACGCCCAGCACCCGTTCCCCTTCCGCCACCAGGGCGATGGAGACCGCGAACACCGGGTAGTCGTGGGCGAAGTTGGTGGTGCCGTCCAGGGGGTCCACGATCCAGGAGACGGTGGGCGAGGCCTCCTTGCCCGAGCCTTCCTCGGCCAGGATCGACGCTTCCGGCAGGAGCCGGGCCAGCCGGTCGACCAGGAACCGCTCGGCAGCGCGGTCGGCCTCGGTCACCAGGTCCACCGCCCCCTTGTGCTCCACCCGGTCCAGGCGTCCCAGATAGCCCAGGAGCACCTCGCCGGCTTCCCGGGCCGCAGCCACCGTTCCCGGCAGCAGGTGATGCCATTCCATCCCGCGATGCTACGGGAGCGACCGGTCCCCGGCAACCGCGGGAACGGTGACGGCCGCCGCCCGCCGGGTTAGAGTCGGCCCATGGCCCGCGATCTCCGTCCCCTGTTCTTTCCCGATTCGGTGGCCGTGATCGGCGCCTCCTCCCGCCCCGGCTCCCTGGCCGGCGCGGTGCTCCGGAACCTGGTGGAGGGGGGCTATGCCGGCTCCCTCCATCCGGTGCACCCGCGCGAGTCCCGGGTACTGGGGCTGGACGCGGTGCCGGAGGTCGGCGCCCTGCCGGCCGCTCCGGACCTGGCCGTGATCGGGGTGCCGGCGGCGCAGGTCCCGGCCACTGTCGACGCGCTCCTGGACCGGGGCACCCGGGCCTTCCTGATCCTCACCGCGGGTTTCGGGGAGACCGGGGCCGACGGCCGGGCGCGGGAAGCCGCCCTGGCCGAGCGCTGCCGAGCGGCCGGCGCCGTCCTCCTGGGTCCCAACTGCATGGGGATCCACACCGCGCTCGGCGGGCGCCGCCTGGACGCCAGTTTCTCCCGCGCCCGCCCCCGGACCGGGAACAGCGTGCTCCTCTCCCAGAGCGGCTCCATCACCGAGTGGTTGCTGTTGCGGATGGAGCGGCGCGGCCTGGGCGCCGCCCTGGCCGCCAGCCTGGGGAACGCCGCGGACCTGGACCTGGCCGATCTCCTGGAGGGCGCGGCCCGGCACTTCCCGGAGGCCCGCACGGTGCTGGTCTACCTGGAGACCGTACCCGAGGCGGCCCGCCTCCGCCGGGCGGTGGAAGCCCTGGGCGACCGGCGGCTGTTGGTGCTGCGGGGCGGGAGCAGCGCCGGCGGCACCCGGGCGGTGGCCGGGCACACCGGCGCCCTGGCCGCGGAACCCCACCTGGCCGCCGCGCTCCTCGGCGGGCTGGGGGCGACCCTGCTCGACTCCCCCACCGAGGCGCTGGACGCGCTGGAAGTCTGCGCGCGGCTGCCGCGGCCGTCGGGGACGCGGGTGGTGGTGCTGACCAACGCCGGAGGTCCCGCGGTCCTGGCCACCGACGCCCTGCACGACGCGGGGGCGCCGCTGGCTCCGTTGCCGGATGCGGTCCGGCGGGACCTGGCCGGGGGCCTGCCTCCGGCCGCGGTCACCGGGAACCCGGTGGATCTCCTGGCCCCCGCCGGGGCCGCGGACTTCACCCACGCCCTGGACGTGCTGCGCCGTTCCAGGGCAGCGGATGCGCTCCTGACCGTGTTCATGCACCCGGTGGTCACCGACGCCGCCGCGGTGGCCCGGGCCCTGGCCGCGGGCCTCCCGGGGCAGCCGGGGGTGGTGGCCTGGCTGGCCGAGGAGGACGGCACCGGCTCGGTCGAGATCCTGCGGGAGGCGGGGATCCCCGTCGTCCCCGAACCGGTCCGGGCCGCTCGCGCCCTGGCCCGGTGGCTCCAGGCACCGCCTCGCCGCCAGCCGTGGCCGGACGCCGGGACCGGAATGCCCTGGCCGGAGACCCCCCCGGTCTCCGGCGGCTCCGGCTGGGGGCCGCCCGAGATCCTGGAAGCGTTCCTGGTGTCCGGCCGGATCGCCGCGACCGGCCCCGGCCGCCTGCGCCTGCCTCCCGCACGCCGCGTCGGCTCCCCCGAGGCCGCGCGGGCCGCCGCCGCCGAACTCGGCTATCCCCTGGTGGTGAAGATCGAGCGGAGCGACACCCCGCACAAGCGGGACGCGGGGCTCCTGGCCTGGGTGCCGGAGGCGGCGCGCCTGGAGGCGGCGCTCACCGGCCTGGGCGGCCGCGCCGGGGACGGACGCTGGCTCCTGCAGCGGGCAGTGAGCGGAAGCCTGGAACTCTACGCCGGCTACCTGCGCCACCCGCTCCTGGGGCCGTTCGTGAGCCTGGGACTGGGCGGCACCGGGATGGAGTCCGGCCTCCCCCCGGCCTGGCTCGCCCTCCCCGCCACCCGGGCCACCGCGGAACGGTTCCTGCGGTCGGCCCCGGTTCCCGGCGGCGGGAGCGGCCCTCTAGCCGAAGCCCTGGCCGCCCTGGTCAGCCGCCTGGCCGCGCTGGCCGCGGCGGAGGAGGTGGCCATGGCCGAGGTCAACCCCGCCCTCTGGGATCCGCACACGGAGACGCTCTTCCCGGTGGACTGCCGCTGGCAGGTCCGATCGGGCTAGACCGGGTCAGTCGAACCGGCTCGTCGCCTTCCGGGTCAGCGCTTCTCCGTCCGCCCGGTGAAGTGGAACTTCCCCAGGTGCACCGCGGGCACGGTGAAGGCGCCGGTGTTGGCCCCCTCGGACCACCAGGTGGGAATGGTCTGCACTTCCCGGGACAGGGCGCGCACGTCGCCGAACGCCTCGACCATGCTCTGGGTGAACCGGAGGTTCCCCACCGCGCTCTGGATCTTCCCGTCCCGGATCAGGAACGTGCCGTCCCGGGTCATCCCGGTCATGAGCGCCCGCCGCGTGTCCAGGAATCCGTTCACGTAGTGGAAGCGGGTGACCAGGAGCCCGCGCTCCACGCCGGCGACCAGATCCCGGGAGGCCACGGTGCCCGGCTCCAGGAACAGGTTGATCGGGATCGGATCCGCGTCCTCGCCCTTCCGCGGCATGCCGTGGCCGGTGGACTCCTTGCCCAGGCGGCCCGCCCACTGGCGGTCGATGCCGAAGCCCCGGGCCACCCCGTGGTCGATGACCTCCATCGGTCGCTTGGCCGTCCCCTCGAAGTCGAAGGGGGTGGGGATGCCGCCGGGGCGGGTGGCGTCGTCCACCAGGGTGACGTTCTCGCCCATGATCCGGTCGCCCATGTTCCCGGCCAGGGCCGAGGTCTTCTCCTTCATGCCGCGGGCGCTGAAGCAGGTGAAGGTCATCCACTCCAGGACCTCGGCCACCGCCGGGGGTTCCAGGATGACCTCGTAGACCCCGGGCTCCACGTCC
>Ga0307424_1001148_pt1 | contig 14047 bp, 5 predicted proteins | sample SalMarWE160320MG_FD_202157 | JGI IMG/M metagenome (GOLD analysis project Ga0307424, IMG submission 202157) | Salt marsh sediment microbial communities from the Plum Island Ecosystem LTER, Massachusetts, United States - WE1603-20 | ecosystem: Environmental > Aquatic > Marine > Intertidal zone >... | reverse complement strand
TCCTCCTCGAGGGCGATGACGCCCCGGGCCCCCTGGGCCCAACGCTCGGCCTCCTGGCCGTGATCGGCCGCCTCCGTGCGGGCGTATTCGTCGATCAGGGCCTGGGCGCGTCGCGTCTGGCCGGCTGCGGCGTACGCCATCGCCAGGAACCCGTAGGGTCGGTCCAGCGGCGTGAGGCTCTCCAGGGGATAGCGCGCCAACGCCTCGTCGAGGAGCCGGCGCCCCACGGCCGGATCGTCGAGCAGCATGCGCTCCGCCAGGGCCCGGCGTGCCGTTCGTTCGAGATAGGTCCCCTCCAATCCGCGCGCCTCCGTGAGGTGAAACGCCTGCGCCCACCGGTTGCGCGCCGAGCGCAGCTGCCCACGCAGGGCATCGAGATGCCCCCACCACTCGTAGGCGATGGCCTCCCAATAGACGGTGCCGCGCTGATCCGCGAGCAGCCCCTCGGTGAGCACCGCCGCGCTGTCGTAGTCCTGCCGCATCGCCTCGTTGATCAGGTACGACAGCTTCACCTCCGGGTTGGTCGGGAAGCGCCGCTCGAAGTGGCGTGCCACCGCGTCGGCCGAGTCGAACATCGACATGCGCCCGAGCGTCTCGACCAGGTTCTCGTAGTTGTTCGGCTGCGTGGAGTCGACCGCGATGGCGCGTCGCGCGTACTCCGCCGCCCTCGGGAAGTCCCTCAACTGGGAATAGATCACCCCCATGTTCGTCAGCGAGTACGTGTCGTCCGGGTAGCGGTCGAGCACGTTCCGGTAGTTGGCGATCTGCTCGTCGACGTTCCCGGTCACGATCATGTGGTAGGCGGCGATCACCAGATAGCGCTCGCGGTCCGTGAGGTGGTCGCGGTGCTCGTAGGCCTTGGTCGCCGCCACGACGGAGCGGGCGCGCTGCTCGGAGGCGTTGCGCAAGATCACGGCCAGCTTGCGGTACGCCATCGCGAACGACGAATCCGCCGCGATGGCCTCGTCCATCAGCGTCATGGCGCGCGTGGCGTCGCCCTGGTCGAGGGCCTTCAGGCCGAGGGAGAAGACGCGTAGCGCCTTCATGGAGCCCGTCGTCACGCGGTCGAGGGGCTCGTCGGCGCGGATGCTGCGCAGCGACTCACCGAAGTGCTCGCGCAGCTTGGCCGTGAGCCGGTCGACGCCGGCCACCAGGTCGTCCTCGCCGCGCACGCTCTCCGTCTCCTCCAGGAGGACGGCGCCCTGCGTCGAGACCAGGCGGGCGTTGATCGTCACCCCGCTGCCCACCGGGATCACCTCACCGGTGATGACGCCCTTGATGCCGTCGCGGACCGCGGCTTCCCTCGCGACCTCCGGCGGGAGCCCGTCGGCCAGGTCCCGCTGCATCATCTCTAGGATGCGGCCCACCTGGTCGGGGGCGACGACCGAGATGCTCGCCGAACGCGAGAGGCCGATGCGCACCAGCTCGGTGACGGTCACGACCTGCGTCGAGTCACCCCCGCGGTTCTCGAAGTCGGCGAGGACGACCCGCTCGCGGGACGACATCGCGCCGCTCGAGACCAGCGACGCCGCCGGCCCGATCCCCATCGCCCGGCTCGCGACCCACCCGCCGCTCATGAGCGCGAGGGCGCCGAAGGCGGCCCCGCCGCCCCACAGCGCCTTGCGCCAGCTCAGCAACCCCGGAGGGGCGCCGGCGCCACGCCTCCGTTCCGCGATCGCCGCGCCGACGATGATCGGCAGGCCCACCACGAGGAGGCCGATCGCCGTCGCGAAGACCCACATCGGAAGCCCGACCTGGAGCACCAGCAGGTAGATGAGCGCGAGCATCAGGCCCGACACCAGCAGGAACACGCCGGCGGCGGCCGCGGGGCTGGTCGCAAGCATCGAGGGGCTCGCCGGAAGCGCGGCCGACGATGGCCGTTCCATCGGCCGCAGAGCATCCGCGAACTGCGCCGCCGGGTTGAAGCGATCCGCCGGCGTCTTCGACAGCGCGCGCATGATCGCCGCGGCGACCTGGGGCGGCACCGCGGCGCGTCTCGCGGTGATGGGCGGAGGGTCGGCCAGGAGGTGCTGGCGCGTGACGCTCTCCATCGACCCGACGAAAGGCGGTGCGCCTGCGAGCATCTCGAAGAGCACGCACCCCAGGCTGTACAGGTCGCTGCGGCCGTCGATGTCTCCGGAGGCGGAGATCTGCTCGGGGCTCATGTAGGCCACGGTCCCCACCGCCAATCCCGTCTGCGTCAGGCGTTCGTTTCCGAGAGCGCTCACCGCACGGGCGATGCCGAAGTCCGCGACCCGCGCGTGGCCGCCCGTGAGCAGGATGTTCTCGGGCTTGATGTCCCGGTGGACGACGTCGTGCCCGTGCGCGTAGGAGAGCGCGTCCGCGACCTCCCGCGCGATCTGCAGCGCGTCGTCGAGAGGCAGCTGCTTCTCACTGTCCAGGCGGTCGCGCAGCGTGCCTCCGTCCACGTACGGCATGACGTAGTACAGCAGGCCGTCCGCCTCACCGGAGTCGTGCAGCGGGAGGATGTGCGGGTGATCGAGGCGCGCGGCGATCTCGATCTCACGGAGAAAGCGCTCCGCGCCCAGGGCGGAGGCGAAGTCGGGCGCCAGGACCTTGACCGCCACCTGCCGGTTGTGCTTCAGGTCCTCCGCCAGGTACACGGCTGCCATGCCGCCGTGACCGAGCTCACGCAGGATGCGGTAGCGATCGGCCAAAGCCTTGGTGAGGCGCTCGAGCTCCTCCGCCATCGGGGCACCCTCCGGGAAGTGTGAGGGCGGCAAAGGTAGGGCGGGGCGTGGAGGGCAGCCAGCCGCGACCGCCCGGACTCCCCCTCCACCCGGATCCTGGATAGCATTCGGCATGTGCCCCGATCCACTGCCTGCCTGCTTCGCCCAGTCCCCTCCACGGCCCTCCTCCGGGAGCCCATCATGATGAAAGCCGGAACCGTCGCCCTTATCGCCATCCTGGCCGCCTCCCCGTTGCATGCGCAGACGTCCTTCGATGCCCGGGTGGACTCCGTCGCGCGCCAGGTCCTGGAACGGACGGGCGTGCCCAGCGCATCCGTGGCCGTGGTGAGGGATGGCCGCCTGGTCTACGCGCATGCCTACGGGGACGCGCAGCTGGAGCCCGAGGTGCCCGCGCAGCCGGACATCCGCTACAGCATCGGCTCCATCAGCAAGCAGTTCGCCGCGTCGTGCATCCTCCTCCTCCAGGAGGACGGCAAACTCTCCCTCGACGACGCCGTGTCGCGGTGGCTTCCCGATCTGACACGCGCGGACGAGATCACGGTCCGGCAGCTGCTTTCGCACACCTCGGGCTACCAGGACTACTGGCCGCAGGACTACGTGCCGCCGATGATGCTGGAGCCCACCACCGCCCAAGAGATCATGGACCTGTGGGCGAAGAAGCCGCTGGACTTCGACCCGGGCACGCGCTGGCAGTACTCGAACACCAACTACGTCATCGCCGGTGTCATCGTGGAGAACGTGAGCGGGATGCCGTTCTTCGACTTCCTCCGCAGCCGCGTCCTGGCGCCGTTGGCGTTGGGGAGCGCCATGAGCATCGACGTCAGCGAGGTCACCGAGCCGGAGGCGACCGGCTACATGCGCTACGCCCTCGGTCCGCTGCACCGGGCGCCGAAGGAAGGCGAGGGGTGGCTGTTCGCCATGGGCGAGCTGGCCATGACCGCCACCGATCTCGCCAAGTGGGACATCTCCCTCATGGACGAGACGCTCCTGGAGCCCGAATCCTACCGCGAGCTCGAGACCGAGGTGCTCCTGAGCAGCGGGGTGGGGACGGGCTACGGCCTCGGCGTGTCCGTGGGGATGAGCGGCGGCCACCGCACGGTCTCCCACGGCGGCGAGGTCTCGGGCTTCACCGCCCAGAACCTGGTGTTCCCGGACGACCACGCCGCCGTGGTCGTGCTCACCAACCAGGACGCTGCCAGCGCGTCCGGCGCGATCGCACGGGGGGTGAGCGGCCTGCTGTTCGCCACCGAGGACGCCGACACGCAGGCGCGGGAGCGACAGGCGCTCGAGATCTTCGAGGGCCTGCAGCGCGGCACCATCGACCGTTCGCTGCTCACCGAGGACGCCAACGCCTACTTCAGCGACCAGGCGCTGCACGACTTCGCCTCGAGCCTGGCGCCGCTGGGTCCGCCCCGCGACTTCCGCCAGACCTCGCAGGGCCTGCGCGGTGGGATGCTGGCGCGCTCCTTCCGTGCGGTGTTCACGGGCCGGACGCTGCGCGTTTGGACGTTCCAGATGCCGGACGGGAAGCTGGAGCAGTACCAGGTGGCGCCGGAGGGAGACTGATCGAAGGAGACGAACCATGCTGGGAACCGATCTGCTGCTCACGGCCATGCTCCTCACCACACAGGGCCTGCAGGCCCCTGGAGCCCAGACGATGCCCCACGAGGACGTGATCCACACTTCCGCCGGTGACCTCACCCTGACCTTCCTGGGTCATGCGACGCTCATGCTCCGCCAGGGCGGGAAGGTCATCCACGTCGACCCCGTGAGCCGCGAGGCCGACTACTCCGAGCTCCCCAAGGCCGACCTGGTGCTCATCACCCACGAGCATGGAGATCATCTCGATCCCGAAGCCCTGTCGGCCGTCCGGAAGGAGGGGACGCGTGTGGTGGTGAGCGCCTCGTGCGCCGGGAGCGTCGACGGCGCCGAGGTCATGCGGAACGGGGACGTGCGCGAGGAGTTGGGCTTCCGCATCGAGGCGGTGCCGGCCTACAACGTCGTCCACATGCGCGCCCCCGGGCAGCCGTACCACGCCAAGGGCGACGGCAACGGCTACATCGTCACGTTCGGCGACACGCGCGTGTACATCGCGGGAGACACGGAGAACACCCCGGAGATGAAGGCGTTGATGGACATCGACGTCGCGTTCCTGCCGATGAACCTCCCGTACACGATGACCCCGGAGATGGTCGCCGACGCCGCGCGCGCGTTCCGGCCCCGCATCCTCTACCCCTACCACTACGGGGACACGGATCCGCAGGAGCTCGTGAGGCTGCTCGCCGGCGAAAAGGACATCGAGGTGAGGGTGCGCGATCTGCGCTAGGGGAGCCGCCTACCTGCGCACCCGAACGCCCTGCGCCGTGTCCCACATCAGCGGCCGGTCGCTCCTGGGCAGCGGCGCCTCCGGCACCTGCCCCACCGAAACCCCGTACGTCCAATCGGCCGGGCAGATGGCGACGTAGCGCGCATAGCCGCCCAGCCCGCCCTCGAACTTCGGGTAGCCGATGGTCACCAGGCAGCCCGTCTCCGGGACCTGGTCCAGGTGGGCCACACCCTCGGCCTGCGCGTAGCCGTTGTGCATCAACCAGTACTCGCCTTCCAGCGTGGCCGTCGTGTCGGTGTCCAGGGGCTCGTGGCCGTGGAAGAGGATATGACGCTGCTCGTGCAGGAACTTCAGCGCGTCCAGCGACACGCCCGGAAAGACCGTCCGCGTCGCGAGGGCGGGATCGGGCCACGCCTTCGACCAGTCCGAGCGCACCATGACCACGGATCCGGCCGGGATCCGGCCGTTCCGGGCCTCCCAGCGCTCGATGTCGGACACCTGGACGTGGTATCCCGGATGCTCCGCGACCTCGTCGACGATGGAGATGACCGCCAGCGGCCGCACGGCGTACGTGGCGGGCAGCTCGTCGATGGACGGGAACTCCGGGGCCCAGTGCGCCGGCGGGTCGAGCTGGGTGCCGAACTGATCCGTGCCCAGGTCGTAGCGGGTCGCCTCGAAGCCGTCCGTATCGTACCGGTACGCCTCGCCGGTCTCGGGGTTGAGGGCGGGACCGAACGTCGAGGGCGCGAAGCCCCGCCACACCGGGATGTGCGGGGTGAGCACGTGCGTCAGGTCGATGTACTTGGCGCTCGCCAGCTCCTCCTGGTACACGGACCAGAGTCCCGGGGCGGCGGCCGTGGACCGTGAGACATCGTTCGGCGGTGCGGAGTCGGTCCCACGGCCGCACGCAGCCGGCGCCAGCGCGGCGACGGTCAGGGCGGCGAGGTGGCGGGATGGTATCATCGACATGGGGCATCCTCCTCGGTGCGGTTCCTTCGGCCCCCGTGGCGCTTCGCGGGATGCTAGGCCGCGTGGCCCCGAAGGGGCAAGCGTGACGGCGACGTCCTCGGGGCTCGCGGACGTTCCGGAAACGGCGCGCGCGCCCTCTCCGTAGGGGCGGTCAGCCCCTCGACCGCGCCCCTGCGCGAGAGAGGCCGGCACGAACAGAGGGATGGAGACGCCCCCCCCCACCCGCGGAACCGGTGGCGCTCGCGTCCCTCGGAGAAGGGAGGCGGGGATGGACGCGCGGCCTGGTTCGGAACCGGAGAGTGGAAGCACGAGACTGCCGAAAGCGTTCTGGGTAGGGACGGCGCTGGTCGCCGCCGCGCTGCTGTACCTGGCCAGGATCCGCCCGAGCTGGCCGTGGTTCTCCCTGTGGGTCTTCGCCCTCCTCGCCCTGCTCGGCGTCCTGTCCCACCCCCGGGTGCGACGCGCCCTGAACCTCTCCTGGTTCGGCGTCACGCTGCTCATGCTGACCGGGACGGTCTGCTTCGACCTCTACCTCTTCCATGTCGAGACGCACCGCCAGCGGAGCGAGCGGCTCGAGGTCAGGGGTGTCTACTTCGCGCCGGAGACCGAGCCCATCCGCGTAGGCGTGGGACGACGGGCCCTCGACGTCCGACTCGAGGGCTCACTGGCCGACTTCGACCGGTGGTCCGTGGAGGTGCGCCGGCTGGACGCTGCACGCTTCGTCGTCGGCAACCCCCATCGGGTGGACATGCTGCGCGTGCGTCCGGCCTCGCGCTGGTGGCCGGGTGGCTCCGGTACCGTCCCGGCGCTGGGAGCCCGACTGGACGGTAGCCACCGGGTCGTGACCACGAGTGACGGCCTCGAGCTCCGGCTTCTCGCGCGGGGCCCGAGGGGAGCCTTGGTGTGGGGACCGGGCACGGCCGACCTCTCGGTGGACGACCCTCTGCTCGACCGACGGATGTCCCTGCGCCTCTCCCGCGGGATCCCCCTCGCGGAGCTCCCGTGGGACACCCTGCCCGATCCGGAGCGCGCGGCGGACCTGGTGCTCACGAGGACGGGAAGCGGCCGGTCCCTCGGTCGGCTCCGTGTGTCGTTGCCTTCGTACCGTTTGGTGTCACGTGAGGAGGGCGACGCCTGGGCCGACACCCTCGGCCCGATCCTGGCACCGGGCGATACCGTCTGGGTCACTTCCAGCGGCAAGACGTGGGCGTTCGGAGTGGACCTCGTCCCCGGCGTCTCCCGGGTCGCGGCCCCTGTGGCCATCACGTTCGTCCGGCGCCCGCGACCCTCCGGGTGGGCGCTCCCCTCCACGGAGGCGTGCGGGAGGTCGGCGGACCGCTGCGCCGTGATCTCGACGCGTCCGCTGCCTCCTCCGCAACCGCATTTCGACCTGAGCGGCTTCGGCCTCGACACGACCCGCTATTCCGTCCTCGCCCGAATCGAGTCGGACGGCGACGGCGTGCGCATCGTAGGCGCGCGTACGGCGGCTGCGGTCCCGTACGGCGCGGTCTATCCGCTTCCGGCCCTGGAGGCGGGACGTGAGGACCCTTCCGCGGGTGTGCTCCTGGCCGTGAGCCGCGAAGCCCAGGGTCGGCAGAGCGCCGTCCTCGTCACGGTCCTGACCCTCTATCTCATGGTGATCGGCGCTCTCGTCGTCCTCTCCGGCGATCTCCGCCTCTGGGCGAGGCGAAAGGAGGAATCACCCCACGTCACCGCCGCCTGGGCGTTCCTGAACCTCTTCTTCCTCTTTCTCGGCATCCGGCTCGCGTTGGGCCTGCGGGTCGCCTACACACCCCCGTTCTACGAACGGGCCGCCGCGACCGCCGTCGGCCTGTGGATCACCTTCTGGGTGATGCTCGTCGCCCTTGGGCGGTGGTCCGCGTGGGTGCCCGGCTTCCGACGGCTCGTGGGAGCGGTGGAGCGCCCCATCGCGCGGCTCTTCCTCCCGGGCATGCGCCGCGCGACCGGTGGAGACGGGACGCACCGTGGCACGCGCCCCGACGCCGAGCCGACGACCGCCGAGGACGTCGCCCTCCGGAGGAAGGCGCGACTTCGCACCGTATTCGGGCTCCTCCTCTTCCTGTCGAGCCTGGCCATCGTGCTCTGGCAACGGCTCGAGGCGGCGTGGGGTCTGGTGGCGGCGCTGGTGGGCGTCGGCGCGTGGCTGGCCATGGGGATCACCCGACCCGGCTCGGCGACGGCCATGGACCGGGCACCCATGGACGGCATCGCTGACGACGCCCGGAAGGGAAAGGCCTCCATGTCCTACGCGGTGACCGCCGGCGCAGCGGCGGTGCTCGTCCTCGCCATCCACGCGCCGGAGCTGGCACTGGCACCGGTGCTCGTCCTCCTGACCCTCTTCGGGGTGAACCACGTGAGTGGCTGGACCCGATGGGCCGAGCGCCCGGCGCACCGAGGGTGGACGGTCTTCGCCGCCGCCCTCGCCCTGGCCGCCCTGGGCGCCTATGCCTTCTCACCCTGGCCCTCGTGGACCCTCGGGGTCCTCGGCGCTGCCGCCGCGGGCCTGACCGCGTGGCTCGTAGGCAGGGACCGAGGCGGTGCCGAGCAGAGGATCGCAGCGCGGTACCGGGACTTCACCGACCTCGGGGGGACACTCTTCTCGGGCCTGGGATGGATCGGCATGCTCTTCGTGCTGGGCGGCCTCGTCTTCCTCGACACCAGGGGAATCCCTCCCTTCGTGCGCTTCGCGCTGGTGTTCATGCTCTTCCTCCTGGGCATCCGGGCCGGGCTCGCGTGCCATCGCGTCCTCGAGGCCGCCCCCGCCGGGGGCGGTCGGAAGAAGGTCCGGATCGAGGCGCTGGGCCTTCTGGTGATCCCTCTGGGTGTTCTCCTGGTTTTCATGCTCTTCGACTTCGGCCTTGGTCTGGTCTTCTTCCTGCCCATGTTCGTGACGGTGCTGCTGGCGGCGCGCATCGATCGCCTCCCCGCATCCCTCGCGCTGGCGTCCCTGGCGGTGGTCGCGGGCGTCACCGTCATCGCCTGGTCGGTCCTCGAGCCGTCCCTGACCGACCTCCGGTCGGCCCCGGACGTACCGTCCTTCTCGAGGGAGTACGCCGACGTGGGCAACGGGCTGGTCGACGCCCTTCGGGTCGCGGGGCTATCGGGCCCCATCACGAGAGCGACGGTGCGCAGCATGGCCGCCTCGGACCCGGACCTTCTGGAAGAGGCGCTGGCGTTCGCCGGCCCCAGCGAGGCGCTCCTCGCCGCGGCTCCCTCCCGCGAGCAGGTTTGGGGCGGCCGCGCCTACGCCGCCTCGGGGTGGACCGGCACCGGCTTCGCGGGGACGACCCTCCTGGGCCGCGGCGTTCCCACCGCAGTCTCGTACGCCGAGAACACCTTCTCCGTGTATGTCCTGTCCGAGCACGGCGCGCTCGGGGGGCTGGCCGTCTTGGCGACCTATCTCGCGCTCCTCTTCGTGGTTGGCGTGTGGGTCTTCCGCGTGCGGGCCACCGTGCAGGAGTCCGCGGCGGGAAGAGCCGTCCTCGCCATGACGGTGGGCGGGGCACTGTGGCTCACCGTGCCAGCGGCGTACGTGGCGGCCTCCAACCTGGGACTGGTCCCGCTCACGGGTCAGAACATGCCCTTCCTGGGCCTGAACTCGTGGGCGGACGCGGTGCTGGTGAGCGGCCTGGCGACGGGCATCGTGCTGGCGTTGGCGAGGCTGGACGTGCCGGCGTCGGAAGGAGGTGAGACATGAAACGCGGTGGAGTGGGGCTGGTCTCGGTCGTCGGGCTCCTCCTGGGCCTCACGGGCATCGGCCTCGGGACGGTAGGCTACCAGACCGTCCGGACGGCCGGAGACGCCACGATGCGTCCAGGGCTGGACTACCACGTGTTCCTCTCTTCTCTGGACGACCTCATCCGGGAGGCCGGCGAGGAGTCGCTCGTGCGCTTCGACGTGGTCACGGAGCGGCTGGGCGACGGGTCCAGGGTCTCCTACGACACCATCGTCGTCGTGGCGGACACGATGGCGTTCCCGTCGTTCAGGCCCGCTGGATTCCTGTGGGACCAGGCGCAGGCGTACAACGCGTTTCAGCGCGCGCGCGTCGACCTGGCGCGGGAGCGGCCCGAGTGGTTCGACCGGCTCCAGCCGCACAATCCGTCCATTTTCAGATCTCGGTGGACAGGGGACGACTCGCCGGCTCTGACTCGCTCCAGCGTCGCCTGGAGCCTCCGCGTCCGTTCCCCCGCCGAGGAGGAGTGGGACGGGGAGGTCCGGGCCCGGGACGTCCATCGGGGGAACGGCCTCATGGGCCCCCGCGCCACCATCCCCCTTCGTCGCCCCGTGCGTCTCACGCGCAGGGTCGACGGACGCCGTCAGGTATGCGAGTTCTCCCCCGCTGGATCGGATGTACGCGCATACTGTCGCTCCGAGGAGCGGATCCCCCAGGCGATCCTGCGCATGGCCGCGGACGACGCCGGAGAAGGCTCCATCGTCGCGGGATGGAGCGACCTGTGGGTGGACGGCGGGCGGGTGTCCTCGGGGGACTCGGTGCCCCTGTCCTTCGGGTCGGTTCTGGGAATCGATCCCCTGGAGCCCGTGGTCTACGGGGAGTTCTGGGAGGGTGTGCTGTCCAGCAAGCAGTGGATCAGCGGCCGCATGCGACGCCGTGGCGCGTTCACGCCACCTCTCGATCTCTTCTCGGAGCTGGGCAACCGACCCCGGACGGAAGGGCCCGGGCCGTCACGCACGGCTTCGGTGCAGCTCACGGTGGACGGGGCCGCCAGCGAGGATCTCACCGCCCGCCTCCGCTCGTACCTGGACGGGCTGCCCCTGGCGGTGGACTTCGGCATTCTCGTGGTGGGACGGATCCCGGACGGAGAGATCCTCGCGTTGGCGGAGGTCGGCAACCGCAGGAGCCGGGGACGCAGCAACCTCCTCGAGCGCGTCACACCCGGCTCGGCCGTCAAGCCGCTCCTGGCCGCGGCGGTGCTCAGCCGGCGCCCGGAGTTGGCTACGCTCGAGATCCCGGCCCGCAGCGGGAGCGTCCGCAGCATTCTCGGCCTCCCCCCCGTCCCGACGCGGAGGGCATTCCAGACCTCCCTGAACTGCGCGTATCCTGCCGGAGGATGGGTGGACCTGGAATACTTCTTGCGCTGCTCCGACAACGAATATGCGGCATCACTCGTCATGGCGGGGATCTGGAATGGGAGCCGCCTGGAGGCTTCCCGGGAGTCGTCAGGCCGCTTCCGCCTCGGCGGCCGCACTACCGACGGCGCCCGCCCCGTGGTGCCCCTCGACGCGGGCGAGGTCCCGCGGTCCGCGCTCCTCCGCAGCGACCTGTCGGAGGGCCTCAGCGACCTGTTCGACGTCCCCACCGACCCCACCATCGCCGACGCCGTCGGTCGGAGTCGGCGGGTCTGGGCCGGCGTCGTGTATTCCGACGGCACGCCGCTGGACGTCCCCTACGAGCTTCTTCCCTCGGAATCCCGCCCCGCCCTGCTCTCCCCGACGCACCCGCGGGGGACCTCCTTGGGTCTCCTGTACCGGTATGCCTTCGGTGCGTGGGAGAACGGCTGGAACCTCCTGGACCTCACCAACGCGTTCGGCCGGGTGGTGACGGACCAACGCATCCAGCTGGGCTTCGCGCCGCGGGCGGATGGGGCCCAAGAAGACGCGGCCGCCGAGGAGCTGGGGCTGCGGCGCCACGACTGGTACCCGCGGTTCCTGCGGGGCCTCCGGGGCGTGGCCGTGGATGGAACCGCCGGAGGGCTGAGCGAGGCCTGGCGCAGAATCGGACTCCCTGACGGGCTCTACGTGAAGACCGGCACCCTCGCCGAGCCCGGGGAGGCCGGCCCTGCCGACGACCTCTTCCTCAAGTCCCTCCTGTTCGCGGTGGGGAAGGAGGCCGCCCAGGGTGAAGGCCGGCTGCGGTGCGGCCTGGTGGGGGGCCTCTACCTGCGGTTCCGGGAAGGGCCCACCCGGGGCGGCCTGCCCTCCTACCAGGTTGAGTTCGCCCGCCGGGAGCTGGGGATCTGGCTGAAGACGCACTGGGAGGAGCTCGGGGGCTGCTGACGCACTTGCGTGCGAGCCAGGGCGAATCGAAGATTGCCCGAGCCTCCCCGGGGAAGACTCGATCGCGCGAGACCCGGTTCGCGGCCGACCCGCCGCCGACCAGGCGTTCGCCCGGAGTGTCCGATGAAGACCTGCGGCAGGCTCGCCCGACCCCCCGTCGTCAGCTTCCTGGCCTTCCTCTTCCTTCTGTGCGCGGCGGCGTTCGCCACGCGCAGCGGTGCCCTGCCGGGCGGGCCCCCGCTCGACGCGTGCGCCTTGTGGTCGGCGCCCGACGGCACCCCGCACGTCCTCTACACGCCCACACAGGCGCATGCGTACCTCGCCTCCCTGTCGACCGGGCAGCGGGCCCTCTACGGGTGGACCGAGGTGAGCCTCGACGTGGCTTTCCCCGTCGCCTACACCGGGCTCTTCCTCGCGCTGCTGTGCGCGCTCGGTGCCGTCCCCGGCAAGGAGCGTCCGCGGGTCGGGGAGGGGTTGCTGCGCACGGCGACCATCCTCGCGCTGGTCGGAGGCGCGTGCGATCTCCTCGAGAATGCGACCCTCGCGTACCTCGCCTTCTCGTTCTCCGGCCGGGCGACGCCGGTGGCGTGGGCCGCGGCGGCCTTCACGGGCGCGAAGTATCTCTGCCTGGTCGCCGTAGCCGTGCTCTCGATCGCCGCCGTGGTGCGGTCGGGTCGCTACCGCTGGGAGCTCGCCGGCCTGGTATGGCTGTGGGCGACCGGGTACGCCATGACGGCCGGTCCCGTGTGGTTTCTGGGGATGTTCCTCCTGCTCGCCGTGGTGGTCCACTGGCGCTGGCTCCACCTCGCCCAGTACCTCTACTTCCTGCGGTTTCCGATCGCCGCGGGCATGCTGTTGGCTTTCCTCCCCCAGCTGGTCGGGGCGAAGGGCGCGACATCCCTCTTCGGGAACCTCCTGATCATCGAGTCGCACGTCTTCTGGATCTCGTTCCTTGGGACGCTCGTGGCGCTCAGCGCCATGTCCATGACGCGCCTCGCATTCCTGACCGCCCCCTACCGGAACAAGCTCCCCTTCCGACGGGGCGAGGCCAGGCGATCCGGCACCGGCACCCACACGCCCGGTGACGAGGCGGTGCGCGCGGCGTGCGTCCAGGACAACCGGGACTTCGTGGCCCGCTACGGTCCCTGGATCATCAGGGCACGGGCGCCGGTGTTCGCACTCCTGGCGGTTCCACTCCTTCTCGCCATCCGACGCGTGTCTCCCGACCCGTCCGTTGCGCAGCTCGTCCTGGGGTGGGCCGCCGCCGTGGCCGTCGCGACGGCCATGCAGTACTGGGCCGAGCGCCGGGTGAGCGCCGCTTGGCAGCGCGCGTGGGGCGTGGCGGTCGCCCACAGGCGCAGCTGGATGATGCGGATCGTCGAGCCCTTCGTGGAGCCAGTGAGCCGGATCCTCGAGGGGTTCGGCCGAAAGGGGCACGCGCCCATCGTGATGGTGGCGATCGTGGCCATCGGCGCGTACCTCGCGCTCAGTCCGCTCTTCCACCAGGGGTGGGAGGGATCGCGGGTCTACGCGAATCGGTTCCCGCCCATCTTCTACGTGTTCCTCGTGGCGGGGGCGCTGATCTGGCTCACCACGATCGTGTCGTTGATCTTCGACCGCTCCCGCATCCCGATCGGTCTCGCGGTGGTCGCGTGGCTCGGCGTGGGCTACGCGCTGTCCGGGAGCGACCACTTCTACCGGATCGTCCCGGACGAGGGCACGATGACCGCCCTGCCCACCCCCACCGAGGTGGTCCGGGCACGCCACGACGGCGCCGAGGGAGACTACATCACCGTCGTGACGGCCAGCGGTGGCGGAATCAAGGCGGCTCTGTGGACCGCGAGGGTCCTCGAGGGACTCCAGGAGGACGTCGGCCCGCAGCTCACCCGCTCCATCGTGCTGCTGAGCACCAACTCCGGCGGGAGCGTGGGGGGGATGTACTACACCGACGCCTTCCAGCCGGCCGGGATCCTGCCGGGCAGGCTGGACCAGGTGGTGGAAGCCG
>Ga0307424_1001147_pt1 | contig 14048 bp, 14 predicted proteins | sample SalMarWE160320MG_FD_202157 | JGI IMG/M metagenome (GOLD analysis project Ga0307424, IMG submission 202157) | Salt marsh sediment microbial communities from the Plum Island Ecosystem LTER, Massachusetts, United States - WE1603-20 | ecosystem: Environmental > Aquatic > Marine > Intertidal zone >... | reverse complement strand
TGATGCTGAGGCTATCAGACTCTTCGTCTTGTTCACGCATTACCGAAGCGAGATAGATTTCACTGACGAACGTCTCAAGGGCGCTGAAACCAGCTTGAATAGGCTCTATGGCACTTTGGAGTCTCTGGAGGACGCCAAAAAAGATTCAGTGAAAAGAGAGCCGAATGATGCAGAACAGCTGTTCGGCGAGAACGTGAAGAGGCTTAGAAGCGAATTTGTGGATGCTATGGATGAAGATTTTAACACTCCACGGGCTTTAGCTGCCCTCTTTGAGATGTCGAAGGAGATTAACAGGTTTCTGGATGAAAATAAACAGGTGAGCGCCAAGATTCTGGAAAGAGCTTACGACGACTTTTCGGAGTTAGGTAAAGCTTTAGGGCTCTTCCAGCAGGAGAAAAAGAAAGAGATTGGCGGGCAGCTGGCTGATGATTTGGTGCAGCTTCTGTTTGATTTGAGGGAACAACTGCGCAAGAAAGGGGAGTACGGTTTGTCGGATGAAATCAGGGCAAGACTGAATGAGTTAGGTTTGGTGATTGAGGACACCGCTGAGGGACCCAAGTGGAAGCTGCCCTAAAAGACGTCTACGACTCCGTTATCATTCGCTTCAGCGGAGAACTGTGGCTCAAAAAAGTTTGGACCAGAAAACAGTACGAGAAGCGGCTTGCCAGAAACCTGAGGCAAACTTTGAAGCATCATCAGGTTCCCTACAGTGAGCTTGTCCGCAGACACGGCAGATTATACCTCAAAACAGGTTCAGCAGAGGATGCGGCGCAGACTCTGACAAAAGTTTTCGGCATCTCCTCGGTGTCCCCGGCGATTGAAACATCCTCTAACTTCGATGAAGTAATCGAGAGGAGCCTGTTCCTAGCGGGTAATGTGCTGAAGGAGGGCAACAGTTTTGCTGTCCAATGTAAACGTGTTGGAAAGCAGGGCTACTCAAGCGCTGACGTCCGTAAACTGCTGGGTCAGCGAGTTCTCGACAGGTTCGGTGAGAAGCTGGGCTTACGGGTTGATTTGGGCTCTCCTGACGTTGTTTTAGGCGTTGAAGTCAGGGACGAGCAAGCCTTCATCTATTCACAAGTGATTGATGCTGCTGGCGGCATGCCTTTGGGTGTTCAACCGAAGCTTGTTGGCTTGCTTAGTGGAGGAACAGATTCTGCGGTTGGGTTGTGGATGGTTATGAAGCGGGGCAGCCCAGTTGTGCCCGTCTACTTTGACATTTCGCCCTTCACTGATGACGCCGCAACAGAGAGAGCCTTGAATGTCGCCAAGGTGCTGTTTGGTTGGGCGATCGGGTTCCCCAGAAAGGTTTACGTGGTTCAGCACGGCGAAAACCTGAAACAGATTATGGGAACCCATAGGAAATACTCGTGTCTGCTCTGTAAACGTATGATGTATCGGGTTGCTGAGCGGCTGGCAGAACAGTTTAGGGCTGAGGGAATCGTAACTGGAGAAGCCATCGGCGAGCAGGCAAGCCAAACCTTAACCAACCTGAGGGTGCTCGGTGCCGCAGTCAAAGAGTATCCTGTTCATAGGCCAATGCTGGGTTTTGATAAGGCAGAAACCGAAGCTTTGGCAAGGAAGATTGGAACCTACGAAATTTCGAGCAGTAAGGCGGCATCTTGCGGCGCTGTTCCCTATCAGCCGTCCACAAGGGCAAAGCTGGAAGACGTGCTTAGGGCTGAGGAGAAACTTGACATAGAGGCGATGGTTGAAAGGTCGCTGGAGTCCATCAAAATCGTTGAACTATAGAATTAAGCCTTTAACTCTTTTTCTTTAAGCCATTGTTCTGTTCCAATTTTCCGTCTTTTCCTGAGGTCGTTTTGTCGTGCAATAAGAGCCTTCTTTGCCTCTTCATCATTTAAGGCTGGGTCACGTAACGCCAAGAAAGTTTCGCATGGAAGTTCACTGCATAAGCCGCAGTGTTCTAGCTGTTTCGTGTTAACGCAGCAGTTGTACAACGGACATGCTTCACCATTCATCATAGCAGTCCAGAAGGGCTTTCCCTTCTGCTGTCCGCATCCTCGGCATTTTTCGCCTAAATGTTCGCAGGTTCCACAGAATAGCCCGCACACTGCTGCCAAACTTTTGTTCACCATGGCTTTCACCCGTCTGTTTACTGTAACTTGTTGTTCTACAAAGAAAAGCACTGCGGTGGAATATGGTATGGAGTTTCAAGATTGCCAAAGGAGAAGCCTCTTCTGGACAATAGAAACCAACTTTGATTCTAAGAGAATAATAAACTTTGGATAAAGCTGGAATCGTAAAAACAGCCAAAACATGATGAGGCTTATTCTATTTTTAATAAAAACTATTTCTAATTGGGTTTTTATGCGGTTACGCAGACGGTCCACAACGTTTCTATTCTTCCGCAGACATCGCATCTGTATTGTTTCATGTAGCCGCATTCTTTGTCTATTTTCATTTCTGAGTTACAGTCAGAGCAATTCATTCCTTTTTCACCTCCAACTGTTTGCGTTTCTGCTTTTTGCGTGTTTATGAATAACTTAGCGGACGATATATGGGTATAGCATATAATCTATATAGACTATAGATGTTCTCGGAAATATTGCGACACGCTAGCAACGACAAACAACACAAATGGAACCATCTGTCCGAAGCCGATGCATTAGCGGTCGGTTACTGTTTAGGCGGGTCTATACGAAGTTCAGCTTAAAAGTTATGGGCACATTTTCTCCCCACGACTGTCTAAGCGGGCATATCTTCTGTGCAATCTGGTAGACCTTTTCGGCTTTTTTTCTTTCACGCTCATCATCGTTTACTACGCCGATGTTCATGGTGAAGTGTATGTGCGTGAAAATCAGTTTCTCAAGACCCTCAACATGCATTGTGACAGCGGCTTGTGTTTGAAGACTTTTGAGCTCCAATTTGGAATTGCCTGCAACCAACAGAAAAATCGTGTTCATGCACGAAGCTAAAGAAGCCGCGAAAATCTCCTCGGGAACTAAGTACCCTGCTTTGCCGCCGAACTCTGGTGGAGGACTGACAGTGGCTATAGTTTTGCCCTTGATTGTTATGTTGCTTTCTGTTGCGCCTTTCCAAGTAGCTGCACCCTCAAAAACCATTTCCGGCATAAAACAACACCAATAGACGCTGACCAAGCCAGAGATTTAACTCTTACTGAAAAGAAAAAACTGCCCATCTGGATATGAACAGCAATTTTTTTTGTTGACTCAGGTGTGTCTAGGCGTGCTTGCTGCTTTGTGTCTACTGCCTTTTTACTGGTTCTCCACATTGGGGGCAGAATTTACTGTCTTTATCTATGTGACTTCCGCATTTGAGACATATTCTGGATTGGGCTTCGATTTCGGGTTCTCTGTCTTTCATGAATATGACCACTACTACAATCACGACTGCTACAACAGCTATAACCGCAATGATTACTATCGCTATTAGCAAAGGAACAAACACGAAAGTTTCTGTTGTGGCATAAGACTCGTCATTAGGCTCTGGCTCGCCCAAATAATCTATAGACGTTTCTTCGTTCACTGCATACATTTCATTGGAGTTAACCGCAACCCCGTCAGACAATTCTGGTGTGCTAGCGCATACACTTTCGAGCAGCAGTGGTGAACAAATGCAAATTATCAAAAAAAGCATGCCCACTTTTAACCCTACACAGCTTTTTTTCATTTTAGTCCTTCCACCGTTACTGTAAATAGTGAAAACAACTTTGCATTAAATGGCTTTAAATAAGTTGCTGTAACCCCGTCACGGTTAAAGCAATTAGCCTTCTGTTTCTTTATGCCGTGGACTCCTGACTTGACGTCAAACTCTTCAAGTGATAAATGATGAGAAAAAAAGGGAAAAAGAAGCATCACCATTACGGTACTAGCTTGCTTCCTTCCGGAGTCAGTTGATAGTTGTCGTCTACTTGTTTTACGAATCCGGCGTTAACGAGTTCCCTGAGACCGCTTCTAACCTTGAATAGAGGGTTTCCTGTAGCTTCCGAAATAGCCTCCGGCGTTGAAGTTCCATTCTTCACGGCAGTCAACGTTGCGATGCCGCTTTTGGTGGGTTTACCATCTGCAGATATGCAAGGCAAGGCAATCACAGCTTCTTGAAGCAGAGGTACCAATCCTTGCAGTCGTAGCCTGCTTTGATTCTCTCCTCGGCTTGTTCTGTTGTGCTTGGTGGAGGAACAACAACGGGGTCTCCGGGTTTCCAGTTTGCGGGCGTAGCCACTTTGTGTTTGTCTGTGGTCTGCAGAGCATCGATAATCCGCAGGATTTCTTTCATGTTTCTGCCTGTTGTCAGCGGATAGTACAGGATGGTTCTGATTTTGCTTTCTGTGTCAATGATGAAGACGCAGCGGATGGTTTCGGTTTTGCTTTGTGATGGGTGTATCATTCCGAACTTCTGGGACACTTCCTTGTTTAGGTCCGCTATTATCGGGAAAGGAATCTTTATTCCCGTTTTTTCTTCGACGTTTCTTATCCATGCGATGTGGGAGGAGACGCTGTCAACGCTTAAGCCAAGAAGTTCAGTGTTTCTTTTCTTCAGTTCTTCGTAAATTTCAGAAAATGCCATAAACTCTGTTGTGCAGACAGGCGTGAAATCTGCGGGATGGGAGAACAGGACCAGCCAGCTTCCTTCAAAATCTGAGAGCCTCAAAGTTCCCTGAGTTGTTGCAGCTTCGAAGTCGGGTGCTTTTTCGCCAATCAATGGCAATCTAATTTCATCTGTTTTTTCTTCCATTCAAAATCACCGTATATAGAAATATGTGTGCCAGCCCCCAAAATAAACGTTACCTATATAAATTTTGTAGATAGCGCACAGAAATTTCTAAGGCAAACACCGACTTTTTTGTAAGAGATGTAAAGTTTTATCCAGCAAATCGTCAAAGTTGTTGTTAGTTAATAGTCAGGCAAACTTGGAGGAACAAATTTGGGTTACCCAAACGAGTGGAAAACCGTGTTCACAGCCAAAAATGGCAAGAAAGCAGGCTTTACGATAGAAGGAAAACTCTGCAAAGAAAGCTACGTCAACGGCGCATACCGAGACGAGTACAGCATGGCACTTTTCCCAAGTTAAGGTCTCGGTAAACTCCTTAAGTGCTCTCTCACCATTAATTGATGGTTATGTCAGCGGTTGATATTGCTGTGCGAGTGTTCCGTGAACTTGAGCCTGAAGACCTTCAGCTACTGCAAGCCATCGAGCAGCAGATGAGAAATTATGAGTATGTGCCATCAGATGCTATCCAAAAGCAGTCAGAGCTTTCGTCTTCCGAAATAGAGTATCGAATACCACTTCTCATAAGGAAGAGGTTACTGCAGGGCAGGCGGGGACAATACACCGGCTACAGCCTCACAACAGCAGGATACGACACCCTAGCCATAAACGCGCTCGTAAAAGAGGACATAATCGAAGCTTTCGGTAAACCCTTAGGCGTTGGAAAAGAGTCAGACGTCTACGAAGCCCTCACACCAAACGAAAAGCAGGTGGCACTCAAATTTCATCGCCTAGGACGAACAAGCTTCAAAAAAACCAAACTCAAACGAAACTACACAATCAAATACAGCTACACGCCTGACTGGCACCAGCAGTCCAGAATCGCAGCCAAAAAAGAATACAAAGCCCTAAAGCTCCTATATCAAAAGGGAGTAGCTGTTCCAGAACCCATCAAACTGACCCGCCACGTGCTGGTCATGGGCATGATAGACGGTGCAGAACTTTACCATTACCCGAAACTGGCAGACGCCCAAGCTGTCTATGACGAGATACTGGCTAACGTGAGAAAAGCTTACAGAGACGCCCACCTTATCCACGGCGACCTCAGCCCCTTCAATATTATTCTCATGCAGAACCAGCACATTCTCATAATAGACTGGCCCCAAAGCGTCTCCACAAATCACCCAAACGCGGAGGAGCTTCTAGAAAGAGACCTGCGAAACGTTCTAACTTTTTTCCAACGAAAACATGGACTGAAAGACACGCTGAAAGATGCCCTAACCTATGTTACAGGGAATTCCAAAACTAACTTGACAGCACGAGACTGAACAAGTAAACCCTGAATGCCTACTTATTTTTCTCTGGGCACGTCTGTGCAGATGTATAAGATGTTGTTTCCTCTGAGGAGAATGCTTCCATAGTTGGCAACTAGTTTATCTTTCACTCGTTCCGTAGCCTTCTCCAGTAACAGGTTCATGTGGCTGTCACAGCGGACCATGGTGCCTCTGTATTCAACCCCGTTCTTCAGGACAATAGCTACGTAGTTGTTCAACTGTTTTGTTAACGCATTCAAAGGTTTTCTACTTGGTTCCAACGAATCACCAGCAACCAACTATTAACAATAATCACGGTTTATAAAAGTTATGAACACACGACATAAAGAATTGGCAGTCAGCCTAGAATCTCCTTGAAAGTTTCATCGACAAGCTGAGGATCCAATTTCTCAAGGGCTTCGGTGCTGAGGACATCATACCAGAACGCCTTTGAAATATAGCCGTAGACTGGTTTGCCAACTTTCAGAAGATGCGGAAACACTTCGCCCATCAGATCCAATTCCGGCTTCTCTCCCTTCAGCCGTTTCATCTGCTCAAGCATTTCTCCCTTCAAAACAGAGATTCCTACACTCACAGGTTTCTCTAATGTGGGCTTCTCCTCAAATCCAATAATCTTTCCTTCACTGTCCAGATTTGCTAGCCCAACTCGAACTTTGAAGCCTGAAGATAATGCAACTGTTCCCCATGCGTGCTTGTCTCTGTGGTACTGCAGCAGGTTTGTGAGGTTCATGTCTGTTAGGATGTCTCCGTAATACACAAGCAAAGTGTCTGTGGCGTTCACTGCACCATTATTGTAGGCAGTCAGCACTGCGCCGCCAGTTCCCTTTGAGTTCGGATCATCTTCTACATAGGCGATCTTCACGCCGAATCTGGAGCCATCCTCGAAGTAGTTCATGATCTGCTCTGATTTGTAGTTGACCAGAAAAACCAAATCTTTGATTCCGTGAAACTTGAACAGTCGAACCACATATTCTAGCAGCGGCTTCTGTTTCAATCCCACGGGAACCATGGTTTTTTGTATGTAATGTGTGAGGGGGCGAAGTCTGGTGCCTTTTCCTCCACAAAGAACTATGCCTTTAATTTTACTCATGTGAATCACTACCAAAATCTGAAAGAAAAGGAAAAGAATGTTTTTTTGTTTTTATTCTGTTGTGCTTTCGGATTCAATCTCTTCAATTGGTCTAGGAGGAGGAGTAGTACCCATTGTCCAACCGATCCATGCTCCTATCGCTAAAACTGCGACAAAAGCGATCAGCACTGGAACCGCAATAAGCCAGAATCGAACTTCATCTGAATCTCCTAAATTAATGGTATCTTTGATTAGTGGGTCGTAACCGAAGAGTGTAACGATATATCCTACGATGACTACGGCGCAGACAATAAAGATTAACCATCCGATTGCTTGATCTTTACTAACCATCTCTTATTCACCACGATGTAGCCAATTCTATCTAAAACCCTATTATAAGCTTTATTGTTAAATTAGATAGTTCCTTCTTCCCAGGTAGCCAAATACCTTTTCTGTTCTTCAGTAAGCTCATCGATTTCCACGTTTATAGCCTTCAGTTTCAGACCTGCAACAAGCTCATCTATTTCTTTTGGCACCCTGTAAACTTTGGTTTTCATTCCTTTTTGTTTTGTCAGATACTCAGTAGATAACGCTTGATTCGCGAAGGACATGTCCATGACCTCTGATGGATGTCCCTCTGCCGCGGCAAGGTTCACCAGTCTGCCCTCAGCCAGCAAACAAAGCTTTCTTCCATCCTTTAGGCTGTACTCTTCTAGGTTCGGTCGCATAGTTCTCTTTGAGATAGACATCTTTTCTAGTTCGGGTATGTTAATTTCAACGTTGAAGTGTCCGCTGTTGGCGATTATGGCGCCGTCCTTCATTTTCTGCATGTGTTCGCCTCGGATGACGTTTATGTCTCCGGTGAGCGTTACGAAGAAGTCTCCGATTTTTGCTGCTTCGTTCATGGGCATTACACGGAAGCCGTCCATTATGGCTTCCAGAGCTTTTGTTGGGTCAACCTCTGTGACTATGACTTGGGCGCCCATGCCTTTGGCTCGCATGGCTAAGCCTCTGCCGCACCATCCGTAACCTGCTACAACAAAGTTTTTTCCTGCCAGAAGGAGGCTTGTGGCGCGGAGAATTCCGTCTATTGTGCTCTGTCCGGTGCCGTATCGGTTGTCGAAAAGGTATTTTGTGTATGCATCGTTTACGGCTATAATCGGATATTTGAGTGCTCCATCATTTTCCATGGCTCTTAATCGGATGACTCCTGTGGTGGTTTCTTCTGTTCCTCCAGTTACGTTCTTGAGCAGTTCTGTTCTTTCCTTGTGTAGTGTGCCCACTAGGTCAGCGCCGTCATCTAAAGTAACCTGTGGCTTATAGTCGAGTACCTGGTTTATGCACCAGAAGTACTCGTCGGTTTTTTGTTCCCGCCAAGCATAAACGTGTATTCCTTTGGTGGCAAGGTACGCTGCCACTTCATCTTGTGTCGATAAGGGGTTGGAGCCGCAGAGTGCAACTTTTGCTCCTCCAACCTTGAGGGTCTCTGCGAGAACGGCTGTCTCCTTGGTGACGTGCAGGCATGCGCCTAATGTGACGCCTTTTAGGGGCTGTTCTTTTTCGAAGCGTTTTCTGACTTGGGCTAATACGGGCATGTGCTTTGTTGCCCATTCAACGAGAAGGGCTCCCTGTGGAGCCATGTTCATGTCTTTAACTTTGTAATCTGTCATCAGAGTTTCCTCTTTTCGTTTCTACTACAGGGTAGTTCATAACTATTGTTGTTGTTTTTGACATGTGAAACATAAAAATCTTGGCGGTAACGGTGTGCTACTCAAACCATTTGATTATGTGTCATCTGCTGAAATGCAGTCTCCTCCTACAGATTATCGCCGCTAAGGTCGCAGCCAGAAATAACGGCAGAACAAGCAATAAAGGAAACTCTGGAATCTCATTTGCTAATGGGTAATTGTCTTGGTTGTTTCTGTCAAGAACGTATGGTGTGTCCCAGATGCCTGAGCTGTCCAATTCAGTGGCGTCGGGGTATTTTTCTTCATAGCTGCTCCAGTGGTTTCCTTCCGTTCCGTTGTCCCAGATGTTGGTTTGGTCTCCCACATTATAGACGTCTTCTGTGTTGGATATGAAGTTGTTACGGAAGAATCTGTTACTCTGTGAATAGTAAATGTAGATGCCATTTGCTGCATTTCTGGTTATGTTGTTGCCGGAAGCAGTGTTGTCTGACGAGCCGCAGAGGTAGATGCCGTGGATGTTGTCTGTTATGTTGTTTTGGGTTATCGACGATTCTGTTGTGGCGGCTAACAGTAAGCCTTGCCCGTTGAGGCTGAGGTTCAGGTTTTGGACGGTTATGTCTTGGCAGTCTACAAGCGCCACATATCCTGCGTCAAACGGAACAGTCGCGTTCTGTCGGTTGACCCAGTAGATGATGGGTTTTCCATTCACAGTGTTTGACTCGTCTATGTCTTGGATGAATTCGGGAAGTAACGAGCCGAATACGCCGAAGTTGTATCCGTTGTCTCTCATTTCGTTGTTTCTAAGCATGTTGTTTGAGTAATCATCAAGTCGGATGCCGAACGCATTTGCTCTGACCGTGTTTCCTAAAACTCTGTTATCGTCTGAGGATGCGGAGAGCCAGATGCCATCCTGACCGTTTTCGACTATTAGATTATCTATTATTTCATTGTTGGAGGAACCGCGAAGCCAGACACCCGAATAGTCGTTTTTGGTGATGTTATTGCCCATAATTGTGTTGTCTGAGGATTTGGACAGGTAGACGCCATGAAAATTGTCTCTTATGTTGTTGTTCTCTAGCCTGTTGTTTAGCGAATAATTGAGGTAGATGCCATAAAAGAAGCCGCTGATTTCCATGTTCTTGACTGTCACATTTGTTCTTTCCATCAGGTTTATTCCTGTTCCAATCCCTGCTGCTCCTCGAAGACTGTAGCCTGCTCCATCAACCACAACATCGTCTCTTTCCACGACAATAGAATAAACGATGTCCTCGGCAAAGGTGTAGACATTCCCGTTTCGCAGAATTTTGTCTGTTCCATCCAGTGTTCCGTCAGCTCGGATGTAGACGCTTCCGCTTGCTTCTACTGACCTAATACTTGGAGAAGTCACTGATAATACAAGCAGAATCAGCAACAAGACAAGCCGGAACCGCAACTTATCCATTTGGATTTTCCTCAACTCTTTAGGTTCAGTTATGGTGATTGCACAAAAAGGGTTTTGGGTTGAAAAGCTTGGTCAGAATTCTGAATGCGTCATCGGATGCCTGCAACTCTTTTTTTCTAACAAAAATCTTTATCTCTCCTCTGCATACCCTAAATGGAGACCCGATGAAACTAACTTGGCTGATTTTAAGCATCATTTTGTTGACCGCCATCCTTTGTTCAGCTGTGGTGTATAATCACTACAACTCTAGGACTGATGTCTCTGAGGAAGACTTCTTTTTCGGCGTTTCTTTTGGCGGAAACACAACCAGCCAAGCGAAACTGCTTATCGACAAAGTGAAAGACTACACCAACCTCTTTCTCATAAACTCTTGGGACATAAGTACTAACGAAACTGCCCTCAACGAAGTCTGTGAATATGCTGCGGATTCCAACCTGAACTTTATGGTCTTTTTCGACTTCATTTCGCATAGTGGTTATCCTTGGCATCTCACATGGCTTGACACTGCAAAGGAAAGGTGGGGAAACCGCTTCTTGGGTGTTTACCTCTATGATGAGCCTGGTGGAAGGCAACTTGGCTCAGGACAATGGGATGAAGGAATAAGTCCCAAAAACGTCTCCGATTATGGCGAAGCAGCCGAATTTTTTGTCACCGGCATCTCTTCTTCTTGGGGCATGCAAGACCTTAAAGACAGAGGCATCCCAGTGTTTACTTCAGATTTTGTGTTGTATTGGTTTGATTATTTGGCGGGATATGATGCTGTCTTTGTTGAGTTTGGCTGGAACAACAGCCGCCCACAGCAAGTAGCCCTTGGCAGAGGAGCCGCAAACCTGCAAAACAAAGAGTGGGGAACCATAATCACTTGGACGTATCAGCATCCGCCTTACATAGAGAACGCAGCACAGCTTCTAGAAGACCTTAAAACAGCCTACCGAGGAGGCGCCAAATACTTGATTGTATTCAATTTTCCCTACAATCAAACCAATCCGTACGGCATACTAGAAGAAGAACACTTCATCGCAATGGAAACATTCTGGGAAATGACAAGTTCGCCCGAGCAAAATTCTCTTGAAAAAGTGGAGGCGGAAGCAGCCCTTGTTCTTCCAAAGGATTACGGCTGGGGCATGCGAAGCCTAGAGGACAACATCTGGTTGCCCGAATGGGGTCCCGACGACAAGTCTCCTTTGATTTGGGAAAACATGAACAAGCTCATCACACGATATGGACTCAAGTTGGATATAATCTACGATGACCCCCGTTTTGGTTTTAGAGAAAAATATTCGAACATTTATCTTTGGAGTGACCAAATAGACTAATCTGCCGTCGATGTTCTTGTTTGGAACTTTTCTTAAGGAATAACTATGTGCCCAGTCAGTTACGTGAAAAGTTTTTTAAATTCACCGAATAAATACACATCAGTGAAAGTAAGGGGGATGAATAAAACTGAAGCAGCATATCTTAGTTGCGTTTAGCCTGATTGTATTATGCAGTCTATTGCTACCCGTAGCCCTTGTTAACGCCCAATACGAAGATTATGTAAATATGAATTACCTAGCAATAGAGGACCCAGTTGAAGACGGAGCTTGGACTACTGACACTGAATGGTACGATGCTGCGATACCGCCATACCTTCCTGGCGCTTTTCAGTGGAGACAGAAATGGACATATCCAAGCAACATTTTCGAGCACTTCCTGATTGAACTTTTTGATGACAACACAGACGATGCTGGTGACTACGTCCAGATTTGCATTGACACTCTTGCAAACGGCGGCACTGCTCCCCAATCAGACGACATCAGAGTGGATTGGGTGGGACACGATGTTTCAGGACTGACGATTTACCAAGGCGATGGGTCAGGATGGGTAGTATTCGATGATTACACGTGGGATACCGACATCTTCGTAGCAGAATCAATAAGTGCTTCTCCATTGAACAGCACACCACACTGGATCGTTGAAATCAGAATGGACAGAAGCAAAGCTGAATTTGATGTAACTGATTCGGGTTATCAGCCATTGATTAGAGTGGCGGCGTATGACGAAAGCAATAGCGGAGCGGGAGTACAAGCATGGCCACCAACATCACAAGATGTTCCTAGCGACTGGGGAATAGAAAGTGGTCAATATGCAACTAATCCAAATCCGATTCCGGAGCCCATGACAATAATGACCATTGTCCTGTTGTCGTCTGTTGCGGTTGTAGCCGGCAGTAACTTCTTGCGAAAGCGACGAAAAACAGAGTAGATACTACAAATGCATAAGCATTTGAGTAACTCCCTTTTTTTAATTTAATTAAAAAGACTTGTTTGTGTGTCTGTGAAAAGAAATGTGAAAGCCCAGTTTAGCAACGCAAATGTGATGCTACTCAAGCCGTTTGAATATGTGTTATCCAAATAGATAGTTTAGATATTATTTGGGTTAGCGGGGTTTAGACTCTTCGTGAACAACAAAAACCATTAACTAAGATCATTTTCTGTGCCATGGCAAAGCAAAATATGGCAGAAAGGTCTTGGGTGCGCGTTAGATTTTAACCCCAAAGCACTTTATTAACGCTTTCTTTGTAATAATTCTATCATGAAAAAACATGCGCAGTTGCTGTATTTTGCTTGGCTTGACCTAAAGAGGGTCATATTTAGAGTAAAATATTTTGCAGAAGTTGATGTGACGGATAACTGTAATCTTAGGTGTAAACATTGCTATCATTTTCACGGCAAAGACGATTTTAAAACACAAGAACTTTCCATACATATTTGGGAAAAGAGGTTCAATGAACTCTACAAGTCAGGGATACGGGGCATTCTTTTGGTTGGTGGTGAGCCTTCGCTCAGGATTGATGTTCTTATGGTCGCTGACAGAGTGTTTCCTTTTGTTTACGTTATTACAAATGGAACAATAAAGATACCCGAAGAATTCAATCATAGATTACTTGTTTCACTGGATGGTTCTCGAAAAACAAACGATTCGATCAGAGGAAAACGTGTTTTTTCAAAGGTGATGAAGAACTATTCAGGGGACGAACGTGTTGTTATCAATATGACAATCACGACAGATAATTACAAAGAGCTTGAGGATGTGGTAAAGATTGCAAAAGAGAATGGTTTCAGCGGTGTTGTGTGTAACATATGCGCAGGAGGAACCGATGTTAATGTTCCCATGGTTGTAAGAAAAAAAGAGAGAGAACCTATAATAAGAGAACTGAAACGAGTGAAGAAATTATACCCAAAAGATTTTCTTTTGAGTAAAGCGATGATAAAATGGTATGAATACCCAGACCACAGAGATTCATGCTACTGGGGCGATGAAGTATTACATTTTGATGTTTCATGGAACCGAAGAAGGTGTTTTGGAAACAATGCGGACTGTTCCAATTGCGGATGTGGGACAGGGTCCTTTCAAAGTCCTCTAACAATGCTAAGACATCCAAGAGAGATGATGAAAATAGGTTTATATCCATAAGCGGAACTTGGTGAAGTGAGCTACAAAAAAAGTAGCGCTATTCCATCCGCCGGATTATGTGGTATCCGAATTGTGTTTTCACTATTCCAGAGATTTGTCCTTTATCGAGGGCGAAGGCAGCTTTTTCGAATTCTTTCACCATCTGTCCTCTGCCGAAGGTTCCGAGGTCTCCGCCGCGTTTTTTGGAGGGGCAAAGCGAAACGTCCTTGGCTATGGCTGAAAACTTTTCGCCCTTCTTTAGCCGTTCCAAAACATCGTTTACTTCTTTTTCTGTCTTCACAAGAATGTGGGCACAATGAACTTTATTTGACATAAGAAACCCATACCCACGATACTTTATAACAATTATGGGCTGCCGTCCTCCTCTA
>Ga0307424_1001140_pt1 | contig 14095 bp, 19 predicted proteins | sample SalMarWE160320MG_FD_202157 | JGI IMG/M metagenome (GOLD analysis project Ga0307424, IMG submission 202157) | Salt marsh sediment microbial communities from the Plum Island Ecosystem LTER, Massachusetts, United States - WE1603-20 | ecosystem: Environmental > Aquatic > Marine > Intertidal zone >... | reverse complement strand
CGATGTACAACAAGATGGTCGAGGGGTTCCGCGCAAAGACACCGCCGAGCGTCGAGGCCTACCGTGGCCGCGCCGCCGAGATCGCGGAGCACGGCTACAGCGTGCCAGTCGACGCGCCGGCCCAGCAGTAGCGTCCCGCGTCCGTGACCCACAGCGGCCAGGTGGCGTGAGAGCACGCGCTCCGCAGGCGTCGATGACCGCCCACTTCCCGAAGGACCCGCAACACCGGCCCTCGTCTGTCATGTAGGTTCGACGTGAGAGCAAGGAGAGGGACACGTGGAGGGTGAGAAGACGGACCGTCGAAAGGGCCCACCCACGGCGACGAAGATCTGGAGACTTATCCTTGCGATCATCGGGATCATCGCGATCGTTCAGGAACTCCGGAAGCCACCAGATCAGAGAACGTGGCACGGTAAGGTTGCCGACTTCGTACCCTACGACTTCCGCATGCCGACACTCGAACGAGTGAAGAGCACCTATTGGAACCCGGACGGTCCCATTCTTCAGGGCAAGGTGTTCGGGGCCGGCTGGGCGCTCAACCTCGGTGTGCTGACCAGATGGTTTGCACGGGACAACCGGTCACACTCGGCATGAGCTGCATCAGCTGAGGAGGCCGATCGTCGCTGGAAGGTCGTCGGATTCCCCGGATAATGACGTGTAGAGATATCCCGGGAGGAGAGTATGTCTCGCTTTGTCGAAGTGGCTGAGTCAGCAGTGTTTCCCCTTCAGGCCGGCGAGGCTTGGGAGGCGGTAACCGGCTGTGACCTCACCCACGTGTCGCAGCCATTTGGACCGATCCCGGGCGTCGTCGCCATCCACGACGAACCCGAAGGCTTCCTCGACGAGCCCGGCCACAGTCGTGTCCTCGAGAACTCGGATGGTTCGACTGCGCGCGAGGTGATCGAGGCGCTCGATCCACCCCACAGCATCCGCTACACGGTTTCCGAGCTCACCAACGCGTTTCGACACGCGACATCCGGTGCGAGGGCAAGCTTCGAGTTCGAGCCTGCCGGTGACAACCAGACCCGGGTTACGTGGCACTACGCATGGCAAGCGCGCAGCGCTGTGTCGTTCCCTCTGGTCTGGCTCGTCAGTTACTTCGCGTTCCGGCCCTACATGCGGCGGATGCTCGGGCGGATGAGAGACGACGCAGTCTGATATCACCAGGCCCGCCCTCCATGCGCGACCTATGCGCGGCCGCCGGAAGGCAGCCAATCGTCGCACCTCCCGTACCGGTCTCGTAACGGTGGCGGGGTAGGACTCTGAGCGTGATGAGGTTGATCCGACGTTCGAGAGCTGTCGTGCGAGCTTCCTGGGCAGGGACAGACTATCGCTCGAGCGGCCTTCGTGGCACCTGATGGTGTCATGATGGCAAGGCGATATCGTTCACGGAACTCCTTCCTCGCGGCCGTCTGGGCGCTCGCTGCCCTGATGGTGATCGCCGGACTGATCGAGTCGCCGGGGCCCGCAATGCGGTGGACCGGCGTTCTTGAAATGGTCATCGGGCTGTTCGGTTTCTCCGGTCTCGGTGTGTTGATCGTCGTCCGTGCACGAAACCCGATCGGCTGGTTCTTCTGTGCGGCAGGTCTGCTGATGGCCTACCAGTACGACTCCGATCACGTCCTCACCGAGTTCGGGCGCCGTCTGGAAGCCGGGGTCGGCATCGATCGACTGACCGAAGACTCCCTGTCCGTGATCTCCCAGACCGCACAGCCCTCGTCCGTCGGCCTCTGGATCCGCGAATGAGAAAGGCACTTGCTTGGACGTGGTTCGGTGTGATCGGCGCTGCCACGGTCTTCATCTACGTGAACGCGCCGGGGGGGATTTCCGCCAACCCAGGGCCGGTTCTCTTCACGACGCTCGGGGCCATCATCGTCACCCGCCGGCCGGGCAACCGCGTCGCGTGGATCATCCTGCTGATCGGTGCCGGTCTGCTGATCGAACCCTTGGCGGCCATCAGGTTCGTCGGCGGACCGCCGGAACCGATGACGATTGGGGATGTGCTCCTGCTGAACGGTCTGAACACCTCGTTCTTCACTGTGTTCATCCTCCCGTTCGGCCTTCTCCTCTTCATCTTCCCAACCGGCACGTTCCTCACCCGTCGCTGGTGGTGGGCTGGGTGGGCAGTCGGCATTTCCATTGTGGGGTTTCTCGCCGGGATCTTCTCGGAGGTGATCGTGCTCACGGCTCCGGACGCGAGCTGGTCGATCGTCAACCCGATCGGCTTCATTCCCGAGACGGCCAACCCGATTCTCGAGTATGTCTACGGACTTCCGATGCAAGCAGTCCTCATTGCCGGCGTGTTTGCGATCATCATCCGGTACCGGCGTTCCGATCAGATCTCTTCGAGCCCAGATCAAGTGGGTGGCCCTGTCTCTCATCCTGTTCGTCGCGGCGTTGCTCTTCAGGTTCACGACCTATCCAGGGGAGGACCTCCTGTCACAGGTTCTGTTCAGCGCAGCCACGGTCTTCATCCCCGTGTCGATGACGTTGGCGATCCTTCGCTACCGGCTGTACGACGTCGACAGGATCATCAGTCGTACGTTCGGGTACTTGATCGTCGTGGCGGTCCTGGGCGCGGTGTATGGCGTCGGGGCGGTGTGGATCCCGACGGCGATCTTCGGCGACCAATCGTCTCTGTTCGTGGCTGCATCGACGCTCGCCGCCGCCGCGCTGTTCAACCCGGTTCGACGACTTGTCCTCGATCGGGTGGATCGTCGGTTCAACCGGTCGAGGTACGACGGGGACCGTGTGCTCGAGGAGTTTTCGTCCAGCCTGAAAGACATGACTGACATCGGAGTGCTGAGCAGAGACTCGCTGGACGTAGTCCGCCGAACCATGCAGCCGCAATCACTCGGAATCTGGGTCCGGGCGCCGGAAGATTCGTGAGCCCCTCGTCACGGTCTCGTAACGGCCTTGTGCCAGAGTGTCGGTCGTGAAAAGAGCGCTCCCATGGATTTGGACGGCGATCGTCGTCGCGATCACCGCCGCCCTCTTCTTCATGGGGAGCTTCGACCGATCTGGTTTCGGAAGCCGACTCGCAGCGGCACTGTGGGCGTCGCTGCCAGTTCTCATGACGGTGTGCGGAGCGCTCATCCTCAGCCGCCGGCATCAGAACAGGATTGGATGGATCCTGATGGTGGCGGGTCTGGGGGTAGTTCTGGACGGTGTGGCCCAGCCGTACGTGACTGTTGCACCAACCTCGCCGACGGCGCTGGACTACGTGATGCTCTTCGTGGCCAACTTCAGTTGGGTGATCATCTTCTTCCCGTTGTTTCTGTTGCTCCACCTCTTCCCCGACGGTCGGTATGTGTCTCGCAGGTGGTCATGGGCAGGGTGGCTGGCGGGGACGATGATCGTGGTGCTGCTGGTGTTCGGCAGCCTGCAACCGACGATCAGTGATCCCAACGGCACCTGGTCACTGCCGAATCCGATCGGCGTGTTCTCCACCAACGTGTTCGACACGGTGCTCAGCGGGCCTTGGTTCGTAGGCCTCATGGTGCTTGCTCTCGGGGGACTGGTAGCGATGGTGGTTCGCTTCCGTCGTTCGACGCCCGTAGTCCGGACCCAGATCAAATGGGTGCTCTACGCTGCGACTCTCCTTGCCCTGATGTACGCTTTCACCCTGGTCACCAATGAAATGGGCAAGGACTCCTTTGGCGGGTTCGCTGTCGGAGTCTTGTTCGTACTGTCCATCGCCCTGATTCCCATCTCGATCACGGCGGCCATCCTTCGCTACAAGCTGTTCGAGATCGACCGGATCATCTCCCGGACCCTCTCCTACGCACTCGTCGTGGGGGTGCTCGCAGCCGTCTACTTCGGCGGCGTTGCGGCTGTCACGTCGCTGTTGCCAACCCAGAGCGCGGTCGCTGTTGCCGGTGCGACGCTCCTGGTCGCCGCCATGTTCAACCCGCTGCGCAAACGCGTCCAGCACATGGTCGACCATCGGTTCAACCGGTCCGCCTATCAGGCCGAGGTCGTCGCGGCCGACTTCGCCACCCAACTGCGCGAGTCTCTCACGATCGAGGAACTCGCCGACTTGTGGAACCACACGGTGACCGAATTCCTCCAGCCGGCGACCTCGAGCCTCTGGGTCAACCAGGGCTGGGGGGAGCACCGGTAGCCCTCTACTGGTAGACCTTCTTCACCCACGCCTCTTGGCTGATCCATGTCTCGGCCGCCTTGCCGGCGTCAGCGCTCGGTGCGATCTCCGGGTAGTCGAGCAGTCTCAGCCAGGAGCCGTCCGGCCGGCGACGAACAACCTGCGCCGGAACCTGGTGAGCATCGAGTCTTCCTTGTGCACCACAGCCTCGGGAACCACCGGCGATCAGGCTACCGCGCCTGATGATTGTGGGGTGAGTCTCAGCGCCGAGGAGCCTCAGGCTGATCCGGCTCATATGTGCCGAGATGCGCGACAGTGTTGCCGAATCCGCTACCGAGGAAGACCTGATGCGCAGCGTGACCTATTCGATGGGCGTCTCACTTGACGGCTACATCGCCGGGCCGGACGGCGCCTTCGACTGGGCAGCGCCGGACGACGACGTCTTTCGCTTCTGGATCGACGAGATACGAGAGGTCGGCGTCCACCTGTTGGGACGACGGTTGTACGAGACGATGCTGTACTGGGACACCGCCGACCAGTCGTCGCTCGACGACGCCGAACTCGAGTGGGCCGGGCTCTGGAAGCCGCTCCAAAAGGTGGTGTTCTCTTCAACGCTGTCGGCGGTGCAGGGCAACGCCCGCCTGGCCTCCGGCGGCCTGGCGGAGGAGGTCGAGCGGTTGCGAGCCGAGCCTGGCGTGGGCGATATCGCGATTGGCGGCGCGACTCTTGCCGCCGAGGCAGCCGAGCTGGGTCTGATCGACGAGTACCGGGTCGTGGCCCATCCGGTACTGGTTGGCGGGGGCATTCGGTTCTTTCCCCAGCGCGAACGCCGGGTGGATCTGGAACTCGTGGAGACCCGCACGTTCAGCTCGGGAGTCGTCTATCTTCGCTACCGGGTGGCGCGCCAGCCGTAGTCGGTCGAACGGGTCGGCCGATCACCGAACTCGACCTGTGCGTTACCCACTCACGCCGAACTGCGGGCGGGGCGCGCGTGATAGCGTCGTAGCGGACGGTGAACATGGGAGGCGGTGCAGATGGCCAGAGAAGAAGAGCGCCTTGCACGGGCGCAGGAAGAGCCGATCGTGGGCGGGTTGCCGGATGCCCCGGGGATCACGGCGGCGATTCGGTTGACGCCGGGTCTGGGCATCCATCTGCGGGGGCTTGCGGATGAGCTTCTGGTCCATGAGTTTCCCGGAGCGACGCTCAGCCGTGCGGAGCGGGAGATGATCGCGGCCGCAACATCGGCCGCCAACGACTGCTTCTTCTGCATGGACTCGCACGCGGCGCACGCGACTGCGTTGTTGGAGCTGAGCGGTGCCACCGAGTTCGTGGCGGTCCTCGATGAGATCAAGCTTGGGTCGTTCGAACGTCTGGATGACAAGATGCGCGCCCTGGTCGAGATCGCGCGGACGGTTCGAGGCGAGGCGAGAGACCTGACGGCTGCTGACGTTGCGGTGGCACGGGCTGCCGGAGCGACGGATGCAGACGTGCAGCTGGCGGTGCTCATCGCTGCGGCGTTTTCGATGTACAACAAGATGGTCGAGGGGTTCCGCGCAAAGACACCGCCGAGCGTCGAGGCCTACCGTGGTCGCGCCGCCGAGATCGCGGAGCACGGCTACAGCGTGCCGGTCGATCGGTAGCGTCCCGCGTCCGTGACCCACAGCGGCCAGGTGGCGTGAGAGCACACGCTGTTCAGACGAACGTCGGTTCCTGCCGGCCGGGCAGGTGTCACTGACTGACCCGTCGCCGCAACACAGGTTCTCGTCAGTCATGTAGGTTCGGCGCGAGAGCACGAGGAGAGGCACACGTGGAAGGCAAACAAGTGGATCGCCGAAAGGGCATGTCCACCACCAGGAAGGTCTGGAGTCTGATCTTCGCGATGATCGCGGTCGTCGCGGTCATCCAAGAGCTCCGCAAGCCAAAGGATCAGAGAACGTGGCACGGGAAAGTCGCCGACTTCGTGCCGTACGACTTCCGCATGCCGACGTTGGAACGGGTGAAGAGCACCTACTGGAATCCGGAGGGCCCCATCTTCCAGAGCAAGGTGTTCGGGGCAGGCTGGGCGCTGAACGTCGGCGCGCTGAGCCGTCGATTCTCAAGGGACAACCGGTAGCCGGCTCGCAGTCACACGCGGCTCACGCAGGTCCGGCCACAAGGATGGCCACCGTCGGTAGGGATCGCACCGACGCCCTGGGAGCCGTTGACCACGAGCAGCACACCGGCGTCCCGGCAGACGGCCCCGATCGCCTCGAGATCGATCATCTGGCCCGATAACGAGTGCACCCACGTCATGTACACCACTCGCGTGTTCGCCGTGATGACTGAAGCGACTTCGTCCGCGGTGAGCACCTTGCCGGCAGTCGGCCATTGCGAATTCTCGCAGCGTTCTGACAGGAGTTGAATGGAAGATGAGCTCGTCCACACATCGTCGTTCATCTCGCTCACCGGTCTGAGCCACGTTGAGGATCTTGCCCTTCACCGCACAGCTGCGTCCGTCACCATCGAGGCGCTCACGGTGACCAAACCGGGCGATCGCTAGCATCCCGGCGCATGCATGACACCGTCCTCGCAATGGATGAGCTCATCGCGAGATGGGGCGATACGGATCAGCGGTCCATTTTCGCCCGTGCGTATCGGGAGATGACGTCCAGCATGCGCGACGCCGTCACGGCCGGAGCGTTCGAGGACGGCGAGTGGGTGAACCGGTTACTGGAACGCTTCGCCGAGTACTACTTCGAATCCGTAGCCCTCCATGCCTCGGACCCGGACCGCTGCCCCGCGGTGTGGCGCGTCGCGTTGGATGCCACCGTCGAGGGCGTGCTCAGTCCGCTGCGTGTCTTGTTCTTGGGGATCAACGCACACATCAACTACGACCTCGCACTGTGCCTCGCAGACGTGATGGATGATTGGGCGGATCTGGACGACTCCGCTCGAGCTTCCCGACAGACTGACTACCAACGCGTCAACTCAGTGATAAGGCGAACGGTCGACGTAGTGCAACGCGAGGTCGTAGCACCGATCGCTCCCGGTTGGGGCGTCGTGGATCTCCTCATGGGTCCGGTGGACGAGTGGCTGTTCTCGGCTCTCATCGCCGATTGGCGTCACGACACGTGGGACGATGCCGTGGCCGTCCTCGAGGCACCTCCCGACCTCGTGGATCAGGTGCGAGTTCGGATCGAGGAACAGGCGTTGGCCACGGCCGAGAAGGTGATGCACATCGGTCCAGATCGACTCTGAGCGGTCCCGGTTTGCTGGGCGGTTCGGCAGGCTCAGCCCTCTTCGAAAACCACACCCGCATAGGGAACGTCGGTGTTGGTGGTCAGCCGGACCACGAGGGCGGCGGCACCATCTTCGGTCAACCCGCGAGCCACCACGTCGAACCCGTTCCCGCCCGACGCCTCCTTCGTGAACTCGTCGAAGCCGTTGGCGGAGAGCACCGACAGCGTCGCATCAGCCGTTGCCTCATCGACCTGATACTGCACCCGCACGAAGTACACCCCGCCGCCCTCATCGGCCACTGCTCCGGAGGTCCCCTCGTCTACGGCGAGAGTGGTCGTGGTCGCCGCATCATCGCCGGACGAACTGCCGCACGCCGCGACCACCATGGCGATCGCCACACAGATCGCCGATATCCGGATGAGGGGCGGGTGGAGACGTTTCGACGGGTCCCGGATGGTTCCGGTTGCAGATGTCTCCTGGTGGACCGCGCGAAAGATCTCGTATCTCCGACTCATCTCGGCACCTAACGTACGGTTGACGGCTAAACGATCGATTAAGAGGTGTACGAGATGGAGGGCGATCCAGCCGATCGATCGGTGGTGATCAAGATCATCGGCCCGATGACGGTCGAGGTCGATGCCGCCGACGTTCGAATCCCTCCTGCTGCCAGACGACTGCTATCCATCCTGCTTCTCGACCCGGCAACGGAACTCTCTACCGACACGATCATCGACCGGATGTGGGGTGATGACGCGCCTCCGACCGCCCGGACCTCCCTTCATGTGCACATCTCGACCCTGCGCAAGCACCTTCCCGGTGTGGTGGTGACCACCGGGACGGGGTATCGGCTCGAGGAAGGGCGGTTCCGGTCCGACCGCGGCCGCTTCGAATCGTTCGCCCAGGATGCGAGAGGGGCTGGGCGCCGAGCGGATTGGGAGGCAGCCAGGGACCTGGCGGAAAAGGCGTTGGGACTCTGGCGTGGCTCCCCCTTTGCAGAGGTGGCGGATGACGAGTTCGCGCGTGGCGAGGTGGTTCGCCTCGATGAGGTGCGGGTCGGCCTCTTCGAGTTGCAGGTCGACTCCCTGTTGGCGCTCGGTCGAAACGATCAGGCGATCCCACGGTTGAGGGCACTCATCGGGGAGCATCCTCTTCGAGAGAGGTTTCGCGAGCAGCTCATGCTGGCCCTCTATCGCACCGGCAGGCAGAGCGAGGCGCTGCGGGAGTATCAGATTCTGCGGAGACAACTGGGCGAGACGCTGGGTATCGAGCCCAATGACGCCATCAGGGATCTGGAAGGGCGGATCTTGATGCACGACCCGTCGCTCGGCGCACAGTCCCCGTTGATCACGCCTCACAATCTGCCCGAGGCCACCACCAGCTTCGTCGGCCGGCTCGACGATCTGAGGACGATCGTAGAGCGTTTGGCCGAGACCCGTCTCGTCACTGTGATCGGGGGTCCCGGGTTTGGCAAGTCGCGTCTGGCAGTGGAGGTCGGCCGAGCCGTTATGGAGAATCAGCCAGGTGGCGTCTGGCTCGCCGAGCTGGCCGGGGCCGACAGCGCACGATCGCTCGCTGCAACGGTTGCATCGGTCACAGGGGCGAGCGAGCAGATCGACACCTTGGAGCGTCTGGCCCAGGCAATTCGCTCCCGGCCAATCCTCCTGATCTTGGACAACTGCGAGCACCTGCAAGAGCCGGTACGCCGGCTGCTCGCGGCCCTCCTGGCGAAACCCGGGGCATGTCGGGTCCTCGCCACGAGCCGGATCCCGTTGTCCGTCCCCGGCGAGTCGATCCATCGTCTCGTCCCGCTCGACACCGGGCCGGAGGAGTCGGTTGCCCTTCTCATCGACCGAGTCCGCGACATCGATCGCTCCTTCGTTCCCGATGCGGGCGCCACCGACGAGATCCTCGCACTGTGCAGCCGCCTTGGTGGCCTCCCGCTCGGGATCGAACTGGTAGCGAGATGGATCCCGAGCCTGGGCGTACGCGACACAGGTCGGTTGCTCCAACAGGTTCACGGAGAGGATGCCCTGGAGACTGCCTTCGAGTGGAGCGCTCGATTGATCCCGAACCAGGATCATGAGCTGTTGTGTTCCCTTTCGATCTTCTATGCCCCGTTCACCCTCGAGCGGGCCCAGTCCGTCTGTGCCCCTCCCGACCAAGCCCTCTCCACGGCCGGATCGATATCACGACTGGTGGATGCCTCTCTCATGGCGGTCGAGTGGTCTGGCGGAGAAACCCGCTATCAGATGTTGGAGTCGATCCGTGAACTCGCCGGCGCGCGTCTCGAACCCGGCCGGCGACAGGAACTCGTGGCGCGTCATGCCGCTTCCTACCTCGACTCGGCAGCGTCGGTGAGCTCGGCATCCTCGCGAGTGGATCAGGCTGAGACGTTCGCCATGCTCGACGTCGAGATTCCCGACTACCGGGCGACCTTGTCTCACCTGAAGGCCACCGGCGACTGGGCCGCCATGATCAGGGTCGCGGAGGCATTGTCCCGCTACTGGTACTCGCGCTACCTGGGATGGGAGGGGCGGTCGTGGCTGGACGAAGTCCCAATCGAACACTTGGACGATCCCGACCGGATCCGGTTGCATCGCATCTCCGGGTTCTTGGCGTGGGCGGTACACGACTACGAGACGGCCGACCGCCACTACACACAGCTTCTCGCGATCGGACGCCGCACCGGGAATGACAGGACCATTGCTGATGCTCTGTACGGCCGCGGCCTGATCCACCAGAAGCGGCGGTTCGAGGACGGCGCCGCGATGTTGGAGGAAGCGGCCTCGCTGTACCGGGGATTGAACGAGTGCGGGCTGGAGTTGGGTCAGTGTCTGCTCTTTCGAGGTCTCGACGAGTCCCTGAACGGCGATGCCGGCCTCGGGGAGCGCCTGCTCGGAGAGGCGGTTGTCCTGCTGGAAGAGGCCGGGCACATGCGGCAGGTGTCGAAGGCGGAGCGCTGGCGGGCACATTCGGCGTGGCGGCGTTCCGATCCTCAGGCGGCGCAAGACCACGCGAACCGTGCGGAGCACCTGGCTCGGTCCGCAGGCGACCCGATCGTGCTCGCCGGGGCACTCGTCGAGCAGGCCAACATCGAGATCACCTGGGGTGACCTTGGCAGGGCGGCGCAGCATCTCGGCGAGGCGATGCAGCCCATACCCGCCGACGACGAGGTCGACACAGCCCAGGTGCTCATCTCCGTCGCCAGATTGGCACTTGCAGTCAACGAAGGTGAGCTTGCCGCCGGCCTCATCTCGAGGATCGAAGACGTCTACGAGCGATACGGTTGGCTTCCCCTCGATGATTCTCCCACCGGGAGACAACTCGTGGAGCGAGTCGGCGGCGTCCCTGTCACCACTGAGGATCCTGTTGCCGACGCAACACGATTCCTGCGTTCGATGGCCCAGGGCGCCTGATCGCCCATCGACTTCTTAAGTGTCTGTTTAGCTCCGCCCTTTACGTTTGAGCCAGACGGGGTGCTATCGCAGTGGAGGGAAACAGTGTCGAAAACGTCGAGCGTCATTTTGGGTCGTCTGCTGGTTGTGGTTGCCACGATGTTCCTACTTGCTGCATGTGGAACGGGCAATCTGGCCGAGAAGGTGGCGGAGGCCGGCAGCGGGGAAGACGTGGACGTCACCGTGGGCGACGACAACTCGATCAGGATCAGCACCGATGAGGGGGAGATGCAGCTCGGGGTGAACGAGCGCCCTGACTGGTTGCCGAGCGACTTCTATCTTCCGCCCGATCTCGAGATCGTGGGTTCGAGCAGTAGCACCGAGAGCGGCAAGAACGAGCTCGGCGGTGCATCTCCGACTCTCGACGCCGATCAGCTGATCGCCGATGTCAAACAGCATCTCATCGACGCCGGCTACGAGTTGCTGAGCGAGGATGAGGTGTACAGGACGGTGGTCTTCGCCAAGGGCGGGGTTGGTCTCGTCAGGCTCGGTACCACCGAGGGAATGGTCGGCTTTCCCGACGACAGCGGCCTCTCCATCGTCATCGATGTGAACGCCGACCTCGAGGAGGCCCGCCTCCAGTATGAGGCCGAGAGGACCACCCCAGGAGAAGGGGTCGCCGTGATCGAAGGCGTCGAGTATCGAACCACCGGCCAGTGCACGGTCCAAGGCCACGGCCACGTCTATGACGCCGACGACGGCTCGATGAGCCTCCAAATCGACACGAGCGTGACGCCGACGTACATCGCGGTCGCCGTGATCGACTTCGCTGCCGACCCACCTGCCTTCTTCACCCTGGACTCCACCCTGCCGGGCGGCGAGGGCGCCGAGTATCAGACCGACGCGACGGGATTCTCCGCCAGCGGCCCGATGAAGGACGGCATCGACACCACCCGGGATCCGGTCCCCGGCACCATCGAGGTGACCTGCGGGTAGCGCGGCGCTACCAAGGAGATGCCCGCGATGCGAGCGGAACCGGCGAACGGCGGTTCGAGGTGCTGGTCGAGCTGAACGCACAGCCATACGTTTGGATGCTCACGTTTGTCGCACCGGTCCCGGATCCATCGATGATCCCTGGACGGCTCGACGCTGATCGCCGGCGGAACGGCCTACGTGAACGATCCGATCGAACCGAGCTTATTTCCGTTTACCAGGCGACGACGATCGTCTCCGGGAACCGTGTCAGGTCATCGGGGCGCCGGCGGCCGGAGTATCGTCCCGGGACATGAGCGTGAGCACGATCGCAGGCGCGGTGACCGTTCTGGCGGTCCAGATCTTCTACATCACCTCAGAGATCAGGATGACCCGTCGTACCATCCGGGGAAGGGACAACTCGGCCGACCAGGGAACCCGGCGGCTGGTGTGGATCCTCACCGCCACCGCCTTCGACGTCGCGTGGGTGCCCGTGATCTTCGGGTTCGGCCAGATGGTGAAGTTCGGCGGATGGCTGACGTGGATTGGGGTGGCGATCATGATCGTTGGGATCGCGTACCGGTTGAACGCCATCAAGGTGTTGGGGGAGTTCTTCACCGCCACTGTTCAGATCCAAGGGGAACACCAGCTGATCGAGACTGGCCCCTACCGCCGCATCCGGCACCCCTCCTACCTTGGCTTGCTGATCCTCGCCCTCGGCGACGGCGTCGCGCTCGCCAACTGGATCGCACTCGCGTTGTGCGCCACCCTTCCACTCATCGCGCTCATGCGGAGGATCCACATCGAAGAGGACGCCCTCCGGGAACACTTCGGTCCCGTGTACGAGGAGTACCGCGATCGCACCTGGCGGCTCGTCCCGTATCTGTACTGAAGGTCTAGTTGCCGCGGAGTGACCTCTCGGCGATTGGCATGAACAGGTCGTCGACGATGGACTCGATCCGCTGTCGGGGGAGTGGCTTCAACGTCATCAGCAGGTCGTGGCGGATGAGGTCGAACGGCATCTCCGGCACAGCCTTGGGAAGTGCCCCGAGATCGATCTCGCCGCGTTCGTGGGCCCGCTGGAAGATCTGAGCCGACAGGGGAGGGCAATCGCCGAACATCGGACGGTTCGACGATCCGTCCGAGAGCCGCCCCCGTCTCGTCACGGCTTCGTAACGGCAGTGGCGCACACCAGGGCTCGTGAGAAGAGCGCTGCCCTGGGTCTGGACGGGCATCGTGGTGGTGGCCGCAGCTCTGGAACCTGACGGTGATGAGACTTCTCCAGCCGACAACCTCGGGCATCCGGCTCAATCAACTACGCGAGAAAGACCGCGCCTAGCCGTCTGAACGGCGGTTCGAGCGAGACGGGTCCCTGGCGCGCGGGCAGTGCGTACCGGTCGGCGACCCGTGCGAGGGTACGGAGGCGTTCGGCCTCGGCGAGGTTGTCGTGTTGCTCGCAGTCGTCTGCTGCTGCACGGAGGTCCACGGCCTCGGCCTGCACGATCCTCAGAACCTCGTCGTCCGAGAGGGATCGGCGAGGTACCTCATTGCCCCCGTCGGGATGGCCTGAAGGATCGACAGCTTCGGCGTTGTCGATCGCGGCGATCAGTGTCCGGATGAGCACCATCAGCTCCGAATCGCCGGCGTTCCTCGCCGCGTTCAGATCGGCTCCCAGCACCTTGCGCAGCGGCATGCTCAGGACTCCCGTTGGGGGGCGTCCTCGGGCGTCGTGTTGGAGTCGAGGCGGGTGATCGCTTGGCTGAGATCGTCGGCGAGTCGGTAGATCGCAGCGGCGCAGCTGGGCGAGATGAGATCCCAGAGGAGAAAGTTGTGGACCATCCCAGGCTCTCGTCTGAGGGACACGGCAACGCCGGCGTCGAAGAGTCGTTTCCCGAACGCCTCACCCTGGTCGCGCAAGGGGTCGAGCTCGCAAGTGACGATGATCGTTTGCGGGAATCCTGCCAGGTTTTGTGCATGCAGCGGACTCACGTCAGGGTCCGACCATCGAGCGCGATCGGGAACCCATTGCCGACCGAACCACTCGATGTCGGCGATGTCGAGGCCGTAGCCATGAGCGTTTGTGATCATCGAACCGCCGTTCGCGGAGAGGTCGGTGGTGGGGTAGACGAGTGCCACCAGGTCGGGGGGTGTGCCACGCTTCATCGTCCGAAGCGTGGCGAGCGCGGCCAGCGTCCCGCCGGAGCTGTCACCGGCGAGCGCAATGACCCGCGGACGTGTACCGAGTTCGTCGGGTGAACCAGTGACCCATTCGAAGGCGGCAACAGCGTCGTCGACTCCGGCGGGCGCGGGGTGCTCGGGCGCCAGCCTGTAATCGACCGCCAGCACCGGGACCCCGGCCCGGTCGGCGAGCAGCCGGCAGCAACGGTCGTGAGACTCCAGGCTGCCG
>Ga0307424_1001138_pt1 | contig 14106 bp, 13 predicted proteins | sample SalMarWE160320MG_FD_202157 | JGI IMG/M metagenome (GOLD analysis project Ga0307424, IMG submission 202157) | Salt marsh sediment microbial communities from the Plum Island Ecosystem LTER, Massachusetts, United States - WE1603-20 | ecosystem: Environmental > Aquatic > Marine > Intertidal zone >... | reverse complement strand
GGGGGCCTTCCGGCCCAGGTGCTTGATCCGGAGCGCCTCCAGGGCGGCGGCATCCCCGGCCTCCGGGATCTCGCCCAGGGCGTCGTCCCGGATGCGGGTCAGATCGGCGAGGACATCGGTCTCGGCACCCACCGCGCTAGCTTCCCACCGCCTCCTTGGCGACCGAGGCCAGCTGCTTGAACGCCTCGTTGTCGCGCACGGCCAGTTCCGCCAGGAGTTTGCGGTCGATGGTCACGTTGGCCCGCTTCAGCCCGTTGATGAGGACGCTGTAGGAGAGGCCGTTCTGGCGGGCGGCGGCGTTGATGCGGGCGATCCACAGCCGGCGGAAATCCCGCTTCTTGCGGCGGCGGTGTTCGTAGGCGTACTGCAGACCGCGCAGGACGGTCTCGTTGGCCGATTTGTACAGGCGGGAGCGGCCGCCGACGTTGCCCTTGGCTTCGGCCAGGACCTTCTTCCGCCGGGCGCGGCCCGGAACGACTCCACGTGCGCGTGGCATGGTGATTCCTCCTCGACGATCTTCCTACAGGTCTCTCAGGCGTACGGGAGCATCAGCTTGACGCGCTTGGCGTCGCCGTCGCTCACCACCGTGCTCTGGCGGAGGTTCCGCTTCCGCTTCCGGCTCTTCTTGGTCAGGATGTGCCGGTGATACGCCTTCCCGCGCTTCACTTTTCCCGTGGCGGTGAGCTTGAACCGCTTGGCCGCTCCACGGTTGGTCTTCATTTTCGGCATACGAACCTCTCCTCGATCCGGTCGCGGGACCGGGTACCGGCTTCCGGGATGTGTGTAGGGCCTACTTCGCGGGCTTGGCCTTGTCCCGTCGCGGCACCACGTACATGGTGATGGCGAAGCCTTCCTGGCGCGGCGGCGACTCGATCGTTCCCACGTCCTCGATGGCCTTGGCCGCATGCTCCAGGATTTCCCGCCCCAGCTCCGGGTGGGAGATCTCCCGCCCCCGGAAGGTCACCGTGAACTTCACCCGGTGGTTGGCTTCCAGGAACTTCCGAGCGTTGCCGACCTTGAAGTCGAAGTCGTGCTCGTCGATCTTGACCCGGAACTTGACTTCCTTGACCAGGATGCGGTGCTGCTTCTTCTTGTCGCGGTTCGCCCGCTTGCTCGCCTCGTACTTGTACTTGCCGTAATCCATGATCCGGCATACGGGCGGCGAGGCCTGGGGCGACACCTCGACCAGGTCCAGACCGCGCGACCGGGCAAGGGCGAGGGCTTCGCGGGACGGCATCACGCCGACCTGCTTCCCCTCTTCGTCCACGACCCGCACGTTGGGAATGCGGATCCGCTCGTTGACCCTGACACTGTCATCTCTTCTGGCTATACCCGGTTCCTCCTTCTGAATCCGCGGCGCTCACGGCCCGGCCGTTCCGGGCACAAAAAAAGGAGCGACCGCGCCTGGGCGTCCGCTCCGCATCACCCGGCCGGGGTCCTCCCGCCTGAACGGGGGCCGCCGCGGGCCCGGGGTGAGCGCCCCCCGCTTCGGGGGAACCCGGCTGGCCGGCGGGGCGGTTCCGCCCCCGCCACCGGGTGAGAAGCACTGCCTCTACTTGGCGCGAGGCCAGTATCTTATTGGTGGGCCTCGACCTCGGCAAGGATTTTCTGGAGGAAGGCCGGGCGCTCCATGGCCCCCTGGTCCCCCTCCCCCCGCCGGCGGACCGACACCGTGCCCGCCTCCTGGTCCCGGCGACCCACCACCAGCATATAGGGGACCTTCTGGAGCTCGGAATCCCGGATCTTGGCCCCGATCTTCTCGTTACGCTCGTCGACCTCGGCCCGGATCCCGGCTCCGGCCAGCTCCCCGGCCACCGTCCGGGCGTAGTCCAGGTTGTCCTTGCTGATGGGCAGGATCCGGGCCTGGACCGGGGCCAGCCAGACCGGGAAATCCCCGGCGTAGTGCTCGACCAGGATCCCGAAGAACCGCTCGATCGACCCCAAGAGCGCCCGGTGGATCATGTAGGGCCGGTGGGCCTGGCCGTCCTCGCCGATGTAGGTCATGTCGAACCGTTCGGGCTCGTTGAAGTCGAACTGGATGGTCCCGCACTGCCAGGACCGTCCGATGGCGTCCTTGATCTTGAAATCGATCTTGGGGCCGTAGAAGGCCCCTCCCCCCTCGTCCATCTCGTAGGGCAGCCCGGAGACCTCCAGGGCCCGGCGCAGGGCCTCGGTGGCCGCCTCCCATTGCTCCGGCTCCCCCACCGCCTTCTCGGGGCGGGTGGACAGGAACAGGTCGATCTCGGTGAACCCGAAGGCGCGCACGATGTCCAGGCAGAAATCGAGGGTGCGCTCGATCTCCTCCTCCATCTGGTCGGGCCGGACAAAGAGGTGGGCGTCGTCCTGGGTGAAGCCCCGCACCCGCATGAGGCCGTGGAGCACCCCGGGAAGTTCGTAGCGGTAGACGGTGCCGAGTTCGGCCCAGCGCATGGGGAGTTCCCGGTAGGAGCGCAGCCCGGTGTTGTACATCATGATGTGGAAGGGGCAGTTCATCGGCTTCACGTAGTACTCGGACTCGTCCATCTTCATGGGCGGGTACATCGACTCCCGGAAGTACCCCAGATGTCCCGAGGTTTCCCACAGCTTGGCCCGGCCCACGTGCGGGGTGTAGACGATCTCGTAGCCGCTCTCCAGGTGCCGCTTCCGCCAGAAGTCCTCGATCACCGTGCGCACGCGGCTCCCCTTGGGGTGCCAGAACACCAGGCCGCCCCCCGCCTCCTCGTGCAGGGAGAAGAGATCCAGATCCTTGCCCAGGCGGCGGTGGTCGCGCTTCTTGGCCTCTTCCAGCCGGTGGAGGTAGTCCTCGAGCTGCTCCCGCGTGTCCCAGGCGGTGCCGTAGATCCGCTGCAGGCGGTCCCGGTCCGAGTCGCCGCGCCAGTAGGAGCCGGCCACGGACAGGAGCTTGAAGGCGTGGAGCCGTCCCGTGGACGGAAGGTGGGGTCCGGTGCACAGGTCGACGAAGTCCCCGTGCCGGTAGATGGAGACCTCCTCGTCCGCGATCCCTTCCAGGATTTCCACCTTGAACTTGTCGCCGCGCTTCTCGAAGTCGCGGGTGGCGGTGCCCTTGGGGACCATGGTCTTCTCGAAGGGGACATCCCGGTCCACGATCTCCTGCATCTTGGCCTCGATGGCCGCCAGGTCGTCCTCGGTGAAGGGATGCTCGGTCTCGAAGTCGTAGAAGAAGCCGTCCTCGATGGCCGGGCCGATGGCGTACTTCACCTCGGGGAACAGCTCATTCACCGCCGAGGCCATGATGTGGGCGGTGCTGTGGCGGTAGAGGTCCCGGGCGTCGGGATCGCTGAAATCCACCGGCCGGACCCGGGCCCCGTCCCGGACCGGCTCGTAGAGCCCCCGGAGGGCGCCGTCTTCCTTGACCGCGTAGGCTTCCAGAGGGGCGCCGGCCCGGCGCAGGGCCTCGCCATAGGTCGTCCCGTCGGGGAGGTCGAGCTCGCGTTCCCGGTCCCGGTCCAGCAGGGTGATCTTGGCCATGTCGTGTCCTAGGGGGAAGGGATGGTGGGCGATAGTGGACTTGAACCACTGACCTCTTGCATGTCAAGCAAGCACTCTAACCAACTGAGCTAATCGCCCACGAAAACAAGGTCCGGGAGGATAGCAGAGCCCGGGAGGGCCGTAAAGACGGGGCAGTGGCCTCTACCACTCCTCTTTGCCGTTGCCGTTGCCGTCGCCGTCCCCGTTGCCGTCGTCATCGTCGTCCCAGTTGTCGAGCTCCTCCTCGTCCTCGTCCTCGTCCTCGTCTTCATCCTCGTCTTCGTCGAAGTCGTCGTCCCCTTCCTCCTCCACCATGAAGACCTCGTCGCTTCCGCACTCGGGACAGTACCGGACGGTCTCCGTCGAGCCTTCTTCGGTTTCCTCCTCGAAGGTCGTCCCGTCCTCGTCGGTATAGCCGCAGTTGTCACACTGCCACATAGCGTGCTTCCTCCGCCTCCTGTCTCAGACCGTGTCACCGAACACCATAAAGGTACAACAAACCGCCGGTTGTCAAACCCCCTTTGCCGGGGCGGCGGGGGCCGCCGGCCCGCTCCCGGCCCCGGGGCGGGGCCGCTCCCCACCGGGGCCGTTCCCCCTGGCCGGGACGGCGCGGGCCCGTTATCCTGGCCGGGACTCCGGGCCCCTATCGATCGGACTCATGATGCACGAACTGAAACGATCTCTTCCACCCGGGATCCGGCCCGGGCGACTCCGAGCGCTGCTTCCGGTCCTGCTGGTGGCGGTGGCGGGCTGCGCCGGTCTGCGCCAGGCGGGGAGCGCCGCACTGTCCCTCCGGCATCTGGAATTCAAGCTGGACGGCGTGCACCCGGGCACCCTGGCCGGCGTGGACCTGGCCAAGGTGAAGGACCCGGGTTCCCTGGGACCGCTGGACGGGGTCCGGCTCCTGGACGCCCTGGCCCGGGAGAGCTGGCCGCTCACCTTCACCGTGGACGTGGCGGTCCGGAACCCGAACGAATCCTCGGCGGGGGGCGGCCTGGGGGTCCTGCAGAACCTGGCCTGGACCCTGGAGCTGGACGGCAAGGAAACAATTTCCGGGGACATCCCGGAGCCGCTGGAGATCCCGGCCGGGGGCGAGGTCCGGATCCTCCCCCTCAACATGAGCCTGGATCTCTACCGCTACTTCGGAGACCGCGGCTACGACCAGCTCCTGAACCTGGCCCTGGCCGTGGCCGGCGCCGAGGGGTCCACTTCCCGCGTGGTCCTGACCGCGGTGCCCACCGTTTCGGTGGGAGGTCTTCCGATCAAGTACCCGGGCCGGATCCGGATCGTGGACACGCAGTTCGGCGGGTCGTAGCCGTGCCGGCCCGGGCCCGGCTCCTGCCGCTCCTGGCCGGGGGCCTTCTGACCGTCTCCCCCGCCTCCGGGGCTCCCGCCGCCGAGGGCGCGGCGGAGGCCGGGCCGTCCGAGGAGCCCTGGACCTGGGCGGTGGGGGCTTCCATCGGCATTCCCCAGATCCTCGCCGTGACCGGGGAGAAGTCGCTCCTCCCGGTGCTGCGGGCCCAGGCCAACCTGGGGTCGGTGCTCTTGATCAGCGCCGTCAACGTCCGCCTCCTGCTCCTTCCCGAAGCCTGGACGCTGCAGCCCTACGGGTTCCTGGGGGGCGGGGTGGCCTACGCCTTTCCCATCGAGGATCTCGAGGGGGCCTACGCCTACTCGTGGGCCGGCTGGGGGCTCCGGCTGGCCTACAAGCGGGTGATCGTCTTCGGCGAGTTCAGCCTGGTCGGCGGCTCGGAGGACCTGTTCGGGCCGGGCGTGGGCGCGGGCCTGCTTATCCGGTTCCACTAGCCTCGGGCCCGGACCGGAGCGGCCGGTCCGGGCCCGGGTCGAATCTAGCGGTAGATGGCCTTGATCCGCCCCCAGGTGGTCGGAATCGCCGGCACCGTGCAGTTGAACTCGGCGCAAGTGGTCAGCGGGACGGTAGGCAGAACACCACCCAGGTACTCGCAGTAGAGCGGGTCCAGGGTCTCGCACCCGGTTTCCAGGCAGCATGCGTAGGGGAACCGGTCAATCGGTCCCTGGCAGGGATCCGCCCCGGCGTACTGGAACCCCGCCGACCCGCTTTGCGACGGGTCCACCCACCGGGTGACAAGGGAACAGTCGACCACCGTCATGGGAGCGTAGTCGTCCGCGAATTTGGGTACGATCATCAGGTAGTCGGGGCTGGTCGCGGAGACCGCAAAATACCCCAGGACCACCAGGCCGCGCCCCTGCGCGTCGGCCGGATCGGCGACGGTTCCTTTGCAGGAGAAGAACGAGAGGTCGATTCCCGTACCCGGATCGGGCCAGTCCGGTTCCGCAACCGTTCCCTGGGCCAGGGACTGCCAGTCGGCGATGTTCAGGCCGCTGAGGTCTCCGGGATGGTAGTAGACGCCGAAGGACGCCGACAGGAGTCCCTGGCTGGTATCGACGTTCGCGGCGACCACGAACGCGAAGTAGTCCGTGTCCAGTGCGCCGGTGGCGTTGACCGTGGAATTGCCGCTGCAATTGAGGGACGTCGGCGGCTGATACATCGGGTCCAGGTGGACCAGGAGTTTCACGTCGCTGACGTCCTGGGCCCCGGCGCCGGCGGCCACACCGCCCAACCAGGCAACCCCGAACAGCACACCGGCCATGACCGGCAGGATTCTTCTGAAGTAGCTTCTCGGTTTCACCAGATCCTCCTCCCCGGGATGGCAGCACCCGGGATTCCTGCCTCCTTCGTTTCGGGGCTCTGCCCCGGTTCCTGAGCGCCGTCCCCCGTGGACGTCGCCCGGCTCAGCGATAGATGGCCTTGATCCGGCCCCAAGTCGTGGACTCGACCGGCGCCACGCAGGCCGAAGGGTCGCAGTCGACCTGCTGGACGGGATCGAAGAGCGTCCCGCCAGTCGGGGCCGGGAACCTGGACGTCGGCACAGGACGTCCAGGTGGACACGCTCAATCCGGACACCTCCAGGAAGTTGTAGTAGATCCCGAAGGCCGCGCCGGTGAGACCCACCGCCGGGTCGATGTTGGTGGCCACGATGAGCGCGTAGTAGTCGGCATTCAGGTCCCCGTTCACCACCACCGACGAGTTCCCGTTGCATCCAAGGGAAAACGAGGACGCCGGGCACGGGCCTGAACCTCCCGCCGGCTGCAGGTGGACGACGAGCTTGGCGCCCGTGTTCAGCTGAGCGCCGGCCGTGCCGGCGGTGACGGTGAGAAGGAAGAGGAAAACCAGAAGACCCGTGAACGGGGCCGTGATTCGGAGTCGAGTCGGGTAGCCAGAGACCATCGCATCCTCCCGGAATCCGATGACCCCCGGGATCATCCGGGAGTCTTCGTCCCCACTGGCGGTTATGCAATTTGTGGCTTTTTCGGGCGTATTTTACCAGGTTTTGCACGGCCCGCCTAGCCATGGGCGGGAGCGAGCCGATGGATCGGATCGGGAATCCTCCGCGTGCTGCGGGATCTTCGCTTCCGGTCCGACGAGACGAACCCGTCCGTCTCATGGATTGGACGTCCACGGGCTCCCCTTTCCACCAACATTCATGATTACGGCGGAAACGAGGGCCGAGAGCCGCGTGGCTCCCGAACGGGACCCGGGCGGCGGGGACCCGGCTCCGAAGTGGTGCCCCCGGGGTGACTCGAACACCCGGCACGCGGTTTAGGAAACCGCTGCTCTATCCACCTGAGCTACGGGGGCCCGGTTGGGACGAGGGAGCTTAGCAGGTTTCCGGGGAGACCGGGGCCCCGCGGCGGCGGAGAGGACCGGGGCGCGAGCCGGGGGGCGCGGACAAACGATGACCCCCGCCGATCGCGAACGGCGGGGGTCCGGGTCCAATAGGACGGGGCCTGGAGCCCCGTCTACGGCTGAACCTTGATCGAGGGCTTGCTGCCCTCACCGACTCCACTCCGGACCTGGGCCCGCGCGGAACCGTCGTCGATCTGATACTCGTAGTCCCCGTCGGTGGCGGAACTCAGCACCGTGTAGGTGGGCGAGGGGCTCCCGGGGGAAACGGTGATCGAGCTCGGGGGCTCCGGCGAGAACACACCGGTGGGGAGATTCGAGATCGTGTGGGTGCCGCTCGCGGACTGCCACTGGACGGCATTGTCCCCGTTGTTCGAGCTCCGGTGGAGGGGCGGATCGGCCGGGCTGGCGGCGCCGGTGGCGTTGACGGTGATTCTCTGGGTAGCCATGTGGAAACTCCTTCGATGGAGGCCGGCTCCTCCCCCACTCGCCCGCGACCGGATGATCGAATGGATGAGAGGCGACACCAGGGCCCCGGCTACGGGACGACGGCGGCCCTGCGGTCCTTCAGGCGCGGCACACTGGACCGTGCGGGAAGAGCGTGTTCTTGACTGAATTGGTAGGAATTCTAGTGTGTCTTGAGTTGCCGCGTCAAGGGCCGGTTACTCGTCTCCGGTCCCGGCCTGCCGCCAGGTGGCCGCTTTCTCGGCCTTCCCGGTCCCGGGCGCCTTCCGGTTCCACGCGTCGTAGAGGCGTACGATCCGCGCCCGGGCCTGGGTCTTCCGGTCGGCCGACACCCCGGGATCGGCCTCGAGAACCGCCTGGCTGGTCAGCAGGAGCGACTCCGCCTCGGCGTACCTCCCCTGCTCGGTGAGGGCCGCGCCCAGGAGGCTCTGCACCTGGTCCTTGTACCAGGTGTCCGGATACACCTTCCGGTAGATGGAGAGAGCGTCCCGGAGGAGCGGCTCGGCCTCCTTCGGCCGGTCCAGATCGGTGAGCACCGAACCCAGGCCCGACTCGACCCCGGCCAGGGTCGGATGATCGGGGGGGAGGTTCTTCCGCATGATGGTCAGGGCCTCCTGGGCGTAGTACTCCGCCTTCAGGAGTTTCCCCTCGGCCTGGTAGAGCTTGGCCACGTTGTAGAGGCCGGCTCCGTAGTCCGGATTGTCGCTCCCCAGGGTCTTCCGCTGGATCTCCAGCGCCTCCAGGTAGAAGGGCTCCGCCTCCTCGAGCCGGCCCTGGTCCCGGATCACGGTGGCCAGGTTCATCAATCCGGCGGAGACGAAGGGGTGGTCCTCACCCAGGACCTTCTTCCAGATCGCCACCGCCTCCCGCCGCATCGCCTCGGCCTGGGGCAGCTTTCCCTGGGCCTCGAGGACGGTGGCCAGCTCGTGCAGGGTCCGCGCCACGGAGGGATGCTCGGAGCCGTACACCTTCCGCCGGATCCCCAGCCCCTCCTGGAGACAGGAGGCCGCCTGGTCCAGATCCCCCTGCTCCACCAGCACGCTGGCCCAGTTGGTCAGGGTCTCCGCGGTCCGGGGGTCCTCGTTCCCCAAGGTCGTTCGACGCACGTTCAGGGCCTCCCGGTAGAGGGAATCCGCCTCGTCCATCTGTCCCCGGCTCTGCAGGAGCTCGGCCAGGTTCTCCTCGGTCTCGGCCGTCTGTGGGTTCCGGCGGCCCAGCCGCTTCTCCCGGATCCGGAGCGCCTCGCGCAACAACGGCTCCGCCTCGTCCAGCCGGTCCATGCTGTGGTACACGGTGGCCAGGTCGTTGAGGCTCGTAGCCAGGTCCGGATCGTCCGGGGGGAGGTGGGACCGGCAGAGATCCACCGACCGGACCAGCGCCGTCTCCGCCTTGGCGTACTGGCCCAGACCCCGGTAGGTCTTCCCCAGGGTGAGCCGCACCGCCGCCTCCACCATGGGTTCGGCCGCCAGATCCCCCCCGTCCAGTCTTTTCTCGGCGTCGTCCAGGACCTGGACCACGGTGACCCCCCTGCCCCGCAGGGAGTCCTGGACCGTGGCCAGGAAGGGGTTGGCCGAGCGGAGCATGTTGTCCAGGAAGGCGTTCACCCGGGAGGCCTTGAGCGCCTCGCGGCGGGCGCGCCCGGCCTGGGTCGAGGTGACCACGATCCCGGCCACCAGGACCACGAACACGGCCAGCACGCCGCCCACCAGGGCCCGGTTCCGGCGGGCGAACTTCCGGAGCTGGTAGGACGTGCTGGGGGGGCGGGCCTGGATCGGCTCGTCGGCCAGGTAGCGGCGGATGTCCGCGGCCAGGTCCGCCGCCGAGCTGTAGCGCCGGTCCCGGTCCTTCTCCAGGGCCTTGGCCGTGATGGTGGCCACGTCGCCGGGGATGCTCCGGTCCAGGTTCCGGACCGAGGAGGCCTCGGTTTCGGTGATGACCCGGGCCGCCTCCAGGAGCGTCTTCCCGGCGAGTTCGTGCGGGAGGCGTCCCACCAGGAGCTCGTAGAGGATCACCCCCAACGAGTAGACGTCGCTCCGCGTGTCCAGCTCGTAGGGATCCGCCCGGACCTGCTCCGGACTCATGTAGGGCACGGTGCCGATCACCTGGCCGATGTCGGTCTGCAGGGTGGCCTGGATGTCCGAGTCTGTGGCCCGGGCCACACCGAAGTCCAGGATCTTGGGCTGCCCGGACTCGGTGACCAGGATGTTCCCCGGCTTCAGGTCACGGTGGATGATGCCCTTCTGGTGGGCGTGCTGGACCGCGTCGCAGATCCGCGCGACCAGCCCCAGCTTCTCCCGGAGGCCGAGCCCGGCGTCGGCGGCGTAGGCCGTGAGGGTCCGGCCCCGGACCAGCTCCATGGCGAAGTAGGGCTGGGGGCCGCGCGGGGTGTCCGCGGTGCCGGCCTGGTAGACCTGGGCGATCCCCGGATCCTCCAGCCGGCCCAGGATCTGCGACTCCAGCTCGAACCGGCGCCGGGCTTCCGCCGAGGGAAAGCCGGCCCGGATGACCTTGAGCGCCACCACCCGCCTGGGGTTCTCCTGCTCGGCCCGGTAGACCGTGCCCATTCCCCCCTCGCCGATCCGGCCCAGGATCCGGAAGCCGCCGATGTCCCGGGTGAGGTCGACTTCCAGGCGATCTTCCGGTCCCAGGGGGCGGGTGCCTTCGGTCGGTGTGCTGTCTTCGGGGCGGTTCTTGCCGTTGGACACGGTACCTCCGTCCGCAACCGTCATCCGACCTCGCGGCCACTCGGGAGCGGACTTCACATCATATACGCCCGCCTGCGACGGCGGTATATACTCCCCGGCATGCCCGGCAGCCGGTTTCTTCCCCACCCCTATCGTCGCCCCGTCGGAGAGCCGCTCATCTCCGGCATGGAGCGGACCTGATGCGGGCGCTGCGCCTGCCCTCCCTGGCTGCCCTGGCCCTGGTGGTCGCGGTGCTCCTGCCCCTCCTCTCCCTCCGCCTTCTCATGCAGTACGGCACCCCGGTGGTGTTCCTGTTGCCGGCCGCGGTGTTCGCCGTTCCCGTTCTCGGCTGGCGCCTCCTGACCAATCCGGTCCCGGTGCTGGTCGCCTTCCTGTTCATCGTCGTGAACCTCGACTTCATCCGGCTGGGGGAGCCGGGCGGGGTGCGCATCACCGCCGAGATCCTGGCCACCCTGGGTCTCCTCTACGCCCTCATCGTGCGCGTCGGCCTGCAGAAGAGGCCCTTCTGGCGAACGGGGGTGGAGAAGGCCTATCTCCTCTATGCGCTGGCCACGTTCCTTTCCGTTCTGATCAGCGTCAACATCGTGTTCAGCTTCAAGAACTGGATTCGTGACCTGGAATACCTGATGATCCTGTACTTCATCAGCGGGCTCGGCCTGACCGGGAAGGACCGCCGGCGGCTGGTGGCCGCCATCCTCCTGTCGTCCCTGATTCCGTGCATCACCGCCCTCATGGGCGAGGTGTTCAAGCTCTCGATGTTTTACGGCATGGAGTCCCCGGTGGCCGGCGGGGAGGTGGCCCGCGTGCAGGGCACCATGGGCCACCCGGTGGTTCTCGGCCACTACGTGGCCATGCTGGCCATTCTCACCCTAGCCATGATCCTGGACGGGAGCTGGTACCGCCGACGCCTTCTGGTCCCTCTCCTGAGCCTCCAGCTGCTCGTCCTCTACCTGTCCTACAGCCGGACCGGCTGGGTGGAGGTCATGGTGGGGATTCCCGTCCTGCTCTGGATCATGGGGCATCGGAAACGTCTGCTCCTGGGCATTCCGGTCGTGGTCGTCAGCGTGCCCCTTCTGCTGCCCACCTTCCTGGCGCGCTGGCAAACCGCTGTCACCGCCGACAACAACAGCTTCCTGTGGCGGATCGGTCTGTGGATCTACGCGCTCTCCAAGTTCCCACAACGGCCCATCTTCGGCTCCGGCCCCGATACCTTCAACGGGTACATTGCCTATCGAACCGGCTTCAACGCCCACAATACGTGGATCCAGCTGCTCATCGAACAGGGGGTGGTGGGCGTCCTCGCCTTCGCCATCCTGATGATCGTGGTGGCGCGGACGCTGTACCGGAAGCTCCAGGAGAGCGGCCCGCCGCGGAACCCTCTGGTGGCCGCCACGTTCACCATCTGGATCTGCTTCATGGTCGGGGCCTGGGCCGGGCTTCCGTTCGAGCTCCCGATCGTCATCGTCTACTTCTGGGTCCTCACCGCCATGGTGGTGGACATGCCGGTGGGACGGGAAGCGGCGCCGGTCTACCTCCCACCCTCGGAACCGACAAGCGGCTAGCCCGGCTCCCCCCTGGCCTGCGCGGTCGCTTTCCGGTAGACGGCCAGGGTCCTCCGCGCGATCTCCTCGGTGCGCAGGGAGTCCCGCCGCTCCCTCCCGTCGGACCGGCGGCCCGACCCGAGGACGGCCACCACGCCGCGGGCCAGCGCCGCCACCTCTCCCCCCTGCCCCGGATCCCGGGGCCAATCCACGACCCGCCCCGGCTCCACCCCCGCCAGCATCTCCCGCACGTCCCCCACGTCCACCGAGACCACCGGCAGCCCCACGGCTAGGGCCTCCTTCACCACCGTGGGCGAGCCCTCCTGCCCCCGCTCCGAGGTGAAGAGGAGGAGGTCCGCCGCGTTGAGCTTCTGGACCACCCGGGAATACGGCTGCCCCGGCTCCGACAGAACCAGGCTCTCCGCCCCGGGGATCTCCTGTTTCACCGCGGTCAGGACCTCCTGGAACCGGCCGAATCCCTTGACCGGGTTTTCGGGGAGCGCTCCGAACAGGATCCACTTCCGCGAGGGATTCAGCCCCAGGGAGCGGCAGGCCTCCTCCCGGGGGATCGGGCGGCAGACGCCGAAGTCGACCCCGTTCGGGCACACCACGTTCCGGTCCGACGGCCAGAGGTCGGCGAGCCGCTGCGAGACGAAGATGCGCCGGATCGCTCCCCGCGCCACGATCCGGGCGATCCGCCGGGGAAGGGCGAGGTTCATGTCGCTGCCGTAGAAGGTGAACACCGTAGGCGCCCGGGCAGGAAGGAGCAACGTGGCGAGGCCGGTGAGCCCGTAGTGCACGTGCACGAGATCGAATCCGCCACCCGCCCAGCGGCGCCGCACCCGGAGGTTGGCCAGCAGATAGTCGGCCGGCCCCCGGTCCTGGGCGACTCGCAACACCTCGATGTCGACGGCTCCGGTGGCCCGGAGCGCCTCGGCCTGCTGGCCCACGAAGATCCCGCGAAAGCCGTCCGACTCCGGGTCGGGAAACATGTTGGTGACCCAGAGAACGCGAAGGCGATTCGAAGCCATCACCACCCCGTCGTGAAATTCCGCTCTTCGGACCGTCGTGCGCACCGGCCAGAACGCGATTCTAGCATAGACCTAGTGGGGGCACGAAACCGGTTGAGCCGCCGGGAACGCCTGTGCCATACTGGGCGGCCGAACTGCGGGGGGACTGGACGTCGCATGACCGGAACAATCACGAAGACGAAAGTGCTGGTGACCGGAGCCGGCGGGTTCATCGGATCCCACCTGGTGGAGGCGCTCCTCCGCGAGGGGGCGGCGGTGCGGGCCCTGGTCCAGTACAACTCCCGGAACGACTGGGGCCAGCTGGAGCGGCTCCCCGCCGATGTCCTGGCCGGGGTGGAGGTGATCACCGGGAACATCCGCGATCCCTTCTTCATGAACCGCATCACCGAGGGTCGGGAGATCGTCTTCCACCTGGCCGCTCTCATTCCCATCCCCTATTCCTACGTCGCCCCGTCCGAGTTCGTGGAGACGAACGTGCAGGGCACGGTGAACGTCCTGGAGGCCGCCCGTAGCCGCGGCGTGCGGCGCCTGCTGCACACCTCCACCAGCGAGACCTACGGCACCGCCGTCTACACCCCGATCGACGAGAAACACCCCCTGCAGGGCCAGTCGCCGTACTCCGCCAGCAAGATCGGCGCGGACAAGATGGCCGAATCGTACTGGCGGGCCTTCGGCACCCCGGTGGTCACCGTCCGGCCCTTCAACACGTTCGGGCCCCGCCAGTCGGCCCGGGCGTTCCTGCCCACCGTCCTGACCCAGATCCTGACCTCGGACGTGGTTCGGGTCGGCGCCCTGGACCCGATCCGGGACATGAACTACGTGGCCGACACCGTCTCGGGTTTCCTCTTGGCCGCCACCGCCCCCGGCATCGACGGCCTGACCCTGAACCTGGGGAGCGGCCGCGGGGTGAGCATGCGGGACCTCCTGGACCTGGCCTTCCGGGCCACCGACAAGACGCTCCCGGTCCAGACCGACCAGGGCCGGATCCGGCCCGAGAAGAGCGAGGTCATGGAACTGGTGGCCGACGCCTCCCTGGCCGCCGAGAAGCTGGGCTGGACGAGCCGCGTCGGGCTCGAGGACGGGATCAAACAGACCGCCGACTGGATCGCGAATCATCTCGATGACTACAAACCGCACCTCTACAACAT
>Ga0307424_1001137_pt1 | contig 14106 bp, 9 predicted proteins | sample SalMarWE160320MG_FD_202157 | JGI IMG/M metagenome (GOLD analysis project Ga0307424, IMG submission 202157) | Salt marsh sediment microbial communities from the Plum Island Ecosystem LTER, Massachusetts, United States - WE1603-20 | ecosystem: Environmental > Aquatic > Marine > Intertidal zone >... | reverse complement strand
TGGTTGGCATACAAAGATACCTCGGTTCCGGGCTCATCAAGGGTATCGGTCCGGTTATGGCCAAGCGCATTGTTTCCCGGTTCGGCAAGGAAACCCTTGAAGTCATTGAAAAGGATATTGATCGGCTCGCTGGAGTGGAGGGCATCGGCCGGAAGCGTATCGAGATGATCCAAAAGGCGTGGGATGCGCAGCGTGAAATCCGGAATGTCATGCTTTTCCTCCAGTCCCATGGGGTGAGTTCCGGCTATGCCACAAAGATTTTCAAGCAATACGGGGATCGTTCCATCCAAGTGGTCAGGGAGAATCCCTATCGCCTGGCTACCGACATATTTGGCATCGGCTTTGTGACCGCGGACCAGATTGCGGAAAAACTGGGGTTTTTGAAGGATTCTCTGCTACGGGCGGAAGCGGGAACGCTCTATGTCCTGCATCAGCTCGCAGACGAGGGACATGTCTTTTACCCATATGAACTCCTGATCGCCGAATGCTGTGAGATGCTGGAAGCGGAGCCGAAAGGAATTGTTCAGGCGCTCGGAGCGCTCCACCAGAAAAAAGGAATCATCATTGAATATCTGAATGAATCCTTTCCCACGTCAAACGAAAACAACAAGGCCGTCTACCTCGCCAAGTATCATCTCTGTGAAACAAGCATTGCAAAACGACTCCAGGCCCTCCTGGGGTATCCAAAATCCATCAGGGCAATCGATACAGGAAAGGCCGTCAAGTGGGTACAAGATAGGCTGACGATTCGCCTGGCCCGGGAGCAGGTGACAGCCATCCGTTCTGCTGCTGAAAACAAGGTTATGGTGATCACGGGTGGGCCGGGGACGGGAAAGACTACCATCATCCAGGCCCTGCTCAAGATTTTTTCCCGTCTGGGGGTGAAGATCCTGCTTGCCGCTCCCACGGGCCGTGCCGCCAAAAGGATGAGCGAAACAACCGGATTTGAGGCAAGGACCATTCACCGGCTTCTGGAATACAGCTTACAGAAAGGCGGCTTCCAGAGGAATGAAGACAAGCCGCTGGATGTCGACCTCCTCGTGGTGGATGAAGCCTCCATGATCGATACAATCCTCATGCACTATCTCCTGAAGGGCATTCCCCCGGGTGCCACCTTGATCCTGGTGGGCGATGTAAACCAGCTCCCGTCAGTAGGAGCAGGCAATGTGCTGAAAGACATCATTGATTCGGGTGCAGTGCCGGTGGTAACGCTAAATGAGATATTCCGGCAGGCCCGAGAGAGCCTCATCGTGGTGAATGCTCACAAAATCAACCAAGGTGCCATGCCCTTGTTTCGTTCTGAAGAACGGAGCCATGAAGACTTCTTCTTCATTGAACAGGAAGATCCTGAGGAGGCACTCCACATCATACTGGAGGTGACATCCCAGCGAATTCCTCAAAGATTCGGTTTTGACCCGGTCAAGGATATCCAGGTGCTCACACCCATGCACAAGGGCCTTGTCGGCGCCGCGAACCTGAACAGGGCCCTCCAGGAAACGCTCAACCCGGGCGAGGCGGTGGTGGTGAGAGGGCAGAGCAGTTTTCGCGCCCATGACAAGGTGATGCAGGTAAGGAATAACTACGACAAGGAGGTCTTTAACGGGGACATCGGTACCATCATAAGTATCGATCCGGAGCTTCGGGAACTCATCATTTCATTTGACGGAAGGGACATCCCTTACGATTTCCTGGACTTGGATGAGGTTGCTCTTGCCTATGCCATATCGGTACATAAATCACAGGGTTCTGAATACCCGGCCGTGGTGATTCCGGTAACAACCCAGCATTACATGCTCCTCCAGAGAAACCTGGTCTATACCGCCGTGACCCGCGGGAAACAGCTCGTAGTCATGGTCGGCAGCAGAAAGGCCTTACGGCTTGCAATAGAAAACGACAAGACGGAAAGGCGCTTTACGCGGCTCCGGGAGCGGTTGAAGTCGTGAATTGTGCAATTCCGGCAATGAACTATGATTGATGAATAGGAGCAAAAAAATGCTGGTAGCATCGGTGCAGATGGCTGTCGTGGAAGATGACAAGGCTACAACCTTAGAGAAAGCTGTGGCCCTGATTCGGGAAGCCAAGGACGCAGATCTGATACTTCTGTCGGAACTCTGGAACATCGGATTCATGAGCTTTGAGCGGTATGTGTCTGAAGCAGAGGGGAAGGATGGCCCCACCTTGAGCACATTCAGAGACCTGGCGGGGGAATTGAAGGTCTATCTCCACACGGGCAGCTTCGTGGAGGAGACCGGCGGCAAATATTACAACTCAAGTTATCTCCTGTCACCGGAAGGGGAGATTCTGGCAAACTACCGGAAAGTTCACCTCTTCGGCTTCAACTCAAGGGAGGCCCAAATTCTTACCCGCGGCGAGGAAGTGGTCGTGGCGGAAACCGAATTGGGCTCACTCGGGCTTGCCACCTGCTACGACCTCCGCTTCCCGGAACTTTTCCGCCGGATGGTTGAAAAGGGAGCGGAAGTATTTCTGGTGTGTTCCGCCTGGCCCTATCCCCGCCTTGAGCACTGGATTATGCTGAACCGGGTGCGGGCGCTTGAAAACCAGTGCTTCCTTGTTTCCTCAAATTCTGCGGGGATGAATAAGGGAAGCCAGTTTGTCGGTCACAGCATGATCGTTGATCCGTGGGGAATACCCCTGGCAAGTGGCGGAGATGATGAAGTCATTGTGCGGTCGGAAATTGATCTCAGGGAAGTGAAAAGCGCTCGTGATCATTTCCCGGCCCTGGCTGATCGACAGGACTGGTTGACCAGAAAGCCATAGAGAACCTCCTGGCCAACTGCGAGGAAAGGATGCAGTGATACCATATCGCAGAACAACTCTCAGTTTCTGGAGAAGGCGGCATAGCGGCCTGTTTCAGCGGCCACCCTGCTTTTTGCCAGATTCAAGGCACATTTCCTGGGCATGCGACGGGTTTTTCCGGCTTCTTCCATGATGGCGCGGGTATTGGCGGGTATTTTTTCTTTGATGGAGTCAAATATTGAATCCACTCCGCCTCCACTATACTCCGCATACGAGGTGATAACCCCTCCGGCATTTGCCACGATATCAGGGACCACAGTGATTCCTCGCTTATGACAAACATTTTCCACCCAGAAAGACAAGGGGATATTGCTCCCCTCGACGATCAGTTTGAAATTGAGGCGATCCACGTCTCCCACCTTGACCAAGTCGGGCTGTGAGGCGGTCACCAGGATATCCGCATCCACATCAAGAATGCGATCACAGGAGTTCAGGGTACAGCTTTTGCCGCCTTTTTGAAGGCCGTATGTTGTAACCGATTCTCCCCTGCGCTTGAGTTCTTCGAGCAACTCGAATGAGAGCCCTTCAGGATTGAAGATGGATCCCTGACTGTCAGAGACTGCGACAAATCGGGCACTTGCCTCAGTGAGATGCCGTGCAGTGGCTTTGCCCACATTGCCAAAACCTTCCACCGCGAAGGTAGCTCCCTTTAAATCGATCCCAGCAAACTCCGCTCCCACGCGGGCGGCAAGAAATACTCCGTAGCCCGTTCCCCCAATCTCGTGGGGAATTCCACCCATTGATTTGGGCTTTCCGGTGCATGATTTTAGATCGCCATTGGCCTCGGCGAACCATGCCATGTCCTGCTCTCGCATGTACATGTCTGGAGCAGCCACGTATGTGGCAGGACACATCGTCTTGATGGCCCGGGAAAACGACTCCACAAAAACCCGTTTCTTTTCTTTGCCGATCCCTTTGGCATCGGCGATGATCCCTGCCTTCGCCCCCCCGAAGGGCAATTCGGCAAGCGCGGATTTCCAGGTCATGCTGCGGGCCAGTCTTGCCACTTCCTCCGTGTCTACAGTGGAGGTCATTCGGATGCCCCCTTTACCCGGCCCCAGCACGGTACTGTCTACAACAACAATGCCTCTCATGCCTGTTTTTGCATCATACACGGTGAGGATTTTCTCGGGTCCAAACTCATCATATTTGATCATTACCGCCTCCTGGAAAAGACATCATTCTCTGGTTGGCACATCATGATTACTCAGGGTGCTGTGGAAGACAGATTCGTTTTGTTGGAAAAGAAGTATAGAGAGTGCACTACCTTGAGTCAAGAAAAAGAGTCTTATCAGGCCTCACCATCTGCATCCGATTCAAGCCAGAACCTTTCGGTTCGGGTTTCACTCTGTATATAATAAGTACAAGGGTTTTCCCCTTGACTTCCTGTCATGTTAGACGTATTTAATTAGACGGTGTACGTTGATTTGCAGGTTCTTTCCCCATGGATGCTGCTGTTGATTTGCGCTTTGTGTTTTTCCCCTTTTTGTCCTGCTGTCCACGTCTATTTTGCACTGCTTTAGAGAGAGTCTGCGCGTCGTCACCGCTCTTTTTCATTGGCTTTCCCGTTTCATGTCCTTCGCAAGGGGGCAGATTATGAGACATGTCATTGTGGGGACCGGGATTGCCGGAACCCTGGCCGCAGAAACCATCCGAAAGTTCGATCCCAAATCCCCCATTATCATACTTGGTGGCGAGCCTTTTTTCCCCTATTGCCGACCCATGATCAGCATGCTTCTTGAAGGGAGCGTCGCTCCTGAAGAGATGGCTATTCGTGAAAAAGAAGATTTTCTCTCCCGGGACATCGAACTCCTGCTTGGGGAATCAGTACGGGAGGTCAATGTACTGGAACGAAAGCTGGAAACAGAACGGGGGAAGGTGATTCCTTTTGATCGTCTCCTTATAGCCACCGGAGCAGACCCCGTGAAAATCCAGGTGGACGGATGCGATTTGGCCAACATTTTTACCATGAGACACCGGGAAGATGCGGAACGCATGTTGAAGGCCCTGCCGGAAGTCAGGAGAGTGCTGATCGTTGGTGGTGGGCTGGTAGGCCTCAAGGCTGCCCATGCACTCCTGGCTAGGGGTACAAAGGTGGCCATGGTGGAAAAACTGGCCCATCCGTTGCCCTTGGTGGTAGACGGAAAATCCGGGGCCGCTATCTCACAAAGGCTTGAAGAAATGGGAGTGATGCTGAAGATGGGAGTAACGGTCGCCTCCTTCGCCGGCAATGGATTCGTGAAAGAAGCCTCTCTTGATGATGGGTCGAGGGTGCGCTGCGACCTGGTTGTCGTGGCCGTAGGCTCGAGACCTGCGGTCTCCTTTCTGGGCAAGAGCTTTATAAGAGTCAACCAGGGCATTCTGGTCGATTCTTTTCTTGAAACGGATGCGAAGGATATTTACGCAGCAGGAGATGTTGCCGAGGCTACTGATGTTGTCCTGAATCGCAGGAAGGTCAATGCTGTCTGGCCGGTCGCGGCTGAACAGGGAATCGTGGCAGGGATGAACATGGCCGGGAAAAGGGTAGTCTATCGAGGGAGCATGGGAAGGAATGTGCTGCGCATCGGGGACCTGGATGTCCTGACCGGCGGGCTTGTGAATGCACCGCCAAATGAAGGCTATGATGTTCTTGAGGACGAAAACAGGCGACGGAAGACGTATCGAAAACTGGTCTTCAAAGGGAATGTGTTAAAAGGTCTCGTGATGCTGAACCAGGTTGAGAAGGGAGGGACGCTTCTCTCGATAATACAGCGGCAGATTCCCGTGAGCATGGAAAAGGAGCGGTTGTTGGAACCGGGTTTTGATTTTTCTCAGCTCTTGCCAAGATGATAGAAAGATTGAGTTAACAGAACATGAGAAGAAAGGAGGGATGGCCAAATGAAAGAAGTGGTAATTCATCCGGAAAGGTGCGTGGGGTGTATGCAGTGCATGGTGGCATGTGCAACGGCCCATTCCAAGACCAAGAATCTTCTGACGGCCCTTGTGGAAAGCCCGCTCCCAAAGCCCAGAATCCATGTGGGTGTCGGGCTTTACCGGGAGGGTTTTCCCAACCGATGCCGTCACTGCGACCCGGCCCCCTGTATGATGGTCTGTCTCCCAGGGGCAATTTACCGTGATGAGACGTGGAACACTGTGCTCATCAATACAGAACGATGCATCAATTGCGCCACCTGTGCCATGGCCTGTCCTTTCGGCGTGATCCGTTATCACGAGGACAGCCTTGGACCTCCGGAGAAGACCATTGCGGTAAAATGCGACAACTGCGTTGACCGCCAGTCAAGGGGCCTTGTTCCCGCGTGTGTGGAGGTCTGCAAATGCGGAGCGCTCACGTTCGAGGAGCAGAGCAGCTCCCTGAAGCGGAAAACGGACGAGATGGCAAGACGGGTCTCTGTAGGGGCTGAAGACCGGGGAGTGGTTGAATCTCCCGGTTTTGACCTCTTGAATGCCTTGAAAAAAGCCAATGTCGAATTATCCGGGCGTGAAGCCTCGTTGTAATCAGGGAGGAGGGATACCATGAGCGACAAGACCAGAAAATACGAAAAATACACCATCACGCGTGACGGCCAATTGATGCTCGGGAAAGCGGAACAGGAGCAGATTGAGACGGTGTGGGATCGATTTCAAGACCAACTGCCCCAATGCGGATATTGTGAGATGGGATTGAGTTGCCGCAACTGTGCCATGGGACCGTGCAGGGTGGACCCCTTCGGCGAAGGGCCGCAAAAGGGGGTGTGCGGTGCTGACGCGGATATTATTGTTGCCCGCAATTTCGGGCGGATGATCGCAGCCGGTGCAGCATCCCATTCCGACCACGGCCGTGACCTGGTGGAGGTATTGGAGAAAGTAAGCCAAGGGAAGGCCGCGGGATACGAAATCGGCGATCCTGGAAAACTTATGCGGGTGGCAGCGGAATACGGAGTGAGCACTGAAGGGAAAGACGCCTCTGCCGTTGCAGGCGAGCTGGCATTTGCCATGCAGGAGGACTATGGTACCAGGAAGAAGGGTCTTCAATTGATTTCCCGGGTGCCCAAGAAGCGTCTGGATACATGGGAAAAACTGGGAATCACTCCCCGGGGCATCGATCGCGAGACATCTGAGATGATGCACAGGACCCACATGGGAGTGGACAATGATTGGCTGAATTTGCTCCTGCACGGTTTGCGGAACGCGCTTTCCGATGGTTGGGGAGGCTCCCTCATCGCAACGGAGGTGTCTGATATCCTGTTCGGCACTCCCAAGCCCGTCACTTCCACCGTCAACATGGGCGTCTTGAAAGAAGATCAGGTGAATGTGATTGTACATGGACACAACCCGGTTGTCTCGGAAATGATCCTCCAGGCGACAGAGGATGAAGACCTGATCAAACTCGCAAAGGAAAAGGGCGCCGCCGGGATAAACCTGACGGGCGTGTGCTGTACCGGGAGCGAGCTCCTCATGCGCCATGGCATTCCCATGGCCGGCAATCACCTCATGACGGAACTGGTGCTTGTCACCGGCGCCGTTGAGATGATGCTCGTGGACTACCAGTGTATCATGCCTTCGCTCGGACATACGGCGAAGTGCTTCCATACGCTCATGATATCCACCAGTGACAAGGCCAAGTTTCCCGAGATGGAGCACAATGAATTCCATCCTGAAAATGCCAGGGAACTGGCTCGGGGTCTGGTCAGGAGAGCGGTGGAGAATTTTGCCAACCGGAATTCCGACAGGGTGTATATTCCGGTTGAGCCGGTCAAGTGCATGTCCGGGTTTTCCGTCGAGGCCATTCTTGGTGCCCTTGGGGGCACACCTGACCCCCTGATAGATGCCCTGAAAGCCGGAAAGATCAGGGGAGCTGCGGGTATCGTGGGATGCAATAACCCCAAGATCAAGCATGATTACGGGCACGTAACCCTGACCAAAAGGCTCATTGAGAATGATATCCTGGTCCTCGACACTGGCTGTGCCGGCATAGCCAACGCTAAGGCTGGCCTGAAGGTGCCCGAGGCCATCAAGTTTGCCGGGCCGGGCCTCAAGGAAGTGTGCGGGGCACTTGGGATTCCTCCGGTCTTGCATGTGGGAAGCTGTGTGGATAATGTCCGTATCCTGGTCCTGGCTGCCGCCCTTGCGAATACCCTGGGGACGGATATCAGCGATCTCCCTCTGGCCGGCGCTGCTCCGGAGTGGTATTCGGAAAAGGCCGTTTCCATAGGGGTCTATGTGGTGGCCTCAGGGATTTTCACCGTGCTCGGGCCTACGCCCCCGATTACCGGGAGCGCCAATGTGGTCAAGACGGCGACGGAAGGTCTGAACAACGTGGTGGGCGCCTGCTTTGCAGTGGAGCCGGATCCGGAAAAAGCGGCTCTCCTGATCCGGCGCCACATTGAGCAGAAGAGGAAAGGGCTGGGCCTCCCCTCACTGGACATCTAGTCCTGAGCGAGTCTCCTCCCGCGGAGCGGCAGATATCAGCTGGCCCCTCCGCGGGACCCAGAGAGGATCCACTTTCTATATCTTTTTAATCAACCTGACCCAGCGCTATCAGGTTTTAGTGTTTCTGGAGATCTCCTCATTTGGATAAGATCATCAGATCCTTAGAATAACTTGTTCCAGGCGGCTGCGCCACCGCGATTAAACAATAACTTTATTAAGATGTAATACACATGAAGATAGCTATTTATGGAGCAGGTTCTTTAGGAACGATTCTAGGTGCATTTATCACCAAAGGCGGAATGGATATTGACCTGATAAACCGTAATACTAGTCACATAGCAGGATTAAAGGAAAAAGGCGCACAAATTATCGGGTCGATACGGATGACTGTTCCTGTGAAGGCATTCTTGCCTGCAGAGATGAAGGATAAATATGATCTTATCTTTTTAATGACAAAACAGATGGATAATACCAATGTCATTAAACAATTGGAGAAACATCTAACAGGAGACGGGGTTATTTGCACGATGCAAAACGGATTACCCGAATTATCCGTGGCCGAAATAATCGGGGAGGACAAGACCTTCGGATGCGCTGTATTATGGGGGGCAACCATGATCGGCAACGGTGTATGCGAATTGACATCAGCACCGGAAAAATTAACATTTAACTTAGGATCTTTAAGCCCCAATAAGCAAGCAAAGCTCGAAGAAATCAAACGAGTGTTGGAGCTTATGGGACCTGTTGAAATTGAGGAGAATTTTTTAGGTTCCAGATGGTCCAAGTTGCTGGTCAACTGTTCGTTCAGCGGTATGTCTGCGGTGCTCGGAGCCACATTTGGCGAAGTTGCAAAAAATAAAAAATCCAGATTATGTGTGCAGAGAATAATAAAGGAGTGCATAGATACAGCCAAAAAGGCGGATATCAAAATTGAGCCTATACAAGGGAAAGATATTTGTAAGCTCTTGGACTACAACAATAAACTCAAGCAAAAGATCTCTTTTGCAATCATACCTTTTGCAATAAGGAAACATAGATTTACAAAAGCAAGTATGCTGCAAGACCTTGAAAAAGGACGGAGGTGCGAAATTGATTCGATAAACGGAGTGGTATGTAAATATGGAGATAAGTATGATGTACCTACTCCGTTCAACGATTTGGTTGTAGAAATCATACATGGTATCGAAGATAGTAAATATCCCCCCCGTTTTGATAACTTAAGATTCTTTGAAAATTTGTTCTAAGACCGCAATCGATAAATAAATGTATGAGCCAATTCCAGGGCCTAACCCGCAAATCCAGCGGACGACTTTCAGCCGGCGTTAGGCCTAAAGAGGGATGGGGTCACCAGAGGGATGGGGTCAGGGATGGGGATCAAGTCTGCTCTTGACTCATCTTAAGATATGAGGGTAATAAGAAGACATGGCCAGACCACTAAGAATCCAGTTTCCAGATGCCTGGTACCATGTAATGAACCGTGGAAGAAGGGAAGATTTGATATTTAAAGATAAAGGGGACTACTACGCCTTTATTGATCTCCTCAAAGATTGTATTGAAATGTGGACTATTCGGGTGGTCGCCTATTGTTTGATGGGGACTCATTGTCATATTCTTCTGCAAACTCCTGATGCGAATTTATCATGATGTATGAGGCATATTAACGGCGTCTATACACAATATTTCAATCGATCACACAGGTTGGACGGACATCTTTTCAGAGGACGCTATAAATCCATTTTGGTTGATTGTGTTCGTGTCGTGTGGGTGTCGTGTGGGGTCGGGCCATGGGAAGTGCCCGATATACAAAGAATAATGGTTTATTTTGCCCTCTAAAATCAGTCTATATTGAGTTTTTCAACGGCAAAAGCGTCGTTTTTCCCCTGGAATTCTCGTCCCCGGAATTCTGGCCCACGAGGCCAAATCCCGGATGATCAGATCCCAAAAAAGGAAGTTCCTATCACCGGTACCGGTTTACTCAGGCATTCTTTTCACTATCCAGTTCGGCCATTAAGGCTGGCGCATACCTATCCCCAACTACGGAACTACTTGGGATAGCAGCCTTGATGCGGGAAAAATCATCAGCACTAAACTTGATTTCAATGGCCGCTAGTGAGTCGGACAGATGTTTACGTTTACTGGTACCGATCAGTGGAATGATATCCTCACCCCGTGAATAGATCCAAGCAATGGCTAATTGGGCCACTGTGCAACCTTTTTCCTTGGCAATCTCCCTGAGTGCATCCACAACCGCCAAATTATGATTGAGATTTTCCTTGCTGAAGCGAGGAAAGCGGGCGCGGATATCGCCGGGATAAAATTCCTGATCTTTTGATAACTCCCCACTTAGCAGGCTTCTGGACAGAACGCCATATGCAGTTATGCTGATGCCCAGCTTCCGGCAGGTGTTGAGTATCTTATTTTCAATTCCTCGTGTGACCAAGGAGTATTCGATCTGCAGGTCGGTAATCTCATGCACAGCTTTGGCTCGACGTAAGGTCTCAGAACCAACTTCCGACAATCCAATATAACGCACAAACCCGGCTTTTTTCAGGTCTACGATTGCACCCACGGTTTCTTCGATGGGCACTTTTGGATCAAGGCGTGCAGGACGATAGATATCGACATAGTCTGTCCTCAGGCGTTGCAGGGTATAAGCCAGAAAATTCTTGACGGCAGTAGGTCTACCGTCATATCCGATAAATGCATGCTTCGGATCCCGCATTGCTCCGAATTTAACACTGAGAAGCAGTTTGTCTCGTGGTACGTCTTGCAGAACTTTTCCAATCAGCATTTCATTGTGCCCCATACCATAAAAATCACCTGTATCCAGTAGTGTTATTCCTGCATCCAATGCAGCATGGATTGTAGCGATACTTTCTTTTTCATCGACCACTCCATACGTATTGGACATTCCCATGCAGCCGAGGCCCAATGCACTTACTAAAGGACCGGATTTCCCAAGTTGTCGTGTTTGCATATCCTTTATAACTCCTCAATGCCAGGTTACTCGCTTTTAAGGCCTATCCAATGAATAAGAACTGGGTCAGGTTAATCGAGAAGATTTGTGGAGTCAATCCCTTAAGGTGTCCCAAGCGCCAGATCCGAATGAGAATCATGGCTTTTATCGAGGATGATGAGGTTATCAAGACGATCATTAAATATCAACGAAATAACTTGGTCCTTCCCTGACCACGGGACCACGGTGGACCACGGCGTGTAAGTGAATCCGCAGATCGACGACGAGATTGTGAAGAACAGCCATCATTCCCTCGAGCGCCCCGTCAATGCTCTTGTACGGACTGCCGGGAGCGCACCAGAGGGCATAAAACTGCTCCAATGACTTCATGGCGCTGTCTTCTGTCAACGACGAAGTTGATATCCAGCTGGATTTGTGTAAATCTGCGGACAGTATTTTATTTCTTGGCTTAAGTGGTGCACTTTGAATTTGAAGCTACCTATGTGAGATCGGCCCTATGCTTTTTCCATGGCAAGAATTGCAAGAGTGGTGGCGGAAGGCATGCCGCACCATATTACCCAGCGTGGCAACAGACGACAGAAGACCTTTTTTCAAATGGGGACTATGCCGCCTATATTGATCTCATGGCACAATGGTGCCGGAAATATGGAGTGGATATATGGGTCTATTGTTTGATGCCGAATCATATTCATCTGATTGCCGTGCCTGGAAAGAAGGAGAATCTCAGGCTGGCCATCGGGGAGGCGCATCGCCGATATACCCGTCGTATCAATTTCAGGGAAGGCTGGCGTGGACATCTGTGGCAGGAGCGATTTTCTTCTTTTGTGATGGATGAGCGTTATCTGTTGGCATGCGTTGGTTCGCATGGTTCGCGTGGGGTCGGGCCACGGGAAGTGCCCGATATGCAAAGAATAATGGTTTATTTTGCCTTTTGGGAGTGGGCTCGGACCAAAGCAACTATTTAAGATAGTGGAATAATACGGTTCCACGAGGCATTGTTATGTTGCATGAAGGATTCTTGGCAAAGGGGTGATAATCGTCTGAGCGTTGCACGAGGTGCTTAATTGACAGAAAATAAATTTCCAGTGCTAACCCCATCCGAGGCTCAGGCGTACTATGACAAGTTCGGCAAGAAGCAGGACAGTCAGGGATTTTATGAAGATCCTGCGCTGGATGATTTGATCGCCCATGCCGGCTTTAAGGATGCCCGGAAGGTTTTCGAGTTCGGGTGTGGAACCGGCAACTTCGCCGGTCGTCTCCTGGCAGAACAGCTGCCCTCCTCGGCGACCTATCTCGGCTGCGACGTCAGCCCGATCATGGTTGGTCTTGCGACACAGCGCCTTTTGGACTATGCAGAACGTGCAACGATAGTCAGGTCTGATGGGACCATACACTTTCCACTTCCCGATAATTCAATCGATCACGTAGTGTCCAACTATGTTCTCGATCTCCTGTCCGCAGACGATACAAGACTTGTTTTTACTGAGGCGCAGCGTGTACTGATTCCTGGAGGCAAGCTCTGTCTGGTAAGCCTCACGAAAGGCGTTAGCTGCTTCTCTCGGATGGTGTCATTCCTCTGGATGACGATATTCCGGGTACGTGCCTCTCTGGTTGGCGGCTGTCGTCCGATTTCTCTTGAACCGTATGTCGATTCGGAGAACTGGCAGACAGAATATCGAAATGTGGTGACTCCTTTCGGGGTGCCATCAGAGGTACTTGTTTTAGCCCGGAGGTAAGCGGGGATGAGCGGACCTACTTCAGATTATAAGTTGAGCTGTATTCTTCTTTAATATTGCGAAACCATGCCACTTTCGGTAACAAGGTAGTGCAAGTTACCGTATCAGGTAGCAGCTATTAAATGAAAATTTATAGACTGAGGAAACGTCCCCAACTTCTACCAACTTCCACCTATGATTATATGGACGCCCCAAAGACGAAAACATAATATACCAAAGGAGGCAATAATATGAAAAGAAAGCATTTTTTGAGCGTCTTGGTAGTTACATTTCTGCTTGTGTGTGCATATTGGCAAACTACTTCATTAGCGGAGTCTGCACAATCGGAAAGCGGAATCCAAATCGACATTCCGGTTAAACTCGAAAAGGCGGACGTAGTTTTTAATATGGACCACCTGGCTTTTAGCGGCGACATGCCGGTGGGCATCAAGTATATGCACCTCTTGGCTAACCGTTTTAAGGAACTGGGCACCAAAGGCCGCATCATAGGTGTCTTTCATGGTGATGCGGCGTATATGACGCTGAAAGATAAGGCATATAACGCTTACCGTCATATCAGTACCGGGAACCCGTACAAAGGACTCATTGCCGAACTATTGAAACAGGGCGTACAGGTTGAGGAGTGCGCTGTCTCCATGAAAAGTCATAACTGGGTGAATGAGGATTTGCTGCCTGGTGTGAAGGTCAATACCGGCGCTGTGGGGCGATTGATCCAACTCGTGCAGGAGGGGTACGTGCAGATTCAACCTTAAGCGGCGGTGAAACTCTAACTCTGAGAATTTCTGGGGTCGCGGTCGAATCAAGACAACTATTTGAAATACTGGAATAATAACCATAAATGGCTATGGTTTTTGGCTTAGAGTGCCCTTTTTGCCATGAAAGAGGGGTATTTAAGGACTGTGGACTTTGCTCGACAAGGCGCTGCACTCGGATATAGCGGGACCACACCAGTGATCGCCAGCGTTGCGCGAAGATCTTAGGCACGAGCGTACTATTACAAGTGATGAATTCTCCATTGGTCCGAGTGATCCTGGCCACTTTGGGCGGATACATGTTGATCCTGCTGGGCCTGTTCGTCCATGACTGGTACAAAAGGGAATATCCACGCCCGCCGGACGAACTGCCGAGCCAGGCGCGGATCCAGTATCCCTTTTATCATAGGAGGGC
>Ga0307424_1001135_pt1 | contig 14132 bp, 11 predicted proteins | sample SalMarWE160320MG_FD_202157 | JGI IMG/M metagenome (GOLD analysis project Ga0307424, IMG submission 202157) | Salt marsh sediment microbial communities from the Plum Island Ecosystem LTER, Massachusetts, United States - WE1603-20 | ecosystem: Environmental > Aquatic > Marine > Intertidal zone >... | reverse complement strand
GCCTGCATGGGGATTTTAAACGGGACTTCCAACTACATCTTGACAAAAATGACACAGGAAGGCCTCCCTTTTAACAGGGTGGTGGAGGAGGCTGTAAGCTTAGGTTTTGCCGAGGATCCTCCAACTCTCGATGTGGACGGGACAGATGCTGCCCACAAATTAGCCATTATTATCTCGATCGCATCCGGCTGGCCGGTCTCATTCAAAGATATATACAGAGAGGGGATTGTTACCGTGACCCCGGATGATATCCTATTTGCCGATGAGTTCGGGTACAGGATCAAATTATTGGCCATAGCCAAGGATTTGGGAGATCGATTAGAGGCCCGTGTACACGCGGCCATGATACCGAAGGATCATATCCTGGCAAACGTCAATGAGGCCTTCAATGCCATTTATATCGAAGGCGATTTTGTGGGTCCTAATCTCTATTACGGTTTAGGCGCTGGGAAAAGACCCACGGGGAGCGCCGTGGTCTCAGACATAATAGGTCTGGCAAGGGCGATCAGGTCAGGAACAAAGGAACTGATGCCCCCCTTGGCCCATGTTCGTCCTCCTGCAAACAAAATAGTGATCCAACCGATTGAAGACTTGATTACTCCCTACTATTTCAGATTTTCGGCATTAGACACGCCAGGGGTTCTTTCAAGGATAGCCGGTATCCTGTCAGAGCACGAGATCAGCATCTCTTCCGTGATCCAGAAGGGTAGAAAGACGAAAGGGCCTGTGTCGATTGTCATGTTGACCCACGAGGCCCGGGAAAGTGCTGCACAGAAGGCTATTTCATCAATCGATAAGCTGGACGTGGTAGCCGAAAAGACCGTTGTGATTCGTGTGGAAGGTAATCATTTATAGAGATGAAGAATAAGGCCAGGGAAAAATATATCCTTTTGGTAGGAGACGGCATGGCGGACTATCCCCTTGCCGAATTGGGTGGAAAGACTCCGTTAGAGGTAGCCCATACGCCAAATATGGATCGAATCGCCGCCTGCCGGATCGGTCTTGTGAATACTATCCCCCAGGGTATGGATCCGGGGAGTGATGTGGCCAATCTCTCTCTGCTCGGCTACGATCCTTCTATTTATAATACAGGCCGGGCCCCCTTTGAGGCGGCGAGCATGGGGATTGACTTAAAGAAGGATGAGGTTGCCTTCCGGATGAACCTGGTCACTCTTGACCGGAGGTCAGAGAAGGAAATTGTGATGGTGAGCAACAGCTCTGGAGAAATCACCACAGAAGAATCAAGACCGATCATTGCCAAGCTGCAAAAGGAGCTGGCGGCACCGGGCATCGATATTTACCAGGGCATTGCCTACCGGCACCTGCTGGTATGGGAGAAAGGCCCAGTGGATGCGCAGACTATCCCACCCCATGATGTGCAGGACCAGAACATGGCAGCCTATCTGGATCCTGCAAGGAAGGACCCCATCGTGGATGTGGTGCGCCATTCGTGGAAATGGATGAAAGACCATCCTGTGAACCTGGAACGGAAGAGGAAGGGCCTCCATCCGGCCAATTCGGTCTGGTTATGGGGACAGGGGAAGGCCTTAAAACTACCGCTTTTCAATAATAAATTTGGGCTTCAGGGCGGGGTTATTTCGGCCGTGGATCTATTGAGAGGGATCGGCGTCTATGCAGGCCTGAAACCGATTGAGGTGGAAGGAGCAACCGGATATTTGGACACTAACTATTCGGGCAAGGCAGAAGATGCCTTAGAGGCTCTGAATAATCTTGATTTTATGTTTGTCCACGTGGAGGCCCCTGACGAAGCGAGCCACAGCGGGAATATAGAGGACAAGATCGAGGCGATTGAGGCCTTCGATAAAAAGGTGGTGGGGGCAGTCCTTAAAGGTCTGGAGCAGTTCAATGACTACCGGATTATGGTCGCCAGTGATCATTTCACTCCAATCTCTATAAAGACTCATGCAAGCGATCCGGCCCCATTTGCATGGGCAAGCAGAGAAGAGCTTGCCTCCGGCAAGAAGGGGCTAAGGTTTACAGAGGAATTTGCAAAAAAATCGGGCTTTGGTTTCAAGAAGGGGCATGACCTGATGCCGGCCTTCCTGGGTCAATCGTAATACGCCTCTGAATACTTTGAGACCTTTGAAAAATGCTCAATTTTGGCCAAGGTCAAGGAAGACGAGGATTTTAACCACAGGAATATATTGAATCTTTCGAGGATTAAAATCTTAGCCTGACGCTGAGATCGGGCAGATATGCGCAGACTTCGAAGGGGGGGGTTGCATAGGTCTCACCTTGACATGGCCCCGACTTTGACATAATTTCGGCAAAAAATAAACGTAAGTGTTCACAGGTTCAGGGTTTCCCGCTGAACCCCTGAACCTTTGAACCCGTGAACGGCAAAAAATAAACAAAAGGAGAGGAAAAGATGAAAATACTGTTTTTCGGTCCGAATGGAAGCGGAAAAGGAACGCAAGGTGCAATCGTAAAGGAAAAATATGGTATCCCGCACATTGAAACAGGTGTGATTTTCAGGGACAACATCTCACGGGGAACAGATTTGGGTAAAGAGGCTAAGGGTTATATAGACAGGGGCGAACTGGTTCCTGACAGTATCACAATCCCGATGATCTTGGACCGCCTCAAGGAAGATGATTGCAAGGATGGCTGGCTCTTAGACGGTTTCCCCAGAAATCTGACACAGGCCCAGGAGTTGGATAAGGCACTCAAGAATGAGGAGATTGTCTTAGATATCGTGATCGATATGGTCTTGGACAGGGAAATTGCAAAGGGCCGCATTATGGGCCGGCGTCTCTGCGTTAATGACAACAACCATCCTAACAATATCAACATAGACGCTATCAAGCCTGATGGTGATAAATGCAGGGTCTGCGGCGGGGATCTTAAGGCACGTTCCGATGACCAGGATGAAGAGGCGATTGATCAGCGTCACAATATCTATTATGACACAGAGACCGGCACCACGGCAGGCATGAATTATTTCAAGGAACTCTCAGTGAAGAACAATGGCGTTCCCAAGATAATTGATTTAGATGGAAGGCCCGGGGTGAAGGAAGTTTCAGGGGAACTATTAGGCAAGCTTGGGGCATAGTTTTTAAGCGCCTAAAGTGCCTAATCCCGCCTCAGGCGGGGTTAGGCACTTATTCCATCATATAGCATCACCGGTCGTCCAATAAGCTCTGATAAGGGTAGAATGGCGAGGCCCTTCTCTCTTATGCCTGAAAATATTAGATCAATTTCGTTTAACCAGTAGGAAAAAAGGGTATTGTCCCTCGGTTTGACGTCGTGGAGGGCGATTATTGCATCAGGATGGACCCGCTTTAAAATCCTTTCCGAAAGTTTTTTTATCCACCTATTCCCCCCGTCAATGGCCCGGCAACTGAAATTTAGATTGTACATACCTGATTTATCGAGCACCTTCCCGAGTCTTGGATTTGTTATGCCCACCGGTGGCCTGAAGGCCAGGGGTGTAATACCGAATTTTGCCAAGATATCTTGAGCGGATTCTATCTCCTTGACCAGGGCCTTGCTGCTTTTAAGCATTATAAGGTTGTCGTGGTTGTAAGAATGATTCCCTAATGTATGGCCTTGCGCTAAAATCTCTTTGATTAGTTCTGGATGTTCAGATGCCTCTTTCCCGGTGACGAAAAAAGTCGCGAATATCTTATGTCTTGAAAGGAGTTCAAGTAAAGCCGGGGTGGATACAGGGTCGGGGCCGTCGTCAAAGGTGATCGCCACAGCTAATTTTCCCGAGTTTCCACTGCTGATAATGGGGAGGAAGAAGCTGAAACGGGGGAGGAAAGGAGCAATTGCACAGAGGGCTATGAATGTCGATAAGGGGATTAGTGATAGACGCACGTCAACAAAGGCTAACAGGATTGCCGCAAGGAATGAAACGAGACAGGTCAAATGAGCAAGGGAGAGGTGTAAGTTAGTCATGATCACATAGCCTTTGCAATGAACCAGGCAGATTCCTGATTCGAGCCAGAGGGCACGCAAAGTTCCATTTTAAAACCCGCCTCGATTATCATTCCCTTAATTTCCTCGACAGATCGATAATAGCATGACGTTCCGGTGATTTTAAGATTGACCATCTGAAATCTCCATAACCAGGATGGGTGCTTGTCCGGCGGAATAACGGCCCTGATGATCAGACGCCCTCCATGACTAATAGTGCTGTGTAGCCTTTTCAAGGCAAGGCCAAATTCTTCGTTTGTCAAAAAATGTGTCATATCCAACATGAAGGCCGCATCCGCCGATCTTGGGGGTGTCGGAATATCCGGGGCACTGCCGCATTTTATCACGCCTCTTTTCTGAACCGCCATTGATGCGACTCTGACCCTTTCGTGATTCGGTTCAATGCCGTATACCTTGGCTTCCGGAAATCGTTCGAGAAACCAGCACGCAGGAACACCGTAGCCTGTGCCCACGTCAATAATTGTTTCAATGCGCGCCGAAGACTCAAGCAACCGGGGAAGCTCTGAAAACATGGGGTCGATCATAAGTTTGAAACGGGCAAACAGCCTCGGATACGGCTCCATCTTTTTATAGCGTCTCAGAACACGATCACGCCCCTTTCCGGGTGTGCTTATATCATTTTGCCGGCCCTGGAATATGTACTTTAGGAGGGGGGGTAAAATAAGAAAAGCACCGATGAGGGCATAGCTGATCCCGAGGAGTGAGGTTAACCCTGCACTTCTGAGCAGGGAATGCTCGGCAAAACATAAGGCTCCGAATCCGATGATAGTAGATGCCGATGCCATGAAGACCGTCATTCTGACAAGCCCGAAGGATGGATGGGAATCATCTCCATATCTCTGATACGATCTAACAAGAAAAATGGAATAATCGATCCCCATACCGACAACTACAATAGACAGCATCAGCCCGGGGATATCGATGGGATGTCCGATCAGCTTCAAGGTTCCTAAGGTGCTTACCAATGCGAATAGCACGGGCAACAGGGCGATAAAGGTCAGCTTTAAATCAAGAAAAAACAAAAAGAGAAGAGCGATAACACTTATACCGACTATCAATAAGATTTTTGCGAATGTGTAGAAGAGAAGATTTCCCATCCTCAGCGAAAAAAAGGAGGGATCAAATATCCTTCCCGAAGATCTATATCTTTCGTAAAACATTCCAGGATCATAGGATTTACCGGGAGTGAGGGCAAAGAATTGAACCCATGTGGATTTATCCTTTTTTTCAGATATACCCAAGATCTCAATAAACTTTGGAGGGATTTCGGTAATACCGGGCTGAGCGGGAACTTCTGAAATTGTTTTGAAGAAGGGCTCAAATGCCTCCTTTGTAAAGCCCGTATTATAAGATGCCTTGCCGAGGCTGCTTTTTAATGCCGCTATCCTCTTATCGGACCAGAATTCTCTCCATGCCTCAAGGTTCTGCGCCCCTCTTTCCTTTCCCGGAAAAACCATTGATGGAATAAATCCGGTATAAAGCACTCCTGAAGCGAGATCCTGGTCTATCATCTTAAGGATTCTGTCTCCCTGCTTCTGAAGTTCCCTAACGTTTTTCCCCTCTGTCATCAGGTAGCTCTTTTGAAAGATACTATTTCCCCATACATCCGTAAGGAGTTCTTCGGCCCTGACAGTTTTCTCGCTCACGGTATTCATAGAACTCAGTTTTACGTTGAACTCCGGCTTTGCGAAAAACAGCATTCCCAGGGCGAAGAAAAGTGAGGCATAAGCTCCCTTTTTACCTAATGAAGAGAATTTGCTCACGATACTCCTGAGAGGTAAGGCTCTTCTGTTTGCCGGAGGCATGGAGGGGAAGATCATTGGAAAAACAGTGTGGACAAATATGAATGAAAACGCGATGCCAAGGGCCGTGAACAGGCCGATTTGTTCGAAAACAGGGAAGTCGCAAAAGCAGAGCGCCCCGAAAGCGCCGATTGTTGTCAGGGTGGCAAGCAATCCTACCGCCCATATTTCTCTGGAAGCCTCTTTACCCAAGGTTTTGCGAGGACGGTCGAGGAACAGCAGATAGGCTATGGCATGATCTACGGTTATGGATATAACTGCTCCACCAAAACCTAAAGTCATGATCGAGATAGACCGATTAAGGAGAGAAAAGACGAAAAACGCCGCCACTGTCCCTGCCAATGCGGGTAAAAAGGCAAAGAGCCCTAACAGAGGCCTGGGAAAGGCAAAGATAAGGAGAAGGGCAATTCCAGCCGTTGCAAGGAGTATCGCCTTTTCAACATCCCGTCTTGCTATAAGTTCATTATCCAAAGCAGCTCGATATGCCCCCACCGGTGTAAGGGTAATGCCGGTTCCATTTTCAGCGCATTCGCGATGGAGTTCATTTGAGACTGCACTAATAAGTTCTGTGATCTTCCGGGCAAAGACCGTGTCCGTACCTGAAGATATTGGATTGGCAATCAATAGGAGGTGCTTCCTGTCAGGCGATATGAGTTTCCCTTTATATATTTCCAGATTCTCTAAGGGGGCAAGATGGGACAGCCTGGCCAAAACGATATCCTTTAGTCCAAAGGGGTCCTTTGAGATAAATTCCGACTGGCCAATCCCTTTTAAGCTCATCAGTCCCGAGCGAAGATCCATCAGCCTTTTATGGATATTATCGTTCTCTAATAGGGGCTTTACCTTGTCATTGAGGTCTTTTTTCGTGAACATCACAGGCAGGTTATTCAAGATATGAGATATTAAATCAGGGATGAGATCTTGAATATCTCGGGTTCCAACTTGTTTGAAAAGCCCGCTTTTTCTTAATTTTTGCTCAATTAGTTCTCCGTATTCAACAAGGGCGTCCGGGTTATCACGAACAAGGCCGATATCAATTACCAACTGGTCATTGATCGGATGATTCTCAAAAATATATCCTGCATCTGAGATTACAGGGTCACTCTGGGGCAGATATCCGGTTATATCAGTGTCGATTTTGATCAAGAAGAATGATGCACAGAAGAGGACTACCATAATGAAGATTGAAAGGATTAATATGGGGAAGTTGATCGTGGTAGTTTTCATAGGGCCTTTTAGACAGTTATTAGGAGAATCAGCAGCAACACGAGAAGAATATGCGCCCCTATGATAAGGATTTTGTTGTAATGATAAAATTCATTCATTTTCTGTAGTCCTTGGAGTCCCCCGCATAGCCTCCTGAATCTGTCCAAAGGGAGGTATCTTTGATTATCCGATCGAGAATTGCTCTGAAATGCAAAAGAGGGGTAAACCGCATACATATGGTCATCCTTAATATCGCGCAACATATCGTCAAAAGGTATTTTTTGCCACGGTATTTTGATTAGGGTCTCGGCAAACTCACGGGCAATCACATAAGCATGGCATAGACTCCGGAATCTTATCTTGAGCACTGATCTGTTGTCTGTTTTCGCAGACTTTTTTACCATGCAGCCTAAAAACATTACTCTCCAATCGGTATTTGTCGTTAAAAAATCAATGCACTTCTTGAGAGTATCAGAGTTGAACCGATCAAAAATGATATCATCTTCAAAAATGACAATATTCCCGGAAAGGGCACGGATCCCTTTTTCCATGCAGAGGATGTGTGATTCATAGATTCCCTGTTCGCAGTCAACCGGATGTTTTTTTACAACTACGAACTCGACCTTATCGGCTAATCCGACAGCTCTGAACTGGGTATTGGCCTGTTCCCTTCTATCTGCACGTTCATATAATGAAATGCAGTAGATTTTATCGAAATATTCCCAGTAAGTGGCAAAATTATCTGGCATTATTTTTCTTTGGCTTCAGGTAAAAATGAACCTTAAGACTCAAAATACTTGATTGTATGATAGTATGTAGCGTACAAGAACATTGTATAGAGGTCTATATTTTGCAGCGCTTTTTCACATAAGCATCATAGTTACATAGTTATAGTGAATAATTCAACCCAATTTCATCCCTATTTTGCAGCTTATAATTCTTTTGAAAACCGATTTAAACTGGTGAACCAGATGACCACTAATATCTTGAGAAGAATTGCTAAGACTGATTTTGTCCGCAGGGCCATTGAAGAGCAGGCAGACCTAAGCGCGTTCAAAGAGCGACCAACGGGCCGAATTATTTTTGGAATAACTGCCATGGGGTTCAGCTACATTATAGGCTGGCCCGCGGTAAGCCTGCTGGGAGCTATATCGATCTATCTGAATAAACCCCTGATAGTAATAGTTGGTGGTCCTTTGACATACGGATTATCACATTTGGTCTTTATCTTAGGGATGTATCTTGCGGGAGCCAGATATACAAAGATATTTATGCGTTGGGCGGCGAGGGTAACAATAGAGAAATTCTTAGGTAATACCGAATCGGAGACCTAAGTGCCGGGGAGTATTGTACCGGGGCAGGAATAGCGCATTTCAGTCCTTCATCTTGACAGTTTCTCCTCAATTATTTATATTTCCTGTAAACTAAAAAATAGATTAACTGGTGTCCATCCAGAAATGAGATAGTTTTTACAAGATCAAGGAAGACGAAAATTTTAACCACAGGAATACATTGGAGTATTTCGAGGATTAAAATTTGAGTCTGACGCTGAGATTGTGGAAAATAGCCATTTATGGATCGACACTAACTAACATCCCCCCTGGAGGCGTCAAATGAAAACAAAAGTGGGAGTCTTATCGGCAGGCGGTGATTGTCCCGGGATCAACAGCACAATTCACTGGCTTGTGTATTCAGCCCTTGACAAAGATCTGGCCCCTTTACGTGGAACTATGTTTCAGGTTATTGGCATTATGGATGGTTGGAAAGGGTTGATGGAGGTCAAGCCGGAAAAAAAGGCGAGCCTGAATCGCTGGACCATAAACCTCAACATGGATATAGTCCGCACCTGGGATAGATATGGGGGTACTCGGCTTGGAACGACCCGTATTAACCCTTTTGATCCCAAGAACGACAAATCGGATCTGGTCCTTGACAACTGCAAAAAATTGGGTCTGGATGCCTTAGTGGTTATCGGGGGGGCCGACAGTCTTGGTGTGGCGTACAGGCTTTCCAAGAGGGGATTAAAGGTTGTCGGAATCCCAAAGACCATTGACAGGGATCTATATGGGACCGATTACACTCTCGGATTTGATTCGGCGGTGAACATTATTACCGAGGATATTGACAGGTTGAGGATAACCGCAGGTTCGCACAGCCGGATATTCGTAGTGGAATGTATGGGAAGAAAAGCAGGTTGGCTGGCCTTAGAGGGGGGCGAGGCTTCAGGCGTGGCTATCATCCTTATCCCTGAGCACGATTTTGTTGTGGAACGTGTAATAGAACTTCTGTCCATGAGAAGGAAGGCAGGTGAGCGTTACAGCATTGTTTTGGTTTCCGAAGGAGCAAAGCCGAGGGGTATGGAACCAATCCAGGAAAGACGTGGCCGGGATGGGTTCGGACACTATTACTTGGGCGGAGTAGGGGGGTTTGTTGCCGAAGAGATACAAAAAAATACCAGCATGGAGGTGAGGTACGTGGCGCTAAGGCATCTCCAGAGGGGTGGTGCGCCCACTGCCTATGACCGCCGTATGGGTCGTAAATTCGGGGTGGCGTCCGTTGACATGATTGTAAATGAAGACTTTGGTCGTATGGTCGGCATAAAGCAGAATGAGATTACTTCAACCCCGCTCAAGATGGCCTTGGATAAATTACAGTTGGTGGACGTGGAAAAATTCTATAACACTAAAAATTATAAAAGCCTGGATCAGATTGTATAAAAAAAATCTTGCCGGGGTTCAGTATCCCTTTTGGGTCAAAGGCCTTCTTTATGCGGGTCATGAGGTCAAGACCGGCCCGGGGGATTTCCATTTCGAGATAAGGCGCTTTGGTAATCCCAATCCCATGCTCTCCGGTGATGGTCCCCCCCATGTCGATCACCCTTTTAAATAACTCTTTTACTACTGTTTTGGCATTGTTCAATTGCCTGGGGTCTTCTTTGTCAATCATTATATTGACGTGGATATTCCCGTCGCCGGCATGACCGAAGGCTGCGATAGGAAGGTCATACCTGCGGGTCAGATCATCTAAAGAGACCGCTAATTCAGCCATTCTGCTCCTCGGTACAACGATATCTTCACTTATTTTGTGCGGACTCAGTTTAAGGAGAGAGGGGGAGACGTTCCTTCGGGCCTCCCATAGTCTGTCAGCCTCTTTTTTTCCTGATGCGGCCTCGAATTTGACGGCCCCGCCACGGTTGCACACCTCCCTGATTATCTTAACCTCGCGTGTTACAAGCTCCTCATCCCCATCTACCTCTATCAACAGCATGGCCCCCGCTTCTTCAGGCATTGTCAGCCTCAACTCTTCTCTCACACAGTTAATGCATAACCCGTCCAAGAACTCCAGGATAGTAGGAATGATTCTGTTCCGTATTATGTCAGAGACAGTCTGGACCGCGGATGATACATCCGGGAAAAAGGCGATCATGGTCTTCTTGGCCGCTGGCTTTGGGATCAGGCGGAGGGTGATGGCGGTAATGACTGCCAAGGTGCCTTCAGACCCTGTGATGAGACGGGTCAGGTCATAGCCTGCCACACCCTTCATGGTTTCAACCCCGGTATTTATGATTTCTCCTGTGGGGAGTACTACTTCAAGCCCCAAGACATAGTCTCTGGTTACACCGTACTTTACCGCCCTTAAACCTCCTGCGCATTCTGCCACGTTCCCGCCTATTGTGGAGATGTTTAAACTGGCTGGGTCCGGTGGATAAAAGAGACCAACTTCTTCAACGGCCTCCTGGAGATGGGCGGTAATGACCCCGGGCTCTACCTTTGCGATGAGATTGTCTTGATCAATCAGGAGGATGCTGTCAAGACGATTCATGGAGATTACGAGGCCGCCTTTAACAGGTAGGGCTCCACCGCTCATGCCACTTCCCGCTCCCCTCGGCACAACGGGGAACCCGGATTCGGTTGCGAGGCGGAGGATCCTTGATATCTCTTCGCTGTCTCCGGGAAAGGCGACGGCATCGGGCATAAACTCTAACTTGGTGGCATCGGTCCCGTATTCCGCCAGGTTTTCCGCAGCGGTTATCAGGTGCTCAGCGCCGACAATATCAGATATTTTTTTTACGATGGCTTCGGGGATCATCGGCTAACAGGCACCCGGCTTTTGAGGGCATGTTCGAGTGTCATACGGTCCATATATTTCACATCCCCTCCCATGGGAATACCTAAGGCTATCCTTGTGATCTTAATGCTGGGATCTTTGTCTGATAAGAGTTTGGCTAAGAAAGAAGCCGTGGCCTCTCCTGATGTGGTAGGATTGGTGGCAAGGATGACCTCATCTATTTTTTCCCCTTCGAGTCTGGTCAAAAGATCTCCTATCTTCAAATCTTCCGGGCCGACCCCATCTAAGGGGGAGAGAGCGCCATGAAGTACGTGGTATCTTCCCTTGAAGATCCCTGCATCCTCTATTGCGAGCTGGTCTCCCGGTCCTTCAACGACACAGACCGATCCATTAGCGCGATTGTCATCTCCGCAGATTGAGCAGGGATCATCATCCGTCAGGTTGAAGCAGATGGAGCAGAACCTGATCTTTTCTTTGACATCTATCAGGCTCCGGGCCAGTCCTTCTGCCAGATCCCGGTTGCTTCTCAATACATGAAGCGCTACCCGGGTCGCAGATTTCTGCCCGATCCCGGGGAGCCTGGAGAATTGCACGATCAGGTTTTCTAAAGATGGTGGATAGATTCCCATTACATAAGGCCGGGCATTCCGGGTATATTCATTCCCTTGGTCAGTTGTCCCATTTCCTCGTTCATCATGGCTTTGGCCTTGTTCAAGGCGTCATTGACTGCCGCCATAATGAGGTCCTGCAACATCTCTACATCGTTCGGATCAACGACCTCCGGATCGATGCTAATGGAAAGCACGTCCTGCCCTCCATTGGCCACAACTGTAACCATACCGCCTCCGGCGGAAGCCTCAACTGTTCTCTCGCTAAGCTCTTCCTGCAGCTTTGCCATCTTAGTCTGAAATTTCTGGGCCTGCTTCATGATCTGACCCATATTAGGCATCCCTTTCATCTGTCTTCTTCCTCCTCTTTTTTTTCGATGTTTTTTGAACTGTTCTCTCCGGTTCCGGTGAGATTTTCTTTCATAATTTGGCCCTCAAACAGATTCAAGATTTCCTGCGCTGTTTGGGGGAGCTCTGAATCCTTGTGCGTTTGACGCCTGAGGACCTTTTCTTTTGGTTCCTTTTGTGTACGGGCAGGGGCGTGGTGGTTAATGCTGATTTTTACCTGAAGATCCTTCTGGAAAAATTCCCGGCAATAATTGATTAGCTGGTCATATCTCTCCTTATCGTCAAAATATTTTGATGAAAAAGACTGGTTTCCACTCTCTATTTCCAAGGTCTCTCCGGTCAATTTCAAAACATGCCACTCCTTGAGTATACTGTACGCCGCCTTGCTCTTAGTAGACAAAAAGGCTAAGAAGTCATCCCAGCTTTTTTCGTCCCGACCATGTCCGGCTATCTCCTTTACTTCGCTTTTCCGGTCTCCCTGACTCCAGACTGCGCCAGGGTCTGAAAGCCTCCCTGAATTTGTTTGTCTATCACCCCCTGCAGAGGATACCAATCTTTTTTCCAGGGATGTCAGCTTCTTCAAGAGGTCGCCAAAAGAAAGAAAATCTCCAAGAGTGCACAGCTTTATCATGGTTGTTTCCAGAATCAAACGGGGATTGGATGTAAACCTCAGATCCTCTTCTCTGCTGATCAGGAAATTCAGTAAGATATGGAGCTTTTCCTCTCCAGCCATTTCAGCTAATCGCATGATCTCTTCTCTATCGCTCTCGCTAATGTCAAGCAGGTGCTTCCGTGGAGCGATCAGACTAATGAGGAGATTCCTGAATTGTTCCATAAGTGCACGATAGAACTCCTTGATGTCGTAACCATAGTTGTAGATCTTTTCTACAACCTCCAGACACCTGTCAGCAGTGCCTTCGAGAATAGCGGCTGATGATTCAAATATGATATCTCTGTCGATAATCCCTAAGATATCAGTGATATCTTTTTCTTCTACCTTCTCTCCGCTAAATGAAATCACCTGGTCCATCAGGCTTTCAGCGTCCCGCATGCTCCCTTCGGCCTCTCTTGCGATGATTGCCAGCCCGGAAGTACCTATTTCAATCCCTTCATCTGCTGCTATCCTCTGAAGATGGCTGATAATTTGAGGTAGAGGTATCCTTTTGAAATCGAATCTCTGACATCGGGACAGGATGGTTGCGGGCACCTTGTGAGATTCGGTGGTTGCAAATATGAATTTTACATGGCTCGGTGGTTCTTCGAGGGTTTTCAAGAGGGCGTTGAAGGCGGGGAGGGTCAGCATATGCACTTCATCTATGATGTAAATGCGATACTTGCTCGAAGATGGCATATATTTGATGCTTTCCCTGAGGTCTCTAATCTCATCGATCCCCCGGTTGGATGCGCCATCAATCTCCTGGACATCAACGGAGGAGCCTGCAGTGATTTCAGTACATGACCGGCACTTGTTGCAGGGTATTCCCGGTTCCCCCTGGTCGCAGTTTATCGCCTTTGCAAAGATTCGTGCGACCGAAGTCTTTCCAATACCCCTTGATCCGCTAAAAAGATAGGCGTGCGCCAGCCTGCCGGTCTTTATGGCATTCATCAAGGTCTGGGTAATATGTTCCTGGCCTATGACATCCTGAAATAGCTGGGGACGCCACTTCCTGGCCAAAACCTGGTAGGTCAAAGAAGCTCCTTAGAGACCTTTGCAAAACGCCCCCTTTCGCCTCCCGCCTCGGCGGGACGTTGCGTTCAGATTTTAATCCTCGAAATATTTAATATATTCCTTCGGTTAAAATCCTCACGCGCCTTGATCTTGAACGAAATAGAACATTTTTCAAAGGTCTCCCTTAGTCCCGCTTATACGGGAAGAGCATACACTGTGTAACTTTATTATGGCGGAGAGAGAGGGATTCGAACCCTCGGTACCACTGTTAGCAGTACACGCGATTTCCAGTCGCGCTCCTTCAGCCAGCTCGGACATCTCTCCGGGAATCAAATATGTCAAATGTATTGCAAACTTTCACCAAACCTGGCGGAGAGGGTGGGATTCGAACCCACGTGCCCCGCTATTCACGGGACAAATCGATTTCGAGTCGACCCCGTTACGACCACTTCGGTACCTCTCCGGAATGCT
>Ga0307424_1001133_pt1 | contig 14152 bp, 11 predicted proteins | sample SalMarWE160320MG_FD_202157 | JGI IMG/M metagenome (GOLD analysis project Ga0307424, IMG submission 202157) | Salt marsh sediment microbial communities from the Plum Island Ecosystem LTER, Massachusetts, United States - WE1603-20 | ecosystem: Environmental > Aquatic > Marine > Intertidal zone >... | reverse complement strand
ACCCATTATGGCATCATCCAATGTCTGCATTCCGAATTTCTTCCCGGTCTGAATCATGGAAGGAATTTGAAAGGTCTTCCCCTCCCTGATGAGGTTTCGTACGGCTGGGTTTGCAATCATAATTTCAAGTGCAGCGCACCGACCCTTCTTATCAATACGCTTAAAGAGGTTCTGAGCAACTACTGCCCTGAGGCCATCTGCAAGAGTATTTCGAATCTGTTGTTGCTGGGTTATAGGAAAAACCTCGATGACCCGATCAACGGTCTTTGCCGCGCTCGTGGTATGAACGGTGCCGAAAACCAGATGCCCGGTGGCCGAGGCCTCAATGGCCAGGGATATGGTCTCCAGATCTCTCATTTCTCCGACCAAGATAATATCAGGGTCTTCCCTTAAGGCTCCTCTCAGGGCGGCGGAAAAAGACCTGGTATGGGTCCCGACCTCCCGATGATTAATTATCGCTTCGATACTCCCATGAACAAACTCGATTGGATCTTCAATAGTAATAATATGATCTTTCCGGGTTCTGTTAGCCTCGTCAATTATGGCCGCCAAGGTGGTGGACTTGCCGCTCCCTGTTGGCCCGGTCACTAAAACCAGCCCCCTCGGCAGAGAGGCCAATTTACGAACCACCGGAGGAAGGCCCAATTGCTCGCAGGTTAGAATAGTAGATGGTATTTCTCTGAAAACAGCGCCTACGCCATTTCTTTGCTCAAAAAAATTGGCCCTGTACCGTGCCAGACCAGGAATTTCATATGCAAAGTCAACATCCCCGGTTTCCTCAAAGATCTTTACCTTTTCTTCGGGGGCAATTTCATATAGCATTGCCTTCAGGCCATCATTATCAAGTTCCCTGTACTTCACCCGCTCTAATTCTCCAAGTATACGCAGCACCGGCTGCTGACCGGCCATCAGGTGAAGGTCTGAGGCCCCCTGGTCGTTCATGAGTTTAAAAAAAGCATCAATCTGTGCCATAACGGTCCCCTTTCAAATTTGGACGCTGATAAGGACTGATTCTCAGGATCTTCAGGGTAAATTGGAAAGGAATATTATACACGGCTGAAAATCCTGTTCAACCATAAAATGAAAATCGAGAAATTTGACACATTTTTCACTGTTATAGGTAAGTTGGATTAACCTAATTAAAGACCCGGAATTTGGTTGACAAAGGCTATTCCCTTTGATATTTTTTTCACAATCAGGACCCAATAGGGGAGGTGATCCTTGCAATAATGGGCGCTTATCCCTGGGTAGTTCTTTGTCATTATGTTCTAAAAATAGATTTCCTAAAGGTGACACCGCCTGGATCGGTTGTTGGAGTTGACCGGGACGGTTAAGTAGTCTGAAAGGTCTTTAATAGCGGGGAAGCTCATAATCGATAATTCAATTTGCTTCCTCTGCCAATACTCCCCAACTCACAAAAAGGTCTTGCGGTTTCACCGGAAGGCCTTTTTTTATTGGCAATTCCGTCGGTACAACCAAGACCCGGTTCAGTAGGTGTTAGGCACTTATGGGTAGATTTGTGCTCTAAATCCGCGGAATTTTGTTCACCACGAAGATCACGAAGAGATCATAAAACCATCAGAAATTCATTTTTCGTGCCCTTCGTGTGCTTCGTGGTAAAATCTTTGTTTGGTTTATCCGGGTCAGGGTCTGACATCGGGAGGTCCAAGGAAAATAGACATTAAACCATAGGAGGTGAAAGAAGTGGCCCGACAAAAAGTCACCATTAGTTATTTGCAGAAAAAAATGGATGAAGGCCAGAAAATTACCATGATGACGGCCTATGATTACCCCACGGCCAGCCTGGTTGATCAAGCCGAAATGGATACCATATTAGTGGGTGATTCCCTGGGCATGGTCGTTCTCGGTTATGAATCCACGGTCCCCGTGACCATGGAAGATATGCTTCATCACTGCAAAGCCGTATGCAGGGGAGTAAAGCAGAGTTTTGTTATTGGAGACATGCCTTTCATGTCCTATCAAGTGAGCGTGGAGAAGGCTGTGGAAAACGCCGGACGGTTCATAAAGGATGCGGGGTGTGAAAGCGTAAAGCTTGAAGGGGGCTCGGAAATGGCCCACGTGGTAAAAGCGATTGTAGATGCCGGCATACCGGTATGCGCCCACATCGGGCTCACACCCCAGACCGCTACCAAGCTCAGCGGCTTCAAAGTCCAGGGTAAGGACGCAGAAGGCGCAAGAGAGCTTGTCAATTCCGCAAAAGATCTCGAGGAGGCAGGGGCCTTCATGATTGTCTTGGAATGTATCCCGGACCAGGTAGCCTCAAAGATTACCAATGAGCTGAATATTCCTACCATTGGAATAGGCGCCGGCAAGTATTGCGACGGGCAGGTCTTGGTCTATCATGATTTAGTAGGTCTCTTCGAGAGGTTTACGCCCAAGATGGTAAAGCAATACATCAATTTGGCCCCCCAAATACGAAATGCCCTTATTCAATACAGAGAAGAGGTGGAAAAGGGGATATTCCCCGGACCCGAGCATAGCTTTACCATGAAGGCAGAAGAGGCTCATAAGATGAAGTAACTAAAGTGCCTAAAGTTTAAAGTGCCTAAAATGCCTAAAGTTAAGGAATGCTCCGCCCATTTTTTGTGAAGATCGGCTTTCTTAAAATAGACCCAGTAAAATCTAATCCCGCCTTGGTGGGACTCACTTTAGGCATTTTAGATCATTTTAGGCATTTTAGGCACTCAAAACCAGGAGTAAACGAATGAATTTTTTGGTGGTGGGCCCCGGCGCCATGGGTTGTCTTTTCGCAAGCCGCCTGAAAAAAGCCGGACATCATGTGATGATTGTTGATTATAAGCCTGAAAGGGCCGCCTTTATTAACAAGAGCGGCATACTCATAGAAGGAGCAGCCGGAGAAGAGAGGGTTCGTGTTCCGGTTGTAACGGGAACGGCCCCCGAGCAAACTGATGTGGCCCTGATCTGTGTTAAGGCAAACCAGACAAGAGCGGCAGCAGAGGAGATCTCTTCGTGGCTCAATCTTCGGGCCGCGATTCTCACCCTTCAGAATGGACTCGGCAATTTAGAATTGTTAGAGGAAGTATTTGGGAAAGAAAGAGTATTGGGCGGTGTGACTGCCGAAGGAGCAACCCTTTTAGGCCCTGGTCACGCAAGACATGCAGGCCGGGGGGAAACGATTGTTGGTCCTGCAGGACCAGCGGATGGTCCAGTGGCAAAAATCGTTTCCGCGTTTGAGGACGCAGGGTTTGACACCCGCTCTTCGGATGAGGTGGAGAGTCTCATCTGGGGTAAACTGATTGTGAATGTCGGTATTAACGCCTTGACAGCCATCACCAGGCTGAAAAACGGCCGATTGCCGGCCATAGACGGTGCCAGAACGGTGATGGAGATGGCAGTTAAAGAGGCAGAGAGCGTTGCCCATGCCAAGGGAATTAACCTGCCATATCCCAACCCCTTTGAACGGGTCTTGGAGGTTTGCCGTGCCACATCGGAAAATAAGGCCTCCATGCTTCAGGACGTCCTGGGGCAGAAGATTACCGAGATCCAGTTCATTAATGGGGCCGTCGTTCGAGAGGGTAAAAAGTTAGGGATCCCGACACCTGTTAACCTCACCTTAACCTCGCTCGTATCGGCAATCCAGGAAACATATGATCAAAGGATAACTGATTGAGTCTTCAATAGCGTTTTATTGCCCGATCAAAAGCTTCTGGCCTGGTTTAATCGGCTTCTTAGGCGTTATCTTGTTTAGCCTGCACAATTTGTCCGTCGAGATGCCATATTTATTGGCTATAGTATAGAGACTTTCCCCTGAACGTACCGTATGATAACGTCTCTTTACCTGTGAAGACGAGCTCTTTTTCTGATTGTTCAAGCTGCGTTTGGCTATCTTATCTACAGATTGTCTCAGTTTTTTTTGTTCCTTTTGGAGGCTGTCGATCCTCTTTTCCAATCCTTCCAGACGAGCCAGTTTATCCTCAAGAATATTCAGCCCAGCCTGTATTGACCTGAGATCCTCCTTGGATAATTCGCTTTTTCCGGTGAAAAGAAAGAGGCCAATGGCAATCAAAATAAGGATTCCTATGCCCACGGGGATCAGAAATCCCGAGCCAGACCTCAAAACAACTCCCCTGGACCGCTGTTCCCTCTCGCCCCTGGTCGAGTATCCGAGGTCATTAGCAACCTCTTTCATGAATTCCTGCGCTGCTTCATCTTTGTCCCGGTTCACTCTCTTCTCCTTTTTGTTCAGCCCTTGAAATAGGCTTTTAATTTCTCGGCCTAAAACACTACCTGGGGCTGTGGTTTACTCCGAGGAATCAAGGTCATATCCCCAAATAAGACTCGCGCACGTAATCGTCTGCAATAAAGTCTTCACTTTTTCCTTCCATGACTATCTTTCCGTTCTCAATAAGATAGGCCCGATGGGCAATCTCTAATGCCAGATTGACATCCTGCTCAACGAGGAGAATGTCCACCTGGTTTTTATTAATTTCATTAATTATTTGAAACAGTTCCTCCACCACAAGTGGTGCCAGTCCCAGAGAAGGCTCGTCAAGCATAAGGACCTTGGGTCTTGTCATCAATCCCCGCGCTATTGCCACCATCTGTTGCTCACCGCCACTTAAGGTACCTGTCATCTGAGAGCTTCTTCCCTTCAGAACGGGAAAAAGCTGGTAAACCCATTCCAGACTTTCCCCGGACGATGCCCTGGCGCGCGGAAGGTAGGCCCCTAATTGCAGGTTCTCCAGGACGGTCATCTCCGGAAAGAGTTCTCTCCCCTCTGGAATCTGCGTCGCCCCAAGTTCAATAATCCGGTGCGGAGGCATCCGGTCTATCCTGCGGCCCTCAAGAGTGATCGTCCCCTCCCTAATCCCCATTAGGCCCGAGATGGCATTAAGGGTAGTGGTCTTTCCGGCGCCGTTGGACCCGATCAGGGTGACGATCTCACCTTCCTTGACATGGAGAGTTACCCCGGTCAACACCTGGATGTCGTCATAGGCCACAGAGATACCTTTAACTTCAAGCATCTAAACCTCCACCCTTCTTCAAATCAGCCTTGGCTTTCCTCTTCTCACCCAGATAGGCCTTAATGACTGCCGAATCCTGGGAGATTCTCTCAGGAGCCCCCTCAGCAATCTTTACCCCATGGTGCAATACGATTAGCTTGTGGGATAGACCCATGACGACTTTCATTACATGCTCTATCATAAGTATCGTCACACCGCTATCACGAATTCTTCCGATCAATTTCATAATGCTGCTAACCTCGGTGGGATTCAAACCGGCTACGACCTCGTCCAGCAGAATGACTCGGGGGCTTGTCGCCAAGGCCCTGGCAATCTCCAACCGCTTCCGCTCAACAGGGATCAAGTGGATTGCCTTATATTCTGTCTTTTCCGCAAGCCCCATGAAGTCTATTAACTCTCCGGCTTCTTTATGTGCCTTACCTTCTCCCACTCTTTCCTTACGCCCAAAATAGATTCCGACCAAGACGTTTTGTAAGACTGTCAAACCTAAAAATGGGCGTACAAGCTGGTAGGTGCGGGATATACCCATACGGCATATACGGTCAGGACTGAAGCGTGTAATGTCCTGATCGTCGAATATTATAGCCCCTTTAGTAGGGGAAAATTCTCCCGATATCAGATTGAAGAGGGTTGTTTTTCCGGCGCCGTTTGGGCCTATGAGTCCTGTGATGGTACCTTCGTCAACACTCAAATCAATGTCGTGGAGGGCCGTCAATCCCTTGAATGATTTACTCACCTTTCTCGTTTCAAGAAGGGGCATGCCCTATTCCTCCACCCAACCCAGCCTGTTAAGCAGGCTTCTTGCTGCTTTTGTCCTCACAAGTCCTCCGCGCATGTACAATCCCACAAAGGCTATCACCATCCCGTATACGGCCAGATGAAGATAGGGGACCTCGGTCCAGAGGAATTCTTCCACCAGGGTGATAAATATGGCGCCCACAACAGGCCCGATGACGGTACCCGACCCACCTAACAGTGCCATGGCAATGGGAACCAGCGCAATCTCAAGGCCAAAGACCCCCGTTGGATTGATGAATATGATATTCCATATAAAAATGCCGCCCGCCAGGCCTGCAAATATGGAGCTGATAATAAGCGCAATTGCCTTATAGCGATAGGTGTTTACCCCGAATGCCCTGGCCACCTCTTCGTCCTCTCTGATGCTGATTAGAGCCAATCCAAGTCTCGATCGCGATATCCTGTAAACCGTATATATGGTGGCCGCGCACAGGATTAGAGACATATAATAAACGGGAATAACCCTGTATCCTGAAGAAACCGTAAGTCCTTCAGAACCTCCTGTAAGGCCTTTGAGATTAAAGGCAAGAAGCTCAAGCAGTTTGATCAGGCCGAAAGTGGCCAAAGCAAAGTACGCCCCTTTAAGCCTGAAGAAGGGGTAACTGATCAAAAGGGCAAAAGCCGCCACGATCAGGGCGGTGAACAAAAAAGAAAGGGGCAGGGCCATGCCAGAATTGAGGAGAAGGCCAAAGCTGTACGCGCCGACACCAAAAAACGAGGCGTGTCCCATATTCATGTAGCCTAAATACCCTCCGACAATATCATAACTTTCGGCCAGAGTGGTATACATCAACAGAATGATCATAAAGGTGAGCGAGTACGATCCCGCGTAAAGGGGGACCGTCGCGATGATAGCGAGGAGGATGAGAATCTTTGCTCGTAGCGGGAAAAATTGCATGATATATTATCCGAATAGGCCTTTAGGTCGGATGAGCAATACGACCACCAGGAGCAAATAGGCAGAGGTCCCACCCCAGTGAGGGCTGAAATAGCTCGTAAAGACCTCTGTTAGCCCCAGGATCGTGCCACCCACGAGAGTCCCGTATAGACTCCCTAAACCGCCCAGAACAATGACGCACAGGTATTTGATGGTCAAAGGAATGCCGATTTCCGGACTTACAGTATATAGGATCACGTAGAACACACCCGCCAGAGCGGCCAGTGCCGTACCGATACCAAAGGTAATCGTACTCACCCGGGATGCATTGATTCCCACAAGGGAAGCTCCTTTCCGGTTCTGGGTCACCGCCCTTATGGATTTTCCCAAATAGGTCTTCTTAAGGTAAAAATGAAGTGCCACTGTGAGAAGAATAATAAAAACAAGCCCCAACAATCTTACCGATGAAACATAAATATCCCCGACATGAATCGTCGGTAGAAAATAGGAGATACCCTTGTCTTCCGACCCCCACAAAAAAGAGGTGATATCTTGAATGGCAAGGGCAGCTCCCAGGGTAACCAGGATGGATGCCTCCACCTGTTCATGAGGAAGTCGGCTCATCAATCTCCTTATTAATCCCCGCTCAAAAAGGGACCCCGCAAGGAAGAATAAAGGGATAATGAGGATACTGATCAGAAAGGGATTGAGCTCCGTGAAGGAAAAGATGAAAAAGACCGCCAGGGCGCCTAACATCAGAAATTGACCGTGAGCCAGATTGAGGACATTGGATACCCCGAAGATGAGGGAAAGGCCAAAGGCGGCCAGGGCGTACACCCCTCCCTGCAGGATTCCGGCTATCAGTAATTGAACAAAAACCGAGGCAGGCATACCTTCCTTATAATTTATAACCGTCTGTGATGTTCATGGAGCCCTCCCCTTCTCCCGCCCCGCGGGAGACGAAAGAAAAGAAAGGCACCTCCTATCCAAATATCTCCACGCGTGGCTCGTTCTACCACTTTGTGGGATAGATCCACTTGCCGGTGGCAATTCCCTTGGGCCATACTGCCACGAAACGACCCTTTTGAATCTGCATGGGGAAGGTAAGAGTGTTTCCCATACCGCCTTTTACATGCTCAACCGGCCCGGAAATCGTCATATATCGCATCTCGTGCATTGCCTTGTTCAGTCTTGCCCTGTCCAAAGAACCGGCGACCTCGATCATCTCCTTGATCGTCTGGTAGGCCTGCATACGAATCGAGGACTCCTGATATGCCTCCCACGTGATCCCAGTCCTCTTGAGGATATTTGCATAGTCCTGTTGCCCGGTGAACTTAAATCCGGGGGCCCAGTAGACTGAACCGCAGAGATTCTCAGAATATTTTCCAAGGATTTTGACAAGGGGTTTTACAATGTGGCCGTTGAAGAACTGATTAGGCCTCAAACCCATTTCTATGGCCTGTTTCATAAAGGGAATTTCAAAACCCGGAAACGCCTCCACAAAAACCACATCCGGATTTAGTCCTTTAATCTTGATGATTACCGATGTGAAATCCTTTGTTCCTCCGGGAATAACTTCCTTCATGACGATCTTGAGACCCAACTCCTCGGCCTTGCTTGCCGCGCCATTCATCGATCCCGTGCAGTGCAACTTGTCCTCGCAAACCATGGCAATCGTCTTTACCTTGCCTGATTTGGCCGCCATTTCGATGAACCCCACATGCTCAAGGTCCGCGGCGTCAAGCTGGGATACGCTCCACTTATAATCCCGTTCAAAGAGCTTCCTGTCGCTGGCGCAAACCATCACCATCGGTATCTTATGGTTCTCTGCTACTGTAGCGGCCGGAAAGGAATTGTGGCTTCCAAAAGGCCCGATCAAAAGGTTAACCTTGTCAACCGTAACCAACCTCTCATAATACTTTAATGACGTGGCCTGATCACTCTTGTCATCGTAGATAATAAACTTAACAGGAAGCCTTTTCTTGTAGTCCCTGACCCAGATTCCTCCCTGCTCGTTTATCAAGTCCTGCCAGGATAAAGCAAGTTTCTTGAAAGGGCCAACGATTTTGCTCAACGGGCCTGTCTCCGAAATAGTTCCCCCCACAAGAATCTCTTTGGGGGTCTCCCCGTAAGTGGGGGTTGTTACCCCAACGAGGAAAAAAAGCATAACCATGGCCAGGCATACACACGAAAAAAACCCTTTAGCACTATCTTTTCTTTTTTTCATTTTTACCTCCCAGTTTGTGTCAAAAAGGATAAGATATTCGCCTCTGCTCTATATCACCTCCCCTCATGTATATCCGGCTCATAAATAGTCATTTTGATTTGTGATTGTCAATACACCTCTTGGAATTTCAGCAATTGCAGTCACGGTTTTGGTACGAATGCCAGGCAGGGGTCTCCTTAAACGCGATCATATAACCTTCAACTATTATAAGTTAGGTCTCGCGAATCAAGCGCTTGGCCTTAAGTTCAAAACGGGGTAATTCCCCAACCTCTGCAATCTCTACATCCGGCGTAACGGTAATCCGATACTTGAAGGTCTCGATGAATTGCTGAACCGCCTGATCCATCTCTGCCTTGGATATCTGGTTCGAGGCCGGCTCAACCCGGACCTTCAACCGTTTTCCGCTGCCCAATTTGGGCACAACGATCTGGTACTCACTGGAAAACGCTTCCTTCTGACGGATCAGGTTTTCAATGCCTGAGGGGAAGATATTCACCCCGGCAAATTGAAACATGTCATCTGAGCGGCCTAAGATCCCGCCGTCCAAGCGCAGGAATGTCCTGCCGCAATCACATCTATCCCTGTTAAACCGGACCAGATCCTTCATGCGGTAACGCAAAAGGGGCATGCTTTCCGTGCAGAGGTTGGAAAGCACGAGTTCACCCACCTCACCCGGCCCAACCGGTTCCAGGGTATCGGGATCAAGACACTCTGCATAAAACATGCTTTCAATGACGTGGGTGCCTTTTTGTGCAATACACTCAAAGCCAAAGTTGGAAATCTCTGAAGAACCGATATCGTCGTAACACTTAGCGCCATAGAGTTCCTCTATGGCCGCCTTTGTGGCGGGCACATTGGCCCCGGGTTCTCCCGCTGCTACAACTATTTTCACCTTTGAGTCAGCCAAAGGCATACCGATCTTCTTGCTTGTTTCCCCGAGATGTAAGAGGTATGTGGGTGTACCGCACACAACAGTGGCATCCCATTCAAATATGTTTCTGACCCGGTCCTGGGACGACTGTGCTCCGCCCGGTACGATCATGACCCCGGCCTGCTCCACTGCCGCCTGGAAACCCCACCAGGCAATGTACAGCCCATAGCCAAAGGGTACAAAGAGGATATCAGAGGTCTTCATCCCATAGCCATACATAAAATGCATGAATTGATCATAGAAGTGTACGGTCCAGTCTTTCTTGTTGAGCAAAACCTTTACCGGGATGCCGGTGGTGCCGGTGGTCTGAAACACCCTCACCCCCTCCTCAGGGGGAACACACATAAAATCGCCCCATGGCGGGAGCCGGGCCTGGCTTTCCCGTAATTCTTCTTTTATGGTAAAAGGGACATTCTTGATATCCTCCAAGGTACGGATTTCCTCGGGCTTGATGCCCGCCTCATCGTACTTTCTTTTATACATGGGGCTTTGTTTGTAAACGTAGGCCATCCGCTCCTGGAACCGTTTGAGCTGAAGGTCCTCCAATTCCTCCCGTGGAAGGGTCTCGGTTTCCTCTTGCCAATATTTTACCTCTCCCATACACCTCTCTCCTTACTTAATCTTGCCTAAGCCCCTGAGAATCTTTTCAGCACTGAAGGGGGTGGAGAAAAGCCTTACCCCCACGGCGTCGTAAATGGCGTTGGCAATGGCCCCCAAAATGGCGGATACATATCCCTCCCCCACCTCCTTTGTCCTATAAGGTTGACCCACCTCATATTTCTCGGTGATAACATCGATATGTTCTGAAGGGGCCATATTGTGGATAGTTGGCATGCGGTAATCCAGCCAGTTCGGGTTGAGTGTTCGACCCTCCTCCATCATGATTTCCTCCAAGAACGCATGGCCCAGGGCCATGGAGACCTGGCCGTCAATCTGGCCCTCCACTAAGAGAGGATTGATGGGAAAGCCGCAGTCGTGGGCCGTCACTGCGCGCAAGAGCCGAACCTCTCCTGTTTCCGTATCTACCTCCACCTCGGCCGTCTGCGCATCAAATGCGTAGTTTTCACTCCAACGGCCCTTTGTTGAGGCCAGGCTGGGGTGGAAGGGCTCATCCCGCATGGTGCGCCAGTGCCCTTCACCGATGATGGGATCCCCCTTACGTTCCTGAATGCTGGCGGACACTAATTTCTGATAGGTTAATCCCCTATTGGGTGACCCTGCGACATAGATCCGTTTATCCTTGAGGATCAGATCATCCGCATTGGCCTCTAAGGCCTCAGAGGCAAGATCGATCAGTTTTTTTCGCACCTCACCCGCCGCCATCCGGGTGGCGTTGCCGGAGACATAGGCGTTGCCGCTGATCCAGGAGCCGATGTCCACGGGGGTTGTTTCCGTATCCGCTGCAGTCACCTGAATTTCATCCACAGGCACCTTGAGCTCTTCAGCCACGATTTGAGACAGGATCGTTTCAGCGCCCTGACCAATATCCATCGCCCCGGTCAGCAAGGCCACAGATCCGTCGTCATTCATTTTGACCACCACAGAGGAACTGTTGGGATAGATGAGCGACCCCCCGAAGTAGGAACTAACGCCAATACCGATACCACGGCGCATGCGGTCGCTGGAGCCGGCAGCGCGCCCTTGACCGTATTTTTCACGGAGGCTCGTATGTTTATCGATCAATTGAATGCAGTCCCGGAGACCGCAGTTGTGAACATTATCCCCGTTTGGCAGTTGCTCACCGGAACGTCTCGCGTTTTTCATGCGGATCTCAATAGGGTCAATTCCCAATTCTTCCGCGATCATATCCAACTGGGATTCCACCGCAAAACGCAATTGGGGGGCACCATGCCCCCGCTGGGGAGTTCGGATGGGATTGTTGGTAAAGACCGAATATCCTTCATACTCGAAATTGGCCACCCGGTAAGGAAGCATGGCAAAACCCCAGGCTAAGAAAATAACCACCACACCACTCCCACGATAGGCCCCTGCATTGTTTATGATCTTAAACTGCTGGGCCAATAAGGTCCCATCCTTTTTTGCTCCGGTCTTGACCTCCACAATCAAGGGCTGGCCATGCCGGTATGCGGAGAAAATCTCCTCCCTTGAGACAATTATTTTGACGGGACGACCTGTTTTCATGGAAAGGAGGGCAGCGCAAAACTCGTGGGAAAAAAGATCGATCTTCCCTCCAAAGGCCCCTCCCACATAGGCCTTCTGGACCCGGACGGTAGAAAAGGGAAGTCCAAGGGTCCGCGCGAGCTTTGCCCGCTTGATGAAAGGCCCTTGGGAAGAGGTCCAGATATTGAGCTTCCCGTCAGGCTCAAAGCTGGCCACCGTGGCCTGGGGCTCTAAGTAGCCGTGGGTCCGCAGGTGACTTTCAAACCGGTCCTGGCGAACATAATCGGAATTAGCAAACCCTGCCTCAATATCCCCCCACCCAGAGGCGGTCTTGCCGCCGATGTTGTGAAAGGGCCCCTCCACCTTGGGATGGGTAGGATGGATCTCCGGCGCCTCCGGCTTCATGGCCTCTTCAGCATCAAACACGGCCGGCAAGGGTTCGTAATCCACATCAATAAGGTCCATGGCCTCTTCAACCACATAGGGGTCTGTGGCTGCCACGGCCACAACCTCCTCACCCACGAATCGCACCTTATCGGTGGCGAGAGGATGCTGATCAGGGGGATACCTCGGGGTTTCCACAAACCCGTGCTTGACCCCCAAGGTGTCCTGTGCCGTGATAACAGCCCTGACTCCGGGCAACTTTAAGGCTCGTGAGGTGTCTATATTCAGGATTCGGGCATGGGGATGGGGGCTGCGGAGTATTCCGCCCGTGAGCATGCCCCGAAATTCCATATCCACCGTGTACATGGCCCGGCCCGTCACCTTGTCCGGCCCATCCTTTCTGAGCACCCGTTTGCCCACATAATCGAGTTTATCCATTTCAAACACTCCCTAAATCCCCGTCCCGTGATTTTCCCCTTGCTGCCTGCTCCACCGCTTCAAAGATCTTATTATATCCGGTGCATCGACAGAGATGCCCTTCCAGGCCCTTTTTTATCTCCTCCTGAGATGGGTGAGGGTTCTCCTCCAATAATGCGGTTGTGGCCAATACCATGCCGGGAGTACAAAAACCACACTGAACCGCCCCCTGTTGGAGAAAGGCATCCTGAACCACGGTAAGGCCCTCTCCTCGATCCAGCCCCTCAATGGTCTGGATCTTTTTTTGCCTGCAATCCATGGCCAAGGTCAGGCAGGACAGGATCGGTTCACCCTCCATTAGGACCGTACAGGTCCCGCACTCCCCTGTACCGCAGCCTTCTTTTGTCCCGGTTAATCCAAGGTGGTTGCGCAATACTTCCAACAACGTCTCCTGGGGTTCCACGGCCAATTCATAAAATTCATCATTAACAGTGAGTTCCAGAAGCTGTTTCCCCGGCCTCTTTTCCATAATCAATATCCTTTTCCTTTCAGTTTTTCTTGATCCCTTCGCCGGCAGAACAGAGGGCGTGCCTTGTTTCCGCTCTCAAGCATTCCGTCAGATAAGCGCGCGAATGCCCGTGGTGGGGGACCGGGCGGATTTCTGCAACGACCTCATCTGCCACCTGTGAGAAAAGTTCCTTTGAAAGACGCTTTCCTGTCAAGGCCGACTCAGCTTTCCGCACCCGCAAAGGGGCCGCTGATACGGCACCTATGGTTAGCCTTGCCGTGGAACAGGTCTCGCCATCATCCTCCATGTCCAAAACAGCGGCCACGCTCAGGGTGGCAAATTCAAGGCCACCCCTCAGGGTGGATTTGAAAAAGGCTGCCCCCCGATTGCCTGGGGCCTTGGGAATGAGGATCTGGGAAAGAACTTCCCCCGAGGCCATGGCAAGGGGTTTCTCTGTCTCACCGGTGTAGAGGTCTTCTAATAAAATTTGTCTGATCCCTTGTCCAATGATTTTGACCTGGGCGCCAAGGCTGATCAGTGGAGGGGCGGTATCGGCCATGAAAACGGCCCAGCACTTCTTACCCTTGGGAATGAAGTAACAGATCTCCCCCCCGCGTTTGTAGCATGGCTCAACGAACTGGAAACTGTGCCTCTGATTGTAGTAGAGACAACGGGTCTGCTGGCAGAGATTCCCCCCTAAGGTTCCCATATTTCGGATCTCCTGGGTTGCCACCCTCTGGGCCGCTTCTGAAAGGAGGGGGGCCCACTCACGGATCATGTCTGAACGGTTCACTGCAGTCAGGGTCATGAGGGGATCCAGGGCCAGATTCCCCTCCGGTGTAACAGAGGGGGAATCAGCCGGCAAAGCCTTGAGGCTGACGAT
>Ga0307424_1001131_pt1 | contig 14162 bp, 9 predicted proteins | sample SalMarWE160320MG_FD_202157 | JGI IMG/M metagenome (GOLD analysis project Ga0307424, IMG submission 202157) | Salt marsh sediment microbial communities from the Plum Island Ecosystem LTER, Massachusetts, United States - WE1603-20 | ecosystem: Environmental > Aquatic > Marine > Intertidal zone >... | reverse complement strand
CCATGGATCAGGGGAAGCCGGCCCTGACCATCGATCAGATACCCTTGGAGTGGTGCTTCGGTGACGGGGTGGTCCTCGACTTCCGGCACAAGGCCGATGGAGAAAGAATTACAGCCAGGGACATAAAGAAAGCGCTCGATAAAATCCGATATGAAATCAAGCCTTTAGACATTGTGCTCATTCAGACCGGGGCCGACAGGGCCTGGGGAACAGAGAAGTACCTCGTTACGGGTGCGGGCATGGACAGGGAAAGCACCCTCTTTTTGACGGAACAGGGGATACGGGTGGTCGGCATCGATGCCTGGAGCTGGGATCGGCCCCTCCCCTATCTCGCCAAAGAGTTCCGGGAAACAGGGGATCCCAGCGTCATATGGGAGGCCCATTTTGCCGGGATTGACGTCGGCTATTGCCACATGGAAAAAATGGCCAACTTGGCAGCCATCGGGAGACCCTTCGGGTTCACGGTCTGTTGTTTCCCGACCAACATCAAAAGGGCCAGCGCGGGCTGGGTGCGACCTGTCGCCATTGTTGACGAGGTCTAAGTGAGGCTGTCTCTCAAAATAGTTGTACAATATCTGGAAATCCAACACGGATTTTGGCTGTTATTCAGACCAAGAATGGAAAGGAGGTGATGGGACAAAGAGAAGGATCTTTCGTCAAATACCGGTTCCACGGTTGGATCTCGGGTGCTGCCATGGAAATAAGGCAGCCTCCGGACAGAGGTAGCAGGGACATCCTGTCTCCGCTTTATTTCTTGTGAAAACAATCAATGCCTAAAGGAGGTCGTTATGAATAAAAAGAGATGGATCGTAGGAATTGCCATTGTTACCCTAAACCTGGTTTTTGCCCTTGGCTCGGCCCTTGCCGACGCCCAACCGATCAAAATAGGCGCCATGTTTATTTCATCGGGCAAGGTGGGCGGATACGGCAAGCACGGTCGTCAGGCTATTGAATTAGCGGTTGACGAGATCAACGCAAACGGTGGTATCTTAGGCAGGAAGCTGGAGGCCATGGTTGAAGATACCAAACTCAAAAAGGATATCGCGGCCGGACTTGCCAAAAAATTCATCAATGAGGACAAGGTAGATTTCCTGATGGGGCCGACCTCCAGCGGTCTTGCCATGGGCCTGACCCAAATTGCCAAAGAAAACAAGAAGATCTTGATTGTCACCCAGGCGGCGGCAGATGTCCTGACAGGTGCCAAGCTCCATCCCTACATCTTCAGCACCCTCAGCAATGCCATGATGCATGCCCGCTCAGGGGCCTATCTGTTGGCCTCCAAACCCTACAAACGGTATATGTGTATCGGTCCCGACTACTCCTACGGGCACTCTTCCTGGAATATGTTCAAAGCAAAGCTCAAGGAACTTAGACCCGACGTGGAAATCGTAGGGGAATTGTTTCCCAAGTTTTTTGCAAAAGATTACACCCCATACATCAAAAAGATCCAAGAGGCCAAACCGGACGCGGTATGGTCCCCCTTGTGGGGCGAAGACGCAGTTAACTTCATAAAACAGGCATTGCCAACCGGGCTCTTCAAGAATGTGAAATTTGCATTTCCCTGCGCAGGGGCGTTGGAGGTTTTGGTCCCCATGGGAAAGGATATGCCCGAAGGCGTCTATGTATCGTCCCGCTATTTTTTCACTACACCCGACTCCTCTTTGAACCGGGATTTTGTAAAGGCCTATTATGAGCGTTTCAAGGAATATCCGGACTATATGGCGGGGGAGACCTACGCAGGCGTCTATTTTATAAAGGCGGCTGTCGAGCGTGCGGGCACGACCGATACCGAAAAGATCATCAAGGCCGTGGAGAGGGAACCCCTTGCATGGGATACCCCGGAAGGCTGGAAGATCATGCGGCCCGAGGACCACTCGGTGGTGGAGGACTGCCTCTGGGGACAAACCTCATATAATGAAAAATACGGCTTTTCCATGCCCAAGAGCTTTGATGCCATCCAGGGGGCGGAGATCTGCCGAACCGCCGAGGAGTTGAAACAGGTAAAGGCCAGATAGAGAAAAAGGGTGAGCGGTCAAAGATGCCCCGGATCTTTGACCGCGTTTCTTTGACTTGCCCGCCAGTGGCCAAAATGGCTGACATGATCCGGGACCATATTCCCGGCAACCGGTGTACTCTCGATTACGGGGATATCGACGAGCCCTTCTATGATGCCCTGCTTTCCATGTATGGCCGAGCCCTGGACAAAGTGCTTGAACTTCCGGAAGAAGCACAGCAGCCTTTTCTGGAGCGTCTGCACCGGATCATGACCTCCTCCTCCGGGATCGGCTGGGGATACCACGATGAACTTTGTGACATGTACGAAGATGCTTTCCCTGAAGAGGAGTAACTCCTTCCGGGCACGGCAGCGGTGTTGACCTCGACCCTTAAACTTATAGGCGGTACACATGAACGGAATAATGCGGGCGGATATCAAACCGGGAACGCGCGTCATGGTTGTACAGAAACAAGACCAGCGTTCTGGAAAACTGACGGATGGGATCGTCAAGGATGTCCTCACGAAATCCCCCACGCATCCCCATGGGATCAAGGTTCGCTTGGAAACCGGCATAGTAGGGCGAGTGAAAAAGCTCATTCCCTGAAGTCCGCATTTAACCGGCCACCGTTGTTTTGAAACATACCCCTGTTTTCTCTTGTCCGCCTCTGGAGTGCTGTTTTACCTTGCTTTTTCTGCACATCTTTGATAAGTAATCATAAATTTAACATAAATAATATATATCTTGCCATTGAAACATAAATTGTCAGAAACCAGGATGACGGAAAGGGTACGGTCTACGTTTATGGAGGACTTTAGGGTCTTTATGGAAGAAACCGTCCCTGAAAATCGCAGGGAGTTTGCCAGGTTCAGTGATGTCTCGGAAAAACAGTTCTCCAGCCTCGGAACAAACCGGAAAAAAATTAAGAGGTACTTGGAAGAAGCGATGACATAACAGATAAGACTCAGCCCATTCGCAGGATTCTCATAGACTCTTATCATTATGAGCGAAATACTCCGGGCGGATATCAAACCGGGAACGCGGGTTATGGTTGTGCAGAAACGGGACCAGCGATCCGGAAAATTGACGGGAGGCATCGTCAAGGATGTCCTCACGAAATCCGCCACGCATCCCCATGGGATCAAGGTCCGTCTGGAAAGCGGCATTGTAGGGCGCGTGAAAAAGCTCATTCCCTGAAGTCCGCATTGATCTTTCAGGGCACCGGTGCAGACGGGCCGGCATTGCTGAAAAGATGAATCGGCGAAGCGGAGTGCCGGGTAATCGGGGAACAAGGAACGATAGATCCTTTTTTTTAATGTACCGGGATTTGAAGCGGAAGGTAGAGAAGCCATGAAAAAGGAAGAGGTCGTAAATAGTTCGCTGGAAAAGATGGACCTGCGCTCCATGGATGTCGGCGCTGATAATCGTGCAAGGCTGAAAGCCCTTTTTCCGTCGGTTTTCACCGAGAGCCAAAACGAAAAGGGCGAACCAATTAAAGTCATCGACTTTGAAAAGCTCAAGGCCGAATTAGGGAGCTTCAGCAATCTTTTCGAGGCACGGCGGGAGCGCTACGGCATGGACTGGCCCGGCAAGAAGGACTGTATGAAGCTCATCCAGCAGCCTTCCCTCGCCACGCTCAAACCCTGCCGGGAGGAATCGGTCAGATTCGACGACACGGAAAATCTCTTTATCGAGGGCGACAACCTGGAGGTGCTCAAGCTCCTCCAGAAATCCTACTATGGCAGGGTCAAGATGATCTATATCGACCCGCCCTATAACACGGGAAAAGAGTTCATCTACCCTGACAACTATTCGGAAACCCTGGACACCTACCTGGCCTATGCCGGGCTGGCCGACGATAAGGGGAGGAAATTTTCCACCAACACCCCCAATGAAGGCCGATTTCATACCAAGTGGCTCAATATGATGTATCCCCGGCTTTACCTGGCCCGGAATCTGCTGCGGGAGGATGGGGTGATGTTTATTTCCATTGATGACGGAGAGGTGAGCAATCTGAGGAAGCTTTGTGATGAAATTTTTGGGGAAGAAAATTTTCTGGCGATGTTTATCTGGAAAAGCAGGAAGTTTACCGATGCCCGTTCTTCCCGAAATATTTCAACTGACCATGAGTACATATTAGCCTATTCTAGAAATAATACTGTTTCATTGGTTGGTCGACCAAGAGATGAATCAAAATATTCAAATCCCGACAATGATCCCCGAGGACCATGGATGAGTCGGAGCATGCTCGGTCTGGCAACGCAAGACCAGCGTCCGAACCTTCATTATTCTATCACTGATCCAGACACAGAAGTTATCTATGATCCGCCAGAAACAACAGGTTGGAGATATGCACAGGATCGCATGCACAAGCTTATTGAGCAGAATCGGATTCTCTTCCCTAAAACCCCAAAAGGCAGGCCAAGAGAAAAGAAGTTTCGGAGTGACATTATTAATGAATTCACTTCATTTCCTACAATTATTGACAAAATCCATACATCACATGGAACTGCGGTAGTGCGAGATATCTTTGGTGCTCAAATTTTCGATTTCCCAAAGCCATCAGAACTTATCAAGCAAATAGTTCAGCAGACTACTGGGAATATGGATTGTGTTCTAGATTTTTTCTCAGGGTCTTGCAGTACCGCCCACGCCGTTCTCGACCTAAACAAGGAAGACGCAGGCCACCGCAAATTCATCATGGTGCAACTCCCTGAGCCGTGTGATGAAAAGTCCGAAGCATTCAAGGCGGGCTATAAAACCATCGCCGACATCGGCAAGGAACGTATCCGGCGGGTCATTCAGAAGATCGAGGGAGAGCGTGCCACCAAGGTGAAAAAAGCCGAAGGCATGCTTCCCGGCATGGCCGAGGAACTACCCGATATCGATCTCGGGTTCAAGGTCCTCAAACTGGATAAATCCAATTTCAAGATATGGGGCGGGGGCATTGCGGATTCCTCGAAAGAGGAAATCGCCCGACAACTGGAACTTCACATCGACCATATCGATTCAAACGCCACGCAGGAAGACATCCTCTTTGAGCTGCTTTTAAAGGCGGGCTTCATGCCCACGGAAAAGGTGGAAAAGCGGGAACTGGCCGGTAAAACGCTCTTCTCCATGGCCGAAGGGGCACTCCTAATCTGTCTGGAAAACGAGATCACCCCCGAACTCATAAATGCTGTGGCCGAGGCTGAACCCTCGCAGTTCATCTGTCTGGATCGGGGTTTTCAGGGCAATGACCAGCTCAAGGCCAATGCGGTCCAGACCTTTGCGGCCCGCAACCAGCGCAGAGACAAGGCCGAACAGATTTTCTTCCGGACGGTTTAAGGAGTTGTTCCGGTGACTAAATACCGAACATTTATCAGCTCGGTCCAAAAAGAGCTTGAACCTGAGAGGCAAGCCCTTTTTTCTCTCATTTCAACCGACCCGTTTCTAAAGGAGCACTGTACACCCATTCTATTTGAGAAACAGTCTCCGCCTCTTCGCCCCGAAGACAAACCCTATTTACATGAACTTGAACAGAGCCAGATATACATCCTTATGATCGATCGGGAATATGGCCCCAAAATCGATAGGCATTCAGCCACACACCATGAATACAATCTGGCCAGACAAAAAAATCTCCCATCGCTTGCCCTTATCAAGGGGGCCCATGATCAGGGGCGGGAGAAGGAGGCCAGGTCATTTATATCAATCATCAAAAAAGATAAATTTACATATAGACGCTTTATAGACCGTATTGATCTCAAAAAAGAGGTCTATCATTGGCTCAGAAAGGTCCTCAAAGAGCAATTCGGGCTAACACCCTCCAAGGAAGAAGTCGATAGTGGGACAGACACTATTGAAGCGGCCTCCATTTTTGAATTGCAGCAACAAGATGAGGTGTCGATTACTGCCCTTGACAAAGACCAGAGCTTTAGACTTTATACCTATCTGAGCGGACGTAAACCGAAATCTACCTCTGCTATCAACCCAATCCTACGGATGCGCGGTCTGGTTTGGCTGGATGCTGATTCAAACATATTTTTCCCAACAGCGGGTGGCGTCGTATTTCTTTGCAAAAATCCAGGACTACGTTATCCTCATTGTCAGGTTCAAGCGGATGCCTATGCCGGGATTAAACGGTCTGGTAAGCCCCGTTCTCAAAAGGAATTTAGCGGACCAATCCCCCATTTAATTGAAAAACTGTTGGATTTTGTGAATCAGAACACGGAACATCCGACCAGGATTATCGGAATTCATAATGTAGAGTTAAACGAATATCCGGTTAAGGCTGTCCGAGAAGCCCTAGTCAACGCGGTTGCCCACAGAGACTACGAAGATACATCCCGCAAAATACAGTTAAACATCTTCTCTGATAGACTTGTTGTGGCAAGCCCCGGGTATCCTCCCAAACCAGTGACACTGGCGAAGCTTCGTAAAGGAGATTATGAGTCCTGTAGAAGGAACCCCATTCTCGCAGAATGTCTTGCAGCGTTCAGAATGATGGAGCAACGCGGCACGGGGTTTGAAAGGATGAGGGCTGCGATGTTGGACCATGGCCTTGATGCCCCGTCGCTAGATCAAAAAGATGGCTATTTCAGGATTACTTTGCATGGGCCTGATGGGAATTTCGAACGGATTCAGGTCCCTGACTTTGTTCCGACAACAGTCCCGCCCTCGGTTGAATCCCAACTCAACGAACGGCAGAAAACCATCATTATTCAAGTGCACACAGGAGGCTTTGTGACAAATAAATGGTGTCGGGAGCACTTAAATGTCGTTCGTGACACAGCACATCGCGATCTTAGCGAGTTGGTAGATCTCAACATTCTCGAACGTATAGGGCAAGGGAGGGCTACTCGTTATGTTCTTGCTCGGTAATCATCCGATTATCATCCGACATTTTGCGGTAATCATCCGATTTATTCCGCCCGGATACCCCGTAGCTTTCTACGGGGAGCTTCATTGATATGAATCAGGGCGTTGAATTAAAATTTAATCATCCGGCAATCATCCGAGCCTTTTGGAGGAACATCTGAAAATTACACTCAGGTGAAGATCTTTGTTATTTATGGCCTAATTTTGACAACTTATTTCATGAGAGACATTTTTAGCGTATGAAACTGAAATTTGATGGCAATCTGGAATATCAACTGGAGGCGATCCGAGCGGTCACAGACCTCTTTGAGGGGCTACCCCCCGGGCAGAGCGGATTCGAAATCAGCTTCAGCCGGCAGGGCGGCATGCTCTTCAACGAGCTGGGTATGGGCAATCAACTGCTTCTGAACCGGGACCAAATGCTCGAGAACCTTCATGTGGTCCAGGAGCAAAACACGGTCCCCAAGTCTCGTTTTCTGGTGGAACATGGAGACCCTTATCGGTTTCCCAATTTCTCGGTGGAGATGGAAACAGGAACCGGAAAGACCTATGTGTATCTGCGCACCCTGTTTGAGCTGAATCGGAAATATGGTTTTAAAAAATTTATCATCGTGGTGCCGTCCGTTGCCATTCGAGAAGGGGTGCTGTCTTCCATCGACCTGATGAGTGATCACTTCAAGGGACTCTACGAAAACGTGCCCTTCGATCATTTTGTCTACAACTCCAAAGACCTGAGTAAGGTCCGTCAGTTTGCGGTGAGCAACGAGATACAGATCATGATCATCAATATCCAGGCGTTTCAGAAAGATGCCGGAAATGTGGATGACCTATCGAGACTCTCTGAGGCTCAACGGAAAAGGCTCAACGTCATTCATCAGGAACAGGATAAAATGTCCGGCCGCAGACCCATCGAATACGTCCAAACAGCCAATCCCATCGTGATTATCGATGAGCCCCAGAGCGTGGACAATACCCCCAAGGCGAAACGGGCCATCAAGACGCTGAACCCGCTTTTGTGCCTCCGGTATTCGGCGACGCATATCAACCCATACAACCTTCTCCACAGTCTTGATCCGATCCGAGCCTATGACATGCGTTTGGTCAAGCAGATTGAAGTGGCCTCTATCCGGGCCGACGACGGTTTTAACGAGGCGTTCATCCGTCTGGACAGGATAGGGTATGCCGGAGAGGCGAAGACCCCTCATGCAAAGGCCACCATTCTTACGGACAAGAAAGGCGTTCCCAGGATAAAACCGATCACGCTCAAGCAGGGAACCGACATCAGCCGACAGACCAACCGCCCGGGATATGACGGGTATATCGTGACGAATATTTGTGCTGAGGAGGGCCTTGAACACGTGGAGTTCGCCAACGGAAAAATACTGGAACTCCACCAGGAGGAAGGCGGGATGGGCGACGAGGTCCTTAAGACGCAGATCCGCCAGACCGTGGAGGAACACTTCAAGAAAGAGAAAAAACTCAAAGACAAAGGCATTAAGGTCCTTTCCCTCTTTTTTATCGACAGGGTTGCCAATTACCGTTGGTACGACGCCGAAGGGGATCCGCACAAAGGCAAATTGGCTGAGTGGTTTGAGGAGGCATTTCGGGAAATCTCGAGGAAACCGATGTACGATGGTCTGCTGACCCAAGGGGTTGGAGAGCTTCACGACGGTTATTTCTCTGCTGACAGGAAAAAGGGCAAGGTTGTCGCCTTAAAGGACACATCGGGCGCGACCAAGGCAGATGATGAGATCTATGAACTGATCATGAGGGACAAGGAGCGGCTGCTTTCCATACAGGAACCGCTTCGTTTCATTTTCAGTCACTCGGCCCTTCGTGAAGGGTGGGACAATCCGAATGTATTCCAAATCTGCACCCTCCGTGAAATGGGAACGGAGAGAGAACGGCGCCAGACCCTGGGTCGTGGCCTGCGGTTACCGGTGAATCAGGAAGGCGTTCGGGTCTTTGATGACAACATCAACAGACTGACGGTTATTGCAAGCGAGTCCTTTGAAGAATATGCGCGTGGGCTTCAGGAAGACATCGAAAAAGACCTGGGTGGCGACTTCAAGTTCGGGCGCATCCAAAAAATCGCCTTTGCCCGTCTTCTGGATAAAACCACGGACCAGCCCATCGGTCAGGAGGCATCCGAAAGAATCTGGAAAGCGCTGGTTGCCGCCGGATATCTGGACGGGGCCGGAGACATCACTGCAGAGTTCGTACCTGAAAAGGAGGGCTTCCGGCTTGAGCTTCCTGTAGAACTTGAGTCCCTGCGCGAGGCCGTTACGGATGAAATGAAACGGTATGTCTTTAAAAATCGAGTGGTCAATGCCAGGGAACGCCGTACGCTCAAATACAATAAACGCGTTGAACTCAATGAAGATTTTGAGGCGCTCTGGAATAGGATCAATAAAAAAACCCGCTATTCAGTTGAATTTGAAACCGAGGCCCTCATTGCCCGATCTGTGGACAAGATCAAAAAGATGGAAAAAATACAGCCTGTGCGCATCCTCATCGACAAGACGCAGGTGGATATCAATGAAGCAGGGGTAGAGAGCGGAAAGGTGCTTGACAGCCGAACGGAATTTGTGAAAGGCCCCGTGCTTCTCCCTGATATTCTCACATTTCTGCAACGGGAGACGGAACTGACCAGAAAGACCCTGGTAGAGATTCTCAAACGGTCAGGCCGATTGAGGGAATTCGCCGTGAACCCCCAGGCCTTTATGACGGAAACCGGCAGGCTGATGAATCGGGCCTTGCATGAAATGGTGGTGGATGGGATCAAGTACGAAAAGATCGAAGGGCAAGTGTACGAGATGCGCCTGTTCGAGGAAGAAGAAATAGAAACCTACCTGAACCGGCTTTATGAAGTCCGAAGCAAAGAGAAAACGCCTTATGATTTTATAGAGATTGATAGCGATTCAACTGTGGAGAAAGAAGTCGCAGAGAGGCTCGATTCGGATGAGAGCGTCAAGTTTTTCTGTAAGCTGCCGCGCTGGTTCGTAGTTCCCACTCCCCTGGGCGACTATAACCCAGACTGGGCTGTGGTCGCCGAGAACGACGAGAAACTCTACCTGGTCCGAGAAACCAAGAGTACCCATGACCGCGACAAGCGCCGGGAAACTGAAAACCGGAAGATCGATTGCGGCCGGGCGCATTTCGACGCCCTGGGTGTCAACTTCGAAGTGGCAACAAACATCCACGAGGTGCTGGCAGAGTGAATGGGCCGCACCGACCACGCGGGGGTCTTGGGGACGTCCATCAGTAAGTAAATAACTTAGTTAAGATACAGAAATTACAAATGAAACCAGAACGTTTCATGGGCTCGGTGTAAGGGGTGATGATTTTTTATCAAAGCAGACCCAATGCAGGTACAGCACCTTAGCTGGGGTCGCCATGGTAAAGAGTTGAAATGGTTTGAGAAGTCATAAGAAAAGAGCCACAAATGGGGCCTATAACCGCCTTTTTGACCCCGAAAAAGAACTTTTAGGATTAGGAAGATGAGGGCTCTGAACACGACGCCAGGCAAGTGAAAGGAAGAAGGGGTAACCAAGGCCTTGTCAAACATTAAGGCTTCACCGACGAGGAGCTGGATTTTATCATCAACTATGACACTTGCCTGCCAGCAGGCAGGTCAAATGCCGGATGGGTTCAGTGACGAAAAAATTGATGTAAGAGGGGAAGGAGCACGGTGCGCGTAGAGGTGAAGTCCGAACTTTTGCGTTGGACGCGGGAACGTGCGGGTCGCAGTGCGGCGAGCCTTCGAAAGAAATTCCCAAGAATCGACTTGTGGGAACGGGGCGAAGCCATACTGACATTCAAACAGCTCTAAGCCTTTGCCAAAGCCGTTTTCGTGCCTATAGGATACCTGGTGGAAAGATCTTGTCGAATCCTCGCGTCTTGAGATGAAGACAGGCGAGGTACGCCCAGATGTGATTGGACAGAATGTTTGCGGATTCGCCAATGCGGAAGGCGGCTCGATTCTTATCGGTATGGGTGATCGCCGGGAGGTTCTTGGCGTTTCCAATCCGGAAAAGATTACGAACGAGTTGCGTAAGCGCTTAGCTGAAGGCCTGTCTCCCCGTCTGGCGGTTTCGGTTATTACTATTCAGGCTCAAGGCAAAGATCTGGTGATTATCGATGTCCCACAGGGAGCGGACCGTCCCTATACCTGGAATAGGCGCATTTTCGTCCGCACCGAAGACAAGACTGTGGAAGCCGGACCTGAAGTCATCGGCAACCTGCTCACCTCGCCCAAAGGTTTTCACTGGGAACGCCAGCCTGCCCTTGGAACTGAAGTATCCGATCTTGACGAGCAGGAAGTCCGTAAGTCATTCAATGAGGCGCGGAGGAATCATCTGCTGTCCCAAGATGATAGATTCAATGTGCTGGATACGCTTCGTCTCTTTCATCTGGCAGACGGTGGGCAGATTGCCAACGGCGCAGTGGTACTTTTTGGGAATCACCCGGAAAACCGTCTCCCTCAGACTCGAGTGCGGGCCGTCTGCTATAGTGACATGGAAGACTCTGAATTGGTCGATAGCCGTGTCATGGAGGGGAACGCTTTCCATCTTGTCCAGGTGATTATGGAGTTTTTGCATCGCCATACCTCGATTTCATCGTCCATACCCATGGGAAACCTTCAACGCGTCGAAAAGCCCGCCTACCCATTTCGCGCGCTCCAAGAGGCGGTCCTCAATGCCATTCAGCATCGTGATTATGAGGCATACGATGGAGGCATTTCCGTCGTCGTTCGTCCAAACAGCATAGAAGTTTGGAACTCTGGTGCCCTTCCATTAGGCATGACCATCGATGACCTGAAACGGGGGCATCATTCAAGACCGCACAATCCGGATATCGCTCATGTATTCTTCCTACGGGGATATGTGGAGCGGATCGGCTCCGGAGCGCAACGGATGATCAAGATGTGCCGTAGTGCGGGCTTGCCCGATCCGGAATGGGGCCAGGACTCTGGCGGCATCACTGTCGTGCTGCGCAAGCCAGGGAGGATGTCCGCTTTAAACGAACGGCAAGAAACCCTCTTGCAAGGCATGAAGACCAAAGACGCTATATCCACTTCTGCATTCCGCGAGCGGTTCTCAATGTCGGATCGCCAAGCGCGAAACGATCTGACTGACCTGGTAAAGACCGGTTATCTGCGCCGGGTTGGCTCTGGACCGGCAACACGGTATGTGCGGACGGAAAAGGACTTCGAATAGAATCCGGCAGTATCAGGCACACATCCGGCAGTCGCGTCGTGCCGGATACTGCCGGTTCGATCCGGCAAGGGCTCTGAATGCCGAAAACTGCCGGTTTAGTTGATTTCGATGCCGGATTAGCCGGATAATTTGAGGAGCCGTAGATGACGAATAAACGATGACGCATCGAAGGCGGGGGTCAACCGAAGCAAATCTGGTTCTTTGGTTCTGGGGCGGACTAGGACAACCGATTGAAACAGGGTAGCCCATAGCCCAGGGTCATGGTAACGTATTGAAATGGTTTGAGAAAGGATACAAGAGGAGCCCAAAATGGGGTCTATAATCGCGTTTTCAGGGCCTAAATGAACCTTTTAGGGTCGGTGTTCTTGTCTCTACTTGTTCTAAAACAGATCGCCTTCGGTGAGAGAGAATATGGACGCATGGTGTGATCAACAAGATTCTGTTCCTGATGGAGATCGAATTTATCGTTGCTCAAAATGTGGCAAGAGGCTTCATCCTCGCAGAATATTCGGAAGCGATGGCGAGCTTGCAGGGTGGAGATTGCCACCCCACAAGAAGAAGGGGCACAAGATTAGGGCGATAAAGGGCCGTCAGCGCAAAAGACGGCCGGAGGGGAAGGGCCGTCCATAGGTAAACAAAAACCTACCGATACGATCCTGTCGATAAATGACATCAAACAACTTCAAAGCAAGGTGATCGAATTCAGGGATGAGCGGGATTGGGGGCAATACCATATACTCCTGAAACAAGTAAAACCGATTTATGTTCTTAAATAATAAGGAGTCAAGTGGTGGCGAAATTGTTGGTTGATGACAGAGATCAGATGTTTGTCCTTTTTGAACAACTGGAAATACAGAAGCTCTCCGAATCGGAATTATATTCCGAATTTGATGAGGAAACATATATCATGGTTCTGAGAGAGGCTGAAAAACTTGCCGTAAAGGCCATGATGCCGACAAATTCTGAAAGCGACTCAGAGGGCTGCCGGTTAAAGGATGGCCGTGTCAGTGTGCCTGAATCCTTCCATGAACTCTGGCGCTTATGGAACGAGGGAGAATGGCGGCGTATTGATCTTCCGAAGGATATAGGTGGGCAGGGACTGCCCATGGTGATCGGGATGGCGGTTAACGAATATTTTGAAGCCGCTAACCTGGCCTTCCAGACCCTTGCCGCCATGACCCGCGGTGCGGCCCTTCTCATTGCCAGCCACGGGACGGAAGAGCAGAAAGAGAAATATGTGGAGAAGATTCTCTCCGGACAATGGACCGGAACCATGGTGCTCACCGAATCCGGGGCGGGCAGCGATGTGGGTGCAACCAAAACCGTGGCAGACCCTAATGAAGACGGGACATACCGTATTACAGGGACTAAGACATTCATTACGGGAGGTGATTCGGATCTCACCGAAAACATAATACACCTGGTCTTGGCCAGGATAAAGGGCGCCCCTGCCGGAACCAAAGGACTTTCGCTGTTCCTTATCCCTAAATTCAAGACAAACCCGGACGGATCTTTGGGAGAGGATAATGACACAAAGGTTGTCTCCATAGAAAAGAAAATGGGGCTTAAAGGATCTCCCACCTGCCAGATGACTTTCGGTGAAGAGGGTAATTGCGTGGGTGAACTGGTTGGCGAAGAGAACAGGGGCATGCCGATCTTTTTTACCATGATGAACGAATCACGCCTGATCGCCGCGCGTCACGGCGCTGCTGTCGCTTCCTCGGCGTATCTCCACGCGGTTTCATACGCGAAGGAAAGGCTTCAGGGAAGAGAGATCGGCGCCTCTTCCGGTTCAACACAGGTCCCGATAATCAGACATCCCGATGTCCGCCGCATGCTCCTGATGATGAAGGCATACACAGAGGGGGTGAGGGCACTTATTCTATACACATCCTATTGCATTGATATGGAGCGTATTGCGGGGGATGAGGCGGAGAAACGGAAATGGTCAAGTCTCACTGCATTTCTAACTCCGGTAGCCAAGGCCTATGGCTCGGATTTGAGTTTTCGAGTAACAGAGACTGCCATGCAGGTCTATGGTGGGTACGGGTACATGAAAGATTACCCGATTGAGCAGTTTTTAAGGGAT
>Ga0307424_1001130_pt1 | contig 14162 bp, 9 predicted proteins | sample SalMarWE160320MG_FD_202157 | JGI IMG/M metagenome (GOLD analysis project Ga0307424, IMG submission 202157) | Salt marsh sediment microbial communities from the Plum Island Ecosystem LTER, Massachusetts, United States - WE1603-20 | ecosystem: Environmental > Aquatic > Marine > Intertidal zone >... | reverse complement strand
CTCCGTAAGGATAGATTAAATCTCGAAGCCGTTGATACGGCTGGATTGCTTAGCGAGTTGCTTGAAAGGCTCAGACTATCTATCGGCCGCAAGGCCCTTAGGGTGCAAACCCATCTCGTATGTGATTCTCCGATTTCAGGTGACAGGGAGGCCCTCCGAACCGCCCTCTCTAACATTCTGGATAATGCGATCAAGTTTGCTCCAGAAAGGGGGCGTGTCGAAGTTGAAGCATCCTCGGAAGAAGATGGGGTCAGGGTCAGCGTCACGAACACGTTTGGGGCTCTTTCAACGGAGGATCTCGCCCGGCTATTCAATCCCTTTTACCGGGTTAAGCCGACCCAGACAGGCGGCTCAGGACTGGGTTTGGCAATTACAAAAAAGATTATTGAACGGCACGGAGGAGAGATCGAAGCCACTAATACGCCCGAAGGGTTGAAAATACGGATACGTATTCCTTCACACCCTGCAGAATAGTGCCTTGTTTTAAGAAGGTAAGCTTTCCATAACACTTCAGGATTATATCCCAAAACCACAGACAGTTTGCCGTGGAACAGACATAGAGCAAAATCGCATTAACTACCGACATTCGCTTGACATTTTGCAAGGAATATTTATTTAATAATTGATTGAGGCATGAATAAGAGAGAATCTATGGAACCGTGAAAAAAGGAGGTCCTAACCATGAATCGGAGGGAATTTTTGAGGTATCAGGCAAAGGGCATCCTATGGATGATTGCCGGCGGATCTGGAATTTTGTTGCCAAAAAGGCTAATAGCTGCGCCGGTTACGGATATCGCAGTAGTCAAAGGGGCGCCCACGGCGGCAACACGGGCCGCGGTGGATCTATTAGGCGGGATGAAACAATTCGTGAAGCCCGGTGACCGGGTGGTGATAAAGCCTAATATGAGCTTCCCTGCTCCTCCTGAAAGGGCCTCGAACACCCATCCGGAGGTGATCCGTGAACTTGCCGTCATGTGCAAAGAGGCAGGGGCTGCCAAGATATTAGTCCTGGACCATACCCTTGCCCGGGAAGAGCTTTGTCTGGAAAAATCGGGAATCCGTAAGGCGTGCAACCCTATAAGCAAAAAAATGGTCTTTGCTCTAAGTGACGAAAGGTTTTACAAGACCACAGATATCCCTAAAGGAATGAGTATGACAAGCACCGATATTATGAAGGAGGTCCTGAAGAGCAATGTGCTCATCGCTGCTCCTGTGGCCAAGTCCCATTCATCGGCCGGCGTGAGCCTCTCCATGAAGGGGATGATGGGGCTCAATTACGATCGCAGCGTCATGCACCGTAGATATGATCTCCATACCTCTATTGTGGATTTGTGCACAGTACTCAAAGCTGACCTAACCGTCATTGACGGAACCCGCGTCCTCTCCACAAATGGACCACGTGGGCCGGGGAAAGTTCTTAAAGAGGACACCGTTATTGCTTCAAAAGACATGGTCGCCGCCGACGCATATGCGGTCAGCATATTTGAATGGTATGGCAAGAGATTTAAGCCAGGACAGATTCGTCATATCCGTGAGGCCCATAAGCGTGGGCTGGGCCGTATGGATGTGGAAAATCTGAATGTCAAGGCCATCGATTTATGATTAGCTTTCGGCGGACTATACAGATCATAAGCCTTATCCTCTTTCTAACATTACTGGCTTCGGCTATTTCCTCAGCTATTACTCCCACACCACTTGATTTTTTCCTTCTGCTTGACCCTGCCCTTATTGCCCTTACTGCCATTAGTGGCAGGATATTTTCTGTTGCCTTTATCCCGGCATTGCTGGTCCTCCTTATTACATTCTTCTTCGGACGAATCTTCTGCGGTTATATATGCCCCATGGGCACAACCCTTGATGGAACGGACAAACTGTTTGGAACGACAAGAAAGAGAAAGCCGGAAGCTGGAAAGCTTCGTCTGTTAAAATATATTATACTATTTTTTTTATTAGGGGCATCCTTGGTTGGCGTATCCTTCGTATTTGTAGCTGCGCCGCTGTCTCTCATAACCCGGTTCTACGGCCTCCTTGTTCATCCTGTTCTGGCTTTCCTTTCCAATGAAATACTGAGTCGTGTCCAGCCCCTAACAGAGTGGTTGGATATGGATACCCTTGTCTTCATGCGAATCGCCACCCCGCGCTTTGCTACCCAGCTTTTTATCCTTGCGTTCTTCGGAGCTCTGTTTTTCTTGGCCAAGGTTTCACCCCGTTTCTGGTGCCGCAATCTTTGCCCTTCCGGCGCCCTCATGGCCCTTTTATCTAAGAAGCCCCTGATCCGCCGGCGCGTGTCTGATGATTGCACGGACTGTGGAAGATGCGCCAGTTCCTGTCCCATGAGCGCGATTATGGCAGAAAACCCTCGCGTTACCCTGCATGAAGAGTGTATTGTATGCCGGACTTGTCAAAATACCTGTCCTGAAAATGCCATCTCCTTTGACAGGGTAAGAATGGAACAGGTGTCTGAGAAGCAGCGGTTCTCTTTTACCCGGCGTCAATTTATAGTTTCAGGCCTGTTCGGGGCTGCCACGGCCACAGTAGGACTCACCGGATTGAATTCTCTTCACGGTAAACCAGGGCCCGGTCAAGTGGCCCCGAAGGGCCTTATCCGGCCGCCGGGCACCCTGCCTGAAATGGATTTTCTGGCCCGATGCAGCCGTTGCGGTGAATGTATGGCAGCCTGTCCTACGAATACCCTCCAACCGATCTGGCTCGACGCCGGATTCATGGGCCTTTTCAGCCCCGGTCTCAACTTAAGGCGCTGCTACTGCAGTCCGGAGTGCCGCATGTGCGGAGAGGTATGCCCAACGGATGCCATTCGAAGTCTTTCAAAAGACGAACGCATCTGGGCCAAGACAGGCACGGCAGTCATCTTTCGCCGGAAATGTTTAGCATGGGAGCAGCAAAAAAGTTGTATGGTATGCGACGAGGTCTGTCCCTACAAGGCGGTAGAATTCAGAAAAGAACCAGGGAACCCGGTACCCGTTCCCCAGGTGCGCGAAGAGAAATGCGCCGGATGCGGGTACTGCGAGCATTTTTGTCCTGTGCAGAACCAGTCTGCCATAGTGGTAACGCCGATGGGCGCTCTCAGAATGTCTGAGGGGTCTTATATAGCGCAGGGCAAAAGTGAGGGCCTGAATCTGTCGATTACTCCCAAATCCGGATATGGGCCTCAACCGGAAGGTGGAGATTGGGGTAAAGGTTTTGCCCCTGGATTTGAGGGTGATGAATCCGGCAGTGAGTGAGATAGTAGAAATTCACCAACTTGCGTCTCATCTTGAACTTTTCAGTTACATGGTTAAGATTATTGAATAGAGAAAGGAGATAAGTCATGACTGAAAATAAAAACGATCACCCATTCAGGTCTGTGCTCAGCCTTGAGCCTCTTCTGGATTTCTGGAGACAGAACGTGGCTCCGGTCTGTTCCCACATGGGGGCTATGTTTGAGGTGTTTGAGGCCCAGATCAATGAGACGCCCGTGCTCAAAGGCGCCATAAAAAATGTGTCCGTCCTGGAGAATTACCAGGATCTTTTGATCCCGCTCATGAGCGTTGTATTTCCGGCCGCCTCATCGGATACCGAAATATCCGGAGCCTTGACCCCTTACACGTCTCAGCCGTTTTATGTCTCTCCCCGATTCAAACAACTCATGGTTGGTGAGGACGGGTTCCTGGGGGGAAGAGTCAAGGACGACGATGGGGTTTCGGGAGATGGCGTGTTGCTCAGGGCCTACTTTCTGATCTTAGACAAAATCTACGGTTTTCAACAGGGACTGGATACGCCTATCATTCGTATTGTGCAGGATCAGGAAACCGGTCTGGACCGATATTTCAGGATAACGCTTGACCTTCAGTTTGTGGAAGTCCGGACCGTAGGGGAACCTAAAAAGCTGACTGAAAAAGAGAAGGCCATTATTGCCGATAACATCACGGACATTGAGGTCCTCTCTAAGTTCATCGACCCCGATAAATTCGAATTTTACGGTTTCAGCGTTATCCGGGCCGTGGACGTAACCGAGTCGGAGGTCGTCTCCGCCTTGGAGAAGGACCTGATCGATCAGCAGTCGATCTTCTCTGCTGATGGTTTCAAGCGTCTTCAGGAACGGCTTCGGGTCCTTTTCAGACGTCCAGACCTGAGGGCCGGGATTGGCGCAGTCCATGGGGACCAGGTTCTTGTCCTGAGTGACGGCTGTCAGATGAAGGCCAACTGTATTTTCACCAACTCCAATCACATTCCCATGTCCGAAATCGAAGGTTCTGTGTGGCTCCGGGCCGTGGAGCAAGGGTCCGTTCTCAGGATATCCGACCTCAAGGCAGAACCGGACCTGACCCCCGCCGAACGGCTCGTCTTGGAAATGGGGTGTAGATCGATGTTGATTTCGCCTCTATTTTACCAGGGTGAGGCAATTGGCACCCTTGAAATCATGAGCCCCCGCCCGCGGGACCTGGGCTCCATCGATGCAATGCTGGTCAAACAGATCACGCCGATCTTCTCTGTGGCCCTGAAAAGGGGTCTGGATGAGATGAACAATACTATTCAGTCCATTATCAAGGAGAAATGTACCGCAGTTCACCCTTCGGTGGAGTGGCGGTTTCAGAAAGCGGCCTTCAGCCATATGGACCGTCTCCGCGTGGGCCAGGCATCGGAGTTGGAGCCGATCATCTTCAAGGATGTCATTCCATTTTATGCCCAGTCTGACATAAGGGGCTCATCCGAAGGCCGGAACATGGGTATTCAGGCAGACTTGACCGAACAGTTGAATCTGGCTTCGGATATCATGAAATGGGCAGAGAAGGCAAAATCATGGCCTCTCATAAGTGAGTTCAGGTACAGGATTGAGAAACGGATTAAAGGTGTGCGCTCGGGGTTGGCCTCAGACGAGGAGGCCTCGATCTCCCACTTCCTCAGCCGTGAAGTGGAGCCCACATTTGAGGATCTGTTGGGCCTTGGGCCCCGGGTCGTCAGGGCTGTTGAGAACTACCGAAAGGCCATCGACCCAATGGTAGGAGTCGTCTACCGCAAACGGAGGGAATTCGAGGAGAGTGTCTCCACACTGAACGAGGCATTGTCTGCCTACTTAGACGGGGAGGAGGCAGAGGCCCAGTCGGTCTTTCCACACTACTTTGAAAAGCGCCAGACCGATGGCATAGACTATATGATGTATGTTGGGGCATCGATGATGGAGAATGGTAATCTAAGCGTTTTTCATCTCAAGAACCTGGGCCTGTGGCAGCTCATGGTGGCCTGCGGTATGGCGCGGCACACCGAACAAATCAAAGCGGAGCTAAAGGTCCCTCTGGATACCTGTCACCTGATACTGGTAAACCACACGCCTCTCTCTATCCGTTTCCGCTACGATGAAAAACGTTTCGACGTTGACGGGGCCTATGATGTCCGCCACGAGATCGTCAAATCCCGGATAGACAAGGCCGTTGTCAAGGGGACGAGGGAGAGGTTAACACAGCCGGGGCGGGTGGCCATCGTGTACTCCCACACCGATGAGGGTCGCCAGATGCAGCGCCACATCGACTTCCTGAAGGCCAGGGGAAATCTGTTGAATGATCTGGAGTTTCTTGATCTGGATGACCTGCCGGGGGTGAGAGGACTCAAAGCGTTGAGAGTGGGTATTAACCTGGAGGCGGAACCCCTCGCCCGGACAGTTGACGTGGCAGCGGGCTAATCCGGTCTGACTCACCGGGCAGGCTACCCAAACATTTCCTATTTGAATCCCCTGCCGTCAATATCGTTGATGTTGGATTGAAAACCCCTTCAACAAACTTTTACCAATCCCCCTCTTTTTAGTAAAGTAAGAGGCCAAGGCCAGCAAAGACCTGTACCGGATGCTTGTTAGCGTTTCAAAAAATCAATGGTGTAAGGTTCCATTCCTGATGGATGCTTGGTGGCATATTTCTTGAGGGCCTCGGCGATAAGGAGAAATTTGTCCCCGGGCATGCTATAAGGAACGATGAGTACGCCACAGTGTGGACGGAGTTCGTTAAAGAATTGAGCCGTAAGTCGAACAAAATCGTCCCGGTTTCGGGTTACAATCGATCTTCCTTCTGCGGCCGCATACTCCAGTTGCTCTCTGTCTAAGGACTGTGTCATGTTCACATCATGGGTGCTGACGGCATCAACCTGATACTTCCTCAATATCTCAGCTGCACCTCCATGGCATCATCTTCTACACCGCCTTTCAATCCGAGCACGACCTGCAAGACGTCATCGACAAAAGAACTCAAGGGATGCCACAACCAGCCTTGCGCCCCTTACTTCTCGGTCTGACACACTCGTATTATCGGTTATAAAAACTTGCTTTCACAGGAAAGGACTTTGTGGTTGAGGTGTTGGAGGATTATTGGATAAGCCGGAACCAAAATCCTACGCAAATATGATGTGATTTGAACAAATAGGGACTAATGTGTTGCGCCTGATCGCTAAAAAAGGGTTGATCCCTCGGCGTATTTTGCAGTACAAGGGCTTTGCAAACTGATTTTTGCCAACTGTTTTGTCGGGGAGGATATAAGCATGGGAATGAAAATGTCAGTTGAAGAGGCCAAGCAACGTGCATTGGAGCTCATGTACCGGGGATATCACTGAGGGCCTTCCATCCTGCAAGTTATGTGGGAGGCGTATGACCTGGAAAATGAAGATTTTTTATGGACCGGTATTCCATTTCTGGGGGGTATCGGCGGCTATCAGAATGCCCCCTGCGGGGTGGTGTCGGCATCGGCCGTGTGTCTTGGGCTGAGGCACCGCTGTCCGCTGAGCGATAAAGAGCGGGCCAAACAGGCCCGCCACGCCGTGCGCACCTTTTCGGCGAAAATCGTCACGGAATTCAACCGGCATTTCGGGGATATCACCTGCCGGGGGCTTATCGGTATGGACTTCTCCAAACCCGGTGAATACCAGAAGTTTCTGGAGTCGGGTATCTGGAAGGACAAATGCGAAAAGTATGTCGAGTTCATGATTGAAAAACTTTATGAGGTTGAGGACAATAAGGGACTGTTTGTGCTGGCTCCGTGACACAGTGAATGATCGTTAACCAATCCGGTGGTTCAATCTCCCCGGATAAACCTGTTGAGCTCGTGTTCGAATACTTTACCAAATAACCTATAGTTTGACCTCAAAAAAGGGGCTTCTTATCACTTCATCAACCGGCTTACGAGGACTTACAAGTGAATCCGAAGGAACTGATCGAACGGGCCTTGGAATCGGGACACAGCGCTTTGAACGAGGCCGATTCCAAGCGGCTTTTGGGCGTATACGGAATTCCGGTCGTCGACGAGACTATCTGCGTTGATCCGGACGAGGCGGCCACCCGAGCTGAGGAGATCGGCTTTCCGGTCGTTCTCAAGGGCCTCGGCGCCAAGTTAACCCACAAGACCGAGCGTGGACTGGTCCGGCTCGGCATTAAAGGCCCTGGGGAAATAATCGAGACCGCCGGGAGAATGGCTGACGAGGCCGGAGACGACCTCGAGGGCTGGCTGGTTCAACCACAGATTTCAGGACGCAGGGAACTGGTGGCTGGACTTTTCAGGGATGAGCAATTCGGCCCGGTGGTCATGTTCGGCCTGGGGGGCATCTTTACCGAGGCCCTGGACGACGTGGTGTTCAAGGTAGCGCCCTTTACCGAGGCCCATGCGGCCCACATGTTCGACCAGCTCAGGGCCAAGTCGCTGTTAGGTCCTTTCCGAGGCGAAGCGGCGGCCGACCGTGACGCCCTTATAAAGACCTTATTGGGCCTTTCGAAATTGGGTGTCGAATTGGAGGATGTGGCCGAGGTGGATATCAACCCTCTCTTGATTACCCCTGAGGGTGAAATTCGGGCCGTTGACGCCCTGGTCGTCACCGGCAAATCCCCGGTCAAAGAGTCCGAACGAATACCGTTGGATCCAGCGGAAGTGGGCGCCCTGTTTCATCCCAAGGGGGTCGCCTTCGTGGGTGCCTCGGCCCAGTTCGGCAAGTGGGGCAACATCATGTTCACCAATGTCCTGGCGGGCGGTTTCGAAGGACCGGTGTATCTGGTCAACCCCAAGGGAGGAGAGATCGCCGGGCGGCCGGTGTACAAATCCGTGGCCGACATTCCCGGGCCGGTGGATCTGGCCGTGGTCACCGTGCCGGCGGCTAAGGTGATAGACCTTCTGCCCCAGTTCGAGGCCAGGGGGATTACCGGCATGCTCCTGATCACGTCGGGTTTCGGCGAGATCGGGCCCGAGGGCAAGGCCCTTGAGGACGCGTTGGTGGACCAGGCCCGCCGGCGAGGCATTCTCATTATGGGCCCCAACACTATGGGAATCTGCAATCCCCACCACAAGTTTTACTGTACCGGCGCCATCAGCCGCCCCGCTCCAGGGCCAACGGCCTTTGTGGCCCAGTCGGGTAATATGGGGGTTCAGTTGCTGGGCTTTGCCGAGGAGCAGGGCATCACCATCAGGGCCTTCGGCGGTTCGGGCAACGAGGCCATGCTGACCATCGAGGACGCCCTGGACGCGTTTGCCGTGGACGGTTTGTCCAGGACGGTGCTGTTGTACATCGAGAGCGTCAAGAACGGCCGCCGTTTTTTTGAATCATGTCGCAAGGTCGGCCGCAGAAAGCCGGTGATCGTGTTGAGGGGCGGGCGAACCGGGGCCGGTGAAAGGGCTGCGGCCAGCCATACCGGCGCTCTGGCCTCGAATACCCGTGTGTTTGACGCCGCTTGTCGGCAGGCCGGGGTGATCCTGGCCAGTCAGCCGATGGACCTGCTGGATTTTTCGGCAGCCTTTTCTTCGATGCCACTGCCCAAGGGCAACCGGGTCGCGATCATGACTCTCGGCGGTGGTTGGGGAGTCATCACCGCCGACCTGTGCAATGAATACGGCCTTGAAGTTCCAGACTTAGCCCCGGAGCTGATAGAGGCCTTCGACGAAATATTGCCCCAGTTCTGGAGCCGATCCAATCCGGTCGACCTGGTGGGAGACCGCAACCCCGACATCCCTCTGAGGGTGATGGATCAACTCATGGCCTGGGACGGTTGCGACGCGGTAATAAACCTCGGTATCGTAGGGCGCAGGCATCTGTTTACCCATCTGAAAAACGCCTGCCTGGCGGCCAATCCCGACATCTCTCCCGATGACATGGACGCCCTTGACGGAATGATTATCGAGTACGAACGCAATTACATCCATCACGTGGTCAATTTAATGGACCGGTACCACAAGCCGGTCGTTGGAGTCAGTCTGGCCAAGGGACCTGAGGACAAGACTGTCGTCAGCGTCGAGGGGTACAATTACAAAGGCGTTTTCTTTCCGGCCCCCGAGCAGGCGGTCAAGTCATTGTCGCGCATGCACCGCTATCGGCGCTGGCTGGTTCGAGAGGGCGTGGTTGAAGACTGATACATAGTTATCCAGTCACGTTGCCAAGAACATGTTGATTGCTGATAACAGGAAAGGAAAATCTATTTTGGAGATGATTGGGCGCAGGTGTTGGGGAAACTATGAAAATCCGGGTTGATTGCTATTCAGGGTATCGAGGAGATGAGACTCCTCGGCGTTTCTGGTTAGAAGAAAGACTGGTTGAAATCAAAGAGGTCGTTGATCGATGGCTTGGCCCGGAATACCGTTATTTCAAGGTTTTGGGCGATGACGATTCAACATACATTCTTCGCCAGGATTCAGAAACCTGTGAGTGGGAGTTTACTTTGTACCGGAGAGACAAAACTGAAAGAAGAACAGGGGATTGATGTGCAGCAACGTTCTTTTGAGTGTGGAAAAATAGGAGTGTGATGTTTTCCTGCCTGTTGCCTGAATAGGTGATTGGGTCCCACATTTAGAGCAAGGGGGGTAAATATGAAAATCTTTAAAGCTGTTATCATAACCTTGATCGCGTTAGCGTTGGTTGTCGGGGGCCTCATCGTGAAAACATATTACGATGCAGGCGAATTCAAAAATATCAATCCGCACTTCAATGCTGAATGTAAGACCATCTCCGGTGTTTTAAGCTCCGAGGACATTACTATTGATCAGAAAACCGGCTTGGCCTTTATCTCCTCCGCCGATCGAAGAACCCGGTGGTCCGGCAGCAGCCATGTGCAGAAGGGAGCCATATACGGTCTTGATCTGAAAACCCGGGACCCTGAGCTGATAAACCTGACAGCGGACTTTGCAGAGGAATTTAATCCCCATGGCATAGGGTTATGGATCGGGGAAGATGGAAACCCCTCACTCTTTGTGGTGAATCATCGTAAGGACGGGCACTTTGTGGAGATATTTGATTTCAAAGATAATAGACTAATCCACCGCGAGTCCATTGAGGGGGCCCTTATGCACAGTCCCAACGATGTAATTCCCGTGGGACCCAGGGCCTTTTATGTCACCAACGATCACGGAAACAGATCAGAATTGGGGCGTCTTGTAGAGGAGTATCTCCAATTGGCCAGATCCCTTGTGCTTTACTATGACGGGCATGATTTCCGAATTGTGGCCGAGGGACTTGCCTATTCCAATGGTATCAACCTGAGCCCTGATGGCAGGACGGTTTACGTGGCAGCAACCGTGGGACAGGAGATTTGTGTGTACGATCGGGATAAGGGCTCCGGAGATCTGAAGCTCCGACATACCATCAATCTTGGAACCGGGCCTGATAACATAGAGGTTGATGAGGGGGGCAACCTTTGGATCGGCTGTCACCCCAAGCTTTTGACCTTTGTCAAATACTCTAAAGACCGACAGGAATTGTCTCCCTCGCAGGTGCTCAAGGTAATTGTCCAAAAACCTGGGTCATACACTGTAGACGAAATCTATCTCAATAATGGTGAACCCCTTTCAGGCTCCAGTGTGGCAGCCGTCTTTGAAAAGACCATGCTCATTGGCTCTGTCTTTGACACCCGTCTCCTGTTATGTAACCTACAAAAGTGAAAACAGGGAAATGGCCCGGCTAACCCATATTTTTGACTTTCTTGGCCTCAGAAGGAGCACCGTCGGCATTCTCTTTATGGTTATCCTCGTGGGAATGGGGGAGAGGATGGCAGAGCGGTTTTTGCCCATCTATCTCCTTGCACTCGGTGGCGGAGCCCTTTCAATAGGGTTCCTGAACGGTCTTGATAATCTATTGTCCGCACTCTATTCCTTCCCTGGAGGCTATCTCTCCGACCGGATCGGGACCAAACGGGCCTTGCTCGTATTTAACATCATAGCCATGTGCGGCTTCATGGTGGTTATACTGATTCCGGCATGGGGGGCCGTTCTGGTGGGAGCGGTTTTTTTTCTCTCATGGACCGCGATTTCCCTGCCGGCCACCATGGGCCTGATCGCCAGAGTACTGCCTATGGAGAAGAGAACCATGGGTGTTACCATGCATTCCTTGGTTCGAAGGATACCGATGGCGCTGGGACCGGTTTTAGGCGGTCTCTGTATCGGGGTATGGGGGGTGAGGGATGGAGTTCGGGCGGCCTTTGTCGGGGCTTTAATACTGGCCCTTGTAGGGTCGGTATTGCAGCAACACCTCATCGAAGAGGAGCCTCGAGAAACCGGGTCCGACAGGCGGTCCAAATCTGCTGAAAAGAATCCCCTGAGGCTCTTACGCCTGATGAGCCCTTTGCTCAAGCGGTTGCTTATTTCAGACATCCTGATCCGTTTTTGTGAGCAGATCCCCTATGCATTTGTTGTTGTCTGGTGTATGAAGACGATACAGGCCCCGGTTACGGCCTTTCAATTCGGGATACTGACCAGCATTGAGATGGCTACCGCCTCGCTTGTCTATATTCCGGTGGCTTATCTGGCCGACAAAAGTACCAAGAAACCTTTTGTTATCATCACATTCGTGTTTTTCACACTGTTTCCGCCCATCCTTCTGTTCAGCCAGTCCTTTGCCTGGCTGGTATTTGCATTTATCATCCGGGGCCTGAAGGAATTCGGAGAACCAACACGAAAGGCCCTTATCATGGACTTGGCTCCGGAAGATCGCAAGGCCGGCATGTTCGGTCTCTATTATCTCGTTCGTGATGTATTTGTCTCTGTGGCGGCCTTTGGCGGCGCATTCCTGTGGCAGGTGGGGCCGGCAGCTAATTTCCTGACGGCATGTTCATTCGGCCTCTTCGGCACCATCGGTTTTGCCGTTTGGGGCGATGATTTGTCTAAAGAGGCAGAAAAGGGAGGGAACTGAGAAAAGTCCAATTTCAAGAAGGGTAGGGCCTACGCTTGCCCTTTCCCGGAATTAATAAGGGTGAAGCGTAGACGTGGCCGATTATTAATGATGCATTCTCAGGCCTGACCACATTTCATACATGGGGCTATCTTCATTGGGGTCATATTCATTGGGGCCGTATATTATTACAAAAGACATCCTCTGAAACCTTAAAAACTCCCTTTCATCAAAAGTCTGCGAGAATGTTGCCCTGAAGGTGCCTGAATTGAGATAATGTCTTTCCATTCCATTTGCCATATAAAGGGGGATATGCACGGGGTCATGGGTATGACCGAAAACGCAATATAGCAAACCACTGCCTAAAACGCTTTTTAACTGACGCAGCGCCAATTTCTGGCAGGATTCATCTTTAAGAAAACCCGCGAGCTTTTCAAGTAAACCAGGGGGTAAAGATGTTCCTAAAAGCTTTATCGCTCTCAGTGCAACCTGCAACTTGTCTGCTTCATCATAACCAAAATTCCATTTATCATGTTTCTTCTGCCATGCTTTAACGAAGTCAAGGTTTTCAAAGTCTCTCACGACTTCACTCAACATCGCTTCCACTCTTTTTTCGATTTTGAAATCTTTTATTACGTCCTGGACATACCGTATGGTGGACAATGTTGGACGAACATTGTCTATCTCCCTGAAACACCTTTTTGCTTTCTTCGGGATATTGAGCTGATTCGCCTCATAACCCAATCGACTAAAGAGCATTGTCGTCATGGGATCCCCGATGGGGATATCTTTATATTTTGGATTACCGTTCTTATCAAACTCACAATTATATGCATCCGACTCATGCCCGTGCATAACAAGTGCCTTATAATAATCTTGATCCATATAGAAATTATTAAAGATACCACTGCCGGTTTTCCCGAGCAGCTTCTCACGGACCAACCCCCGACAAGGTTGGGACAGGTTAATAATGCGATCATGATTACCCGGGATGTAGATCCTGTCTATAGCGGCATCGACCTTCCACACATTTTGGAACTCATCATGGGTGCCACTCAGCCATGCAAGAGAATCCTTATTCTGTTCATGATTTACCAGGGTTTCCAGGATATCATTGCATTTTCCATAAACGATATCCTTTTTAAGGGGAACAGACCAGGGACGGCTATCATCGGAAAGTCCAAACCAAGCTTCAGTCCTGAGCAGGTCAAATATGTCCCCATTATATATAAACGTGACATTTTCTATGTTTTTTCTTCGTTCGACTATATTGGATATTTTTGAGAAAAACAGCCTGAAAGCCTTTGGGGAGATATTAAACAGGTCCTTCCCTTTCGACCAATTGCTCGTCGTACCATCCGTAAAATGAAGATCACTAATAATCACTAACATCATAGCCTCCTTTCAATTGGTGCCACGAGTTATGCCTCCGCTTGGCCTGCTCTTAACCTTTTCCTTTTCTCAGCATGCTGCCTTGAATAATGACCCCTGATAGAAACAGTGTCGCGAGGAGTATTGCGGAAGGGACGGCACTGATTTGAATCGTTTGGGAAATAAATGCGGCGCCGGCAAGAGACGACAAGACAATAAGTGTCCAGTCGAAAAGGAGATATAGCAGAACAGCGCCCAAAAGACCGCCGATGACAAACGGCGCCCAGGGAAGGGCAGGCGATGGTGCCATATTCAGCATGCTAAACAGCGAAATAACGAGATATCCCCCGGTATAAAAACCCACCAAAAGGATGGCCAGCTTTTGAAAAAATATGGCCAGTAAAACACCTATAAGCCCTGCCGCCACTGCGATAATGATAATTTGCCAATTGGGCAACCCACTGAAATACCGGGCGGCCATATCGCTGGCGCCGATAAAACCGATGGCCCCGACAAAAAGCCAGAAGAGCGTCCTGCCAAGAATTAAGAGTGCAAGGCCCACAAGCACATTCGTAATGACCATTTTGTTATCCTCCCTAATTCCCTCAGCCCTAACTCCCATCTCACTGATTAATTTTTGCCATTCAATTTTGATGGTCCCGTAAAAAGTCCCCAAG
>Ga0307424_1001128_pt1 | contig 14168 bp, 5 predicted proteins | sample SalMarWE160320MG_FD_202157 | JGI IMG/M metagenome (GOLD analysis project Ga0307424, IMG submission 202157) | Salt marsh sediment microbial communities from the Plum Island Ecosystem LTER, Massachusetts, United States - WE1603-20 | ecosystem: Environmental > Aquatic > Marine > Intertidal zone >... | reverse complement strand
CCGCTTGCGCACCCGCCGTCATCCCGAGCGTCCAGGTGACCTGTGTGAGCCCCGCGGTATCGGTTGGGGTCGTGGCGCCACTCACGCTCCCGGCCGCGGCGCTCCAATCGACCGTGGCCCCCGCGACGGGATTGTCGTTCGCGTCCTCTGCCCGCACAATGAGCGGCGCGGACAGCGTCGCGCCAACCGTATCCGTTTGCGCATCTCCGCTCACCAGCACCAACTGGGTGGCGGCCCCGGCCACTCCGGTCGCCGAGAATGTCACTTCGAGTGTGTCGAGTCCCTCGACCACGACCGCCCGCAGCGCGTTCGGCCCCGCCGTCGTCCCCAGCGTCCAACTCGTCACCGCCGCCAACCCCAGCGTGTCCGTCACGGGCGTCCCGCCCGCCACCACCCCGGCGCCGCCCGTCACGCTGAACGTCACGGTCGCCCCCGCCACGGCCTGGGCGTTGGCGTCGAGCAGCCGCACTTGCGGCGCAACCGTCACCGCCTGAGCCGCCGTCGCCGTCTGCCCGTCGCCCGCCGCGATCGCGATGCTCGCCGGCGGCTCCGACTGGAGCTGCGCCGTGAACGTGGCGGTGTCGGTGGGCAGCCGCGGCGTCGTGGCCGCGATCACGTGCGGCGCGAACGAGCGGGCCATGGTGTACTGCGCCGCCGCCCGGCCGTCCGTGCCAGTGCGCACCGAGTCGATGGAGAGGGTCCCGTTGCCGGCCTTGAGGCCGAACCGGACCCACACCCCGGCGATCCCTAGGGCATCTGCGCCCAGCACGCGCGCCACGAGCGGCTGGGCCAAGAGACTGTCGGCCCGGGCGGTCTGGTTGTTCCCGCTCTCGGCGAGGATCGCGCTCGGTACGGGCTGGGCCTTCACCAGGACCGTGTCGGTTTGGCCGGTAATGAGCGTTGCCACCAAGCGCGCCGTGCCACGTTGTGAGCCGCCCGTCACGATCCCGTGGTAACTGGGGTCGGTGGTGACCTGGGCGACGAGCGTGTCGAGCGACGCCCAGCCGATGGGCGTGGCGGGTATGGTGACCGCGGCGCTGTCGAAGGCTTCGCCGATCAGGGTGACGGCCTCCCCGAAGAAGACCGACGTGTCCGGGGTGACGATGCGCACGCCGGCGGCGTCGGCGCCCGTGCCGACGTACACGAAATCCGCGGGGACGGGAACGGGAGTCCCGCTGGTGGACGGGACGACGGTGAGAGGGCCGGCCTGGAACAGCGTGTCGTTTGCGGAGGAAAGGAGGCTGATGAAGAGGCTGAACTGCTCGCCGGGCGTGAGGATAGGGACCGTAAGCGCGAGGTCCACGGAATCCTGGCCGGGCGTAATGGTGATGACGGTGTCGAGGGCGACCTCGCCGCCGGGGATGCGGGTCAGCAGGAACCGCCCCTTGGCGATCGCGACGACATCGAGGTTGAGACTCGCGAAGTTGGGAGCGATCGCGATAGCGCCCGGGACGCGCCGACGCGGGCCAGCCGCGTCATCACAACTGGTCGAGAGAATGGCGACGGCCGCCACGGCGGCCGGAAGCAGGGTCCGACGCACGATGCTGATTTGCCTCGCAGGTCTGGGGTCCCGGGCAGGCGGGACGGGGCCCAACATGTGTGCGGGGACACGGGGCTGCAAGAACCCGACCGCCACTGTCTGCTTTTAATGCCAATACAGACAAGGACTTATGAATCTCGAGGCAGAGCGCTTTTTCAGGAGTTGCGGCCGAGCCGCGACGGTGTTGGGCTGCGATCAACAGGATAGATCCGTGGCCGTGCGGCCGCGGCGGCCACTGCGCGGACGACCCGACGACTACGGGTTCACGACCACCGGGAGGCTGTTCTGGAGGAGCAGTGTAATGAACCCGGTTGCGGTGCCAGTCACGGTCGTTGTGCCTTGGGTCAGCTTCTTGAACGCCACGCCGCCGCTCGCGACGCTGGTTGGCGAGTAGTTCAGTCCGGGAACGATCTGGACCGTGACGCTTGCGCCGGGACCGCTCTGGGTCACCAGTTCGCCGACCGTCGGCACACTGCTCGTCATGGTGACGGTGAGCGCGCCGGCCGCGGCGCTCACTTGCTGCGCCTCATACAGGTACTGGTCGCTCGAGTACGGAATCCCCACCTGCGCGTAGAACGCCACGCTGTCGGCGCCGGAGCTCAAGCTCACGCTCCCCGGCAGGCTGTAGAGCCCGATGGCCGGCTGGACGACATCGATCGTGCTCGTTCCGTCCGTGAATCCACTCGCGCGGGCGGTGGCGGTGACCGTCCCGGTTTGGCCCGCCACGCCCTGCACATAGTAGTAGAAATACTGCGTGCGGTCAGGCACGTAGATGACGATCGAGTCCGTCCCCGGCGTGGTGGCGCTGTCCGCAATCGTGGCGACGCCCGGTGCGCTGCTCTTGATCACGACGTTCACGCCGCCGTGGTTCGCAGCCCCCAGGTATCCGTACACGCTCTTCTGGAGCCCGCCGCCAACCGTCTGGGGGTAGAGCGTAATGCTCGGCGCGCTGACCGTGACCGTCCTGTTCGCGGACGTCAGCGCATCGAAGCCCGGGATGCTGCCCGAGATGGTCGTCGATCCCGCGGTCAGCGGGTCGAACGCCACGCCATCCGCCGCCACCGACGTGGGCGAGTAGTAGCTGCCGACGGGGATCTGCACCGTCACGGTATCACCAATTAGCGTCTTGGTGATCAACCGGCCCACGCCTGGCGTCGAGTGCGTCAGGGTCACCGTTCGCGCAGTGCCACCGGCCCGGATCGGTTGCGTTTCCCAGAGATAGGGGTACCCCGGGTTCTGATACCCGATCTGTGCGTAGAACGCGCTGCTGTCGGAGAGCGTCGTGGTGGTGGACGGAATGTTGTAGAAATCGAACGCCGGCCGGCGGATGGTCTCGGTCGGGGTGATGGACGTGAAGCCCGGCGCGGTGATGCTCAACTGAACCTGGGCAACACCCGTATCCGCGACGCCGTCCAACGCCTGGAGGTTGTAGTAGAAGTACTGCTGGCCGTCCGCGACGGGCAGCACCAGCGAATCGCCACCGACGGTGCTCTGGTTCGGCGCGGTGAGCAGCACGCCCGGGTTCAACGATTTGACGATCACGTTCACGCCACCGTGGTTGCTGGCGTTGAGGTAGCCGTATCCGTTGCTGTTGAGCTGCAAGCCCGCCCCGAGCGTGTAGGCCGGCGCTGTGATGCCGGGCGCGCTGACCGTGATCTGGCGATTGTTAGAGGTCAGGCCCGTGTATCCCGGAATCGTGGCCTTGATGGTCGTGACCCCGGCGTTGTCCGGATTGTACGCCACGCCGCCGTTCGCCACCGACGTGGGCGAGTAGTAGCTGCCGACGGGCACCTGCACGGTGACCGTGTCGCCGGTCTTGGCGGTGGTGGTGAGATCCCCGACGGCGAGCGTGTCATTGACGATCGTGACCGTCAACGGTTGCGCGCCGGCGCGGACCGACTGCGCCTCCCACAGGTTGGGGTACTGGGGCAGTTGGTATCCCACCTGCACGTAGAACGGCGCGTCGGAGGACAGCGTCGTGGTGGTCGTGGGCACGTTGTAGACGTCCAACGCCGGCGGTCGGATCGTATGCGTTTGGGTCGCCGTGACGAACCCGGGCGCCGAGTAGGTCACCTGCACCTGCGCGACACCGGTGTCCGCGACGCCTTCGACGGCCTGGAGGTCGAAGTAGAAGTACTGCTGCCCGTCTGGAACCGGCAGCACGACCGAGTCGCCGCCAACGGTGGTCGGGTCCGGCGACACGAGCAAGATGCCCGGGTTCAGGGACTTGACGATCACGTCCACGCCACCGTGGTTGGTGGCGTTGAGGTAGCCGTAACCATTGCTAGTCAGCTGCAGGCCCGCCCCCAGGGTGTAGCCCGGGGCCGTGATGCCCGGCGCGCTGACCGTGATCTGGCGGTTGTAGTAGCTCAACGCGGTGTAGCCCGGAATCGTGGCTTTGATGGTGGTGATTCCGGGGTTGTCGGGGTTGTAGGCCACGCCACCGTTCGCCACCGACGTGGGGGAGTAATAGCTGCCGACGGGGATCTGGACCGCCACGGTGTCGCCCGTCTTGGCGGTGGTCACGAGGTCTCCAACACCGAGGGTGTCATTGACGATCGTGACCGTCAGGGGCTGGGCCCCGGCGCGGACGGACTGCGCTTCCCACACGTACGGATACTGGGGTAGCTGGTATCCCACCTGCACGTAGAACGGCGCGTCGGTGGACAACGTGGTCGTGGTCGTGGGCACGTTTAAGACGTCGAGCACCGGCGGTCGGATGGTGTGCGTCTGCATGGCGGTGGTAAACCCGGGGGCCGAGTACGTCACTTGGACCTGCGCGACGCCCGTATCGGCGGCGCCTTCGATGGCCTGGAGGTCGAAGTAGAAGTACTGCTGCCCGTTCGGCACGAACAACACCACCGAGTCCGAACCGACCGTGGTCGGATCCGGCGAGACGAGCAGGATGCCCGGGTCCGCCGACTTCACCACGACGTCCACGCCACCGTGATTGGTGACCGCGAGGTAGCCGTACCCGTTGTTGTTGAGCTGGAGCCCCGCCGCCACGGTGTACGCGGGAGCGGTAATGCCGGGTGGCGGGTTCACCGTAACGGAGACCGAATCGGGATCGATCCCCGTCGCGCTCGCAACCAGGTACGTGTTGCACGGCGTCGTGGCGACGCCGCCATACGAGATGAAGAACGTCTTGCTGACGAGTCCGGTCGCAATCGTGATCGGGGACGCGGCGGCAAGGCAATCAGGATTCCGCGGCGTCAACGTTACGGACACCCCGGCTCCGGGCGCGGCCACCGGCGCGCCGCTGCTCTCCAGGCGCACGGTGAGCGTGTCCTGGAACGTCTGCGCGAAGGCCGCCGACCCCTGGACAATGTTGAGGTTCGCGCGTGTGGCGGCGGCGGTCTGGTCGATGCCGAAGTCGGTAGTGGAGCCCGTCACGGTGGCCGTGCCGGGCGCGACACCGGAGAGGATCGCGTTCGCCGTTTGCTGGCCCTGTGGGATGGTGACCGTGGGCGTCACCACGCCGACGGCGGCCGGGTTGTCGCTCACCAGCGTCACCACCACGCCGCCGGCCTGCGCGGGCGTCGAGATCTGGAGCGGCACGGACGCGGTCCCACCGTACGGCACGTTCAGCGTGGTCGGCATGCTGAGGACCTGGACGGTCACCAGCACCGACACGGCGCCATCGGCATAGCCGCTCGCGGTCGCCCGAACGGTCGTGGTGCCCGAGGACAATCCGTAGAGACGCGTCTGCGTCGTCGTCCCGGTTTCCGGAATCGAAAGGTCAGTCGTATCGAGTCCGACCACGCTGGGGTTGTCGACGGAGAAGTTCACGACCACGCCGCCCGTGGGGGCGGGCGCGGTGAGCGTCACGTTCAGCTGCGCGCTGTCCGTCAGCCGGATGCGGTCCGTGCCGGCGAGGGCGAGTAGCACGGTCGGGCTCTGGAACACGGCCGTGGCGCCGAACACGGCCGGCGTCACGCCACTGACTGTGGCGGTTGCCGTCTGTGTGATGGCGTTGACGCCCAGCGTCCACGTGGATTGCGCGCGCCCGGCGGAATCGGTCGGGCCACTCACCGGCGAGAGGGAGCCGAAGAGAGTCGCCCATGCCACGTTGATGTTCGCGACCGGATTTCCAACCGAGTCCCGCACTTCGACGACGAGCGGGTTGGCAAGGGCCGAGTCCGCATCTCCCGACTGCGCGTTCCCCGAGATGACCACCACCGAGTCCGGCGATCCCACGGTGCCGGTTGCCGAGAACACGACGTCGGGCACGCCGGCCAGACTCGCGTTGAGGGTGTTGAGGCCGGGGGAGCCGAGCGTCCAGCTCCCGACCGTCGCGATGCCGGAACCGTCGGAGACCGTGGCGCCGCCCGACACGCTGCCGCCGCCGCCGGTCACGGCGAAGTTGACGGTGACACCCGCAACCGGCGCGCCGGACGTGTCGGTGACCAGGACGGCGGGTGCGATGGGCACGGCGGTCTTGGCGAGCACCGTCTGGCCGTTCCCCGCGCTCGCCACCATGGCGGTCGCGCCGCCCGGAGAGGTCGCCAGGGCCACGAACTGCGCGGGGGTGATGCTGTCCACGGTCGCCGTCAACGTGTTGAGGCCAACCGCCGGGCCGAGCGTCCAGGCGCCGACACTCGCGAGGCCGGCGGTGTCCGTGACCTGCGTGGCACCGGTGACGCCCCCCCCGCCTCCCGTCACCGCGAAGGTGACCGTCGCGCCCACCACGGGGTTGCTCTGGAGATCTGTGACCCGGACGGTTGGCGCCACAGCCACGGCCGCGCCCACCACCGCCGTTTGCAGGTCGCCGGCCACGATCGCTACCGACCCGGCGCCGGTCGCGAGGGACGTCGCGGTGAACGTCGCGCTCTTGCCCGGGAGCTCGGGGGTCGTGGCGGTGACCGTTTGCGCGCCGGCCACGTTGCCGAGGGTGAACGTGACGGCCGCACGGCCCGTGGCATCCGTGAGCACGGAGTCGGTGGAGCGCAAGGAATCGGGTGACAGGGACCCGCCGCCCAACCCAACGCTGAACCGTACCCATTGCTCAGGTACGCCGATCCCGTCGCTGGCGGTCACCCGCGCGACGAGCCGATTCGGGAGTGGGGCGCCGGCGGACCCGGTCTGCCCGGAACCGGAATCCGCGAGGATGTTCGCGGGCGGCAGCACCACGGTGACGGCGGCCGAATCCGCCGGACCGGTGAGCAGCTCGGCCCGGATCTGTGTGGTGCCGCGCACCAGCCCGACGATCCGTCCGGCGTCCCGCGACACAACGCGCACGACCAGCGAATCGCTCGCCCGCCACGCGATGGGCGTGCCGGGAATGGGCTCGCCATTGGCGTCGAGGGCTTCCGCCACCAGCATCGCGGTGTCGCCCGCCACCACCGTCGTGTCGGCCGAGCGCACCACCACACCTGCGGCGTCGGCGCCCGTCCCGGTGTAGACCAGGTCGGTCGGTATGACCGGTGGGGAGCCGCTGGAAACCGGCTGAACCTCGACCGGGCCGGCCCGGAACGCCGTATCCCCGGCCGGCGTGATCAGCGCCAGGCGCAGCAGGAACGTCTCGTTGGGTTCCAGCAGGATGACGGCAAGCGACAGGTCCACCGAGTCGGTGCCCGCCGCCAAGTCGATCACCGTATCCTTGGCGATCTCCTCGGATGGCACGCGCGTGATGAGGATCCGCGCGCGCGCGATCGGCACGATGCCCGCCACCGAGCTTTCGAACCGCGGGGCAACGGCGAAAACCCCCGTCACGGGAACGGGGGGGCCGGCATCCTCAGTGCAACTCAACGCGAGCGCCGCGGCGACTGCCGCGGCGCTCGTGAGAATTGCCGGCACCACCCTGCGAGACATGGGAGCCCTGGCTTGAAGAGGCGGTAGAAGCTGCGTCGCGGAGTTCCATCCGGCAAGTCCAATGCCGGGCTGGCGACCGTGGCTGCCGGGTTGGCGACTGTTGCCGCCGTGCTACGGCTTCCCGTGGAAGCCGCCTCCTGCCGGCCTCGCCTACTTCGAGCGTCCGGCTCCCCCTACCGGGCGACGTCCTTAGTCTCGAGCCAGCGGAACTCGCCGGCCAGCGTGCGTTGCGCCGTGCGGTACACCGCATCGTCGTCGTTGTCGAACAACCGGTCGAACGTGGCCTCGATGCGCCGCCGCGCGATGTGGCAGAAGACGTCGGCCAGGGCAGCCGCCGTCTCCGCATGGGCGCGTTCCTCGGCCTGGGGGGAGGCTCGCAGGTGAGCAGCCCGGACGCAGGCCGCCGCCATGGCGAACAGCTCGGCCCCGATTTCTACCAGGCGGCCCAACACCGCCTGCTTGCGTTCGAGCTTCGCGCCGAACCGGACGATGGCGTAGAACAGCGCCCGCGCCAGCCGGCGTGATCCCCGGTTCACGTAGCGGACGTGACGCGCGAGCGTTCCAAACGCGGCGTACCTGGGCCACCGGCCCCATCCCAGCCACCGGGAGGGATACCACCACGCGTAGTAGAGGGCGGCACGGACCAGCGCCGCGAGCTTGGCGCCGGTCTTTGCCGTCGGGTCGGTGAGCGCTCCCCCCACCTTCAGATGGGTATCCACCGCCTCGCGCGCGATGAACAGCCGCATGATCTCGCTGGATCCCTCGAAGATCATATTGATGCGGAAGTCGCGCATCATGCGCTCGACCGGTTCCGGGACCTCGCCGCGCTCGGCCAACGACCACTCGGTCTCGTAGCCGCGGCCGCCGCGCACCTGGAGGGTATCGTCCATCAACTCCCAGCCGCGTTCGGTATTCCACATCTTGGCGATGGCGGCCTCGAGCCGGATGTCGTAGCCACGGTCGTTCATGCCGACGGCCAGGTCGGCCAGGGCGTCCATGGCGAAGGTGTGCGCAGCGAGGTTGCCGATCTTCTGCGCGACGGCGTCGTGTTTGCCGACCGGCCGGCCCCATTGCTCGCGTTCGTTCCCCCACCGGCGCACGATATCGAGTGCGCGTTTGGCCGCGGCGGCGGAAATGCTGGGGATGGTGAGACGCCCCGTATTCAACGTGACCAGTGCCAACTTCAGTCCCTTGCCCTCGGCACCGAGCACGTTCTCTCTGGGCACGCGGACATTGGTGAAGCGCAGGAGCGCGTTCTCGATGCCGTGGAGGCCCATGAAATGACAACGGTTGGCCACTTCCACCCCCGGCCATTTCCCCTCCACGATGAACGCGGTGATCTTCTTATCCGGGGTGCGGGCCATCACCACCATGATGTCGGCGATCGTGCCGTTGGTGCACCACAGCTTCTCGCCGTTCAGGATGTAATGGGTTCCGTCGTCCGAGAGCGTGGCCGTGGCCGCCATGCGCGCCGGGTCGCTCCCCACGTCCGGCTCGGTGAGGGCGAACGCGCTGATCTCCCCGCGGGCGAGGCGCGGGAAGTACTTCTGTTTTTGCTCGGGCGTGCCGAACAGCTTGAGCGGTTGCGGCACCCCGATCGATTGGTGGGCCGACAGCAGCGTGGCGACCGATCCGTCCACGCTGCCGACGATGGACATGGCGCGGTTGTAGATCCCCTGCGAGAAGCCGAGGCCGCCGTATTCCTTGGGGATCTTGATCCCGAACGCCCCAAGCGCACGGAGCCCGTCGAACACGTCAGGCGGGATCTGTCGATTGCGATCGATCGCGGCCGAGTCGACCTTCTCCTTCATGAACCGCTCGAGGCGTTCGAGCCACGGCATCGCCCGAGCCAGCTCGTCCGCATCCGGATGCGGGAACGGATGGATGAGGTCGAGCAGGAACCGGCCCGCGAAGAGCTCGCGGACGAAGCTCGGTCGTTCCCATTCCTGTTGACGGGCCGCCTCCGCGACCGCCCGGGCCTCCCGTTCGGAGACGCCCGCCTGGGCGTTCTGCTCACGTGCGACTGTGGTCATACCCACGTCCTCTGGCGCCGACGGGCATCCGCCTCGACCGGACGCGCCATCCGTTGATGACCGCGCTGGGGGGAACGCCCTCAATATACCTAACCACTTGCCCCGCCCCTGTTCCCGCCGTTGCATCTGCGTCGCCGCGTCGCAAGATTGGGCGCGTGACGAGCCATGCCTCCGCCACAGCCTTGTACCCATCGCGCGCCTCGGCCGGCGCGGTGGTGGGGCGCCTCATCTACACGCGGTGCGAGCCACCAGTGATCCTCCTTGGGGTGACGCCGACCGGGGTCGAGATTGCGGCGGCAGCGGCCAAGGGGACCTCGTCGGTGTTCGACGTGATCGTGGGGGCGCACGTCCGACTCGGCGACCATGGGATCGTCGGCGCGCTCGCCGAGGACGCGGATGCGGTGATCGACCGCCTGTTCGCGCCGAAGTTCGAGCTGCTCGACCCCTTGCGTGACGCCATCGATCGAGCACGCCGCGCGGTGAAGTCCGAGCGTCTCCTGTTTCGCGGACAGCGGCAACTGCGCGATCTCGCCGATCAGAACGTGGCGGTCATCGACGGGCACGTCACGACGCCGTGGAAGCTCCTGGCCGCCGCCCACGGGGTGCAGGCGCTCGGTGCCCGGCGCGTGTTCGTCGCCGCGGCGGTAGCAACTCAGGCCGTGAAGGAGCGAGTCTTTGCTTACAAGTTCGAATTCATCTGCCCCACCGTCGTGCTCGATCCCACCGGCCATGCGCATCCGTTCGGCGACCCGCAGGACGCGAGCGCCGAGCGGCTCCGCTCGATCGTGGTGGCGCGCCAAGCCGCGGCGTAGCGGCGCGCGCGCGCTTCTCGTCGTCCTCCTCGCCGCGCTTCCTGCGGCGTCGCTCGCGGGGCAGGGTGGGCCGCTGGCGCCGCCGAGTACGGGTGGCGTGGGGCGCTTTGATTGGATCCTGCGGCGTCTGGCCGAGCCGCGCCGCGTGCTCGTGATTGCCGCCCATCCCGACGACGAGGACTCCGGTCTCCTTGCCCTGGCCTCGCGCGACTTCGGGGCGGGGGCCGCGTATCTGTCGCTCTCGCGGGGTGAGGGCGGCCAGAACCTGATCGGCTCCGAGCTTGGGGTGGCGCTCGGGTTGATTCGGACGCGGGAGCTTCAGGCCGCGCGGTCCTTCGACCGCGCGCAGCAGTTCTTCACGCGGGCCTACGACTTCGGATTCACGCGGGATCTGGCCGAGACGGAGCGGTTCTGGCCAACGGATAGCGTGCTCAAAGACGTCGTGCGCGTCGTGCGGCGGTTCCGACCTCAGGTGATCGTCGCGGTGTTCTCCGGCACCCCCCGTGACGGCCACGGCCAGCACCAGATGAGCGGCGTGGTGGCGCGCCGCGCGTTCGAGGTCGCGGGCGACTCGACCGTCTTCCCGGAGTTGGAACGGGAAGAGGGTCTCGCGCCGTGGCGGCCGGTCAAACTGTACCAGTCGGCGCGCTTCGGCCCGCAAGCGGCCGCGACGTTGCGAATACCGGAGGGCAGCCTCGAGCCCGTGAGCGGGCAGACCTTCAGCCAGATTGCCATGCGCGGTCGGTCGCAGCACCGAACGCAGGATTTCGGGCGGGTGCAGAGCATCGGGCCTTCGGAGGCGCGGCTCGCGCTGGAACAATCCCGCATGCCGTCCCGGACGGACGAGGGGTTGTTCGACGGCATCCCGGTCGGTCAGCCATGGCTCACGCCATTTGCCGACTCGTTGCGCGGCGCCGTTTCCCCGGACCGGATGGGTGAGGCGATCGGGCCGCTGACGGAGGCGCTGGCGCGCCTCAGGCGGGACGGCGGCATCCGATCGCGACCCGAACTGGAGCCGCTCCTCGAAGAGGCCATCGGGATCGCCGCGGGCGTGCTGCTCGATGTGCGGGCCGAGCGCGGCGTACTCGTTCCGGGCGAGAGGGCGGAGGTCACCGCGCAGGTGTACAACGCGGGGACGGCACCGATCGTGTGGCGGAACGTGACGTTGGTGCCCCAGGCGGCCGGGTGGACCACGGGCGCGACGGTGGCTCCGGCCGAGACTGGCGTGGCCGTCGGACAGCTCGCGGAAGCGCGCGCCGCAGTCGCCGTTCCCGTGGGCACGCAGCCGACGAGGCCGTACTTCACGCTGCATCCGTTGCACGGCGCCTGGTACGACTGGTCGGATGCCCCGCCCGCCGTTCGCGGGCTTCCCGACAGTCCACCGCCGCTCGCGGCCCGGTTCACGTTGGAGATTGCCGGGGTGCCCGTCACGATTGAGCGTGAGGTCACGCTCCGCATCCAAGACCAGGCCTTCGGCGAAGTGCGCGAGCCCCTGCGGGTCGCGCCGCGGATCGAAGTGCGCGTGGATCCCGATACGCTGCTGTGGCCCGCCGGTGACCGGACCCCGCGCGCGTTCAGCGTGACGCTCTTGCACCACGCGGCCGATACGACGCGCGGCGAGGTGCGGTTGGTGGTGGACGGATGGCCAGCCATGCCGTCGCGGCCCTTCACGCTCACCAAGCGCGACGAGGAAGTGACCTTCACGATTCCCGTGACGCGCCCGGCCGCGATGACCGCGGGCGATGTCACCTTACGCGCCGAGGCACGGACCAGGGATGGCGCGGTGTACTCCGATGGCGGCACGGTGCTGCGGTATCCGCACATTCGCCCGGTCCTCTGGGTCCGGCCCGCCGAGGCGCGCATCCGGGTCGCGCCGGTCCAGCTTCCCACGGCGCGGCGGGTCGGCTACGTGCGTGGCGCGTCGGATCGTGTCCCCGAAGCGCTGCGACGCGCCGGCCTGTCCCTCCAGGTGCTGGACGGCGAGACGCTCGAGCACGGTGACCTCTCGGCATTCGCCGTCATCGTGATCGGAAGTCGGGCCTACGAGACGGATTCCGCACTCGTCCGTGCCAACGACCGCATGCTGGAGTGGGTGCGCGGGGGAGGGCACCTGCTCGTCCAGTACCAGCAGTACCCGTTCATCCGGGGCGGATACGCCCCCTACCCGATGGATATCGCCAGGCCGCACGACCGGATCACGGACGAGACATCCCCGGTGACGATTCTGGATCCGGCGAACGCCGCGTTCCAACGCCCGAACCGTATTCAAGCCGCGGATTGGGACGGCTGGCCGCAGGAACGCGGGTTGTATTTCGCGCACACCTGGGACCCGGCGTACGAGCCGCTGCTCGAGATGCGGGATCCGGGGCGGGAGCCCATTCGGGGCGGGCTCCTCGTGGCGCCGCTCGGGAAGGGAACCTACGTGTACACGGGCTTGAGCTTCTTCCGCGCGCTCCCGGCCGGGGTCCCGGGCGCGTTCCGGCTGTTCTTCAACCTGCTGGACATCACTGGTGGAACGACACCGTAAGCGGCGGGCCGTCGGCCCGTCGGCCAGTCGGCCCGTCCTGCTGACGGTCCTTCTCGTGGCTTGTTCTTCCGGGGGCCGCACCCCCGTTGTCGTCTACTCGCCGCACGGTCCCGAGCTGTTGAAGCTGGTCGAGCAACGGTTCGAGGCGGAGAATCCGGACATCGACGTCCATTGGCTCGACATGGGATCGCAGGACGCGCTCGATCGGGTTCGGTCGGAACGGGCGAATCCGCAGGGGGACGTCTGGTTCGGGGCGCCGTCGGTGCTCTTTCAGCGCGCGGTCGCCGACTCGTTGCTCGCGCCGTATCGGCCGAGTTGGGCGGACGCGGTGCCGCCGCGAGCGCGCGGGCCTGGCGATCTCTACTTCGCGACCTACGAGACGCCGGCGGTGATCGCGTACAACCCCAAGGCGGTGTCGGCTGACGAAGCGCCGAAGGACTGGGACGACGTCCTCGCGCCCAAGTGGAAGGGCAAGATCCTGATCCGCGATCCGATCGCGTCGGGCACCATGCGCGCCATCTGGGGCATGGTGATCCTGCGCGGCATCGCGGCCACGGGGGATACCGCGGCGGGGTTCGATTGGCTGCGGCGGCTGGACGCGCAGACGCGCGAGTACACCATCAACCCCGCGCTCCTGCACCAGAAACTGGTCCGGCAAGAAGGCGTCCTGTCGCTCTGGGACCTGCCCGATGTGCTGGTGGAGGCGTCGAAGGGCAGCCCATTCGCATTCACGCTGCCGACCAGCGGCACGCCGGTCATCGAGGACGCGATCGCGCTCGTGCGCGGTGCGCCGCATCCCGAGGCGGCCAAGCGCTACATCGATTGGGTCGGCTCCATGGAGGCCCAAATCATGGCGGCGCGCGAGGCGTTTCGCTTGCCCGTGCGCACGGATCTGCCGGAGGACTCCCTGCCGCAATGGGCGCGGGAGGTACGTGCCGGGCTGGTCGTGGAGCCGATGGACTGGGACCGGTTGAGCCGAGACGGCGATAGCTGGATGATGTGGTGGGACCGGAACGTTCGGGGCCGGGGCGGGAGTCGGTGACCGAGCCGCCGTTCCTCGAGTTGCGCGACGTCACCAAACGATTCCCAGGGCACGTCGCTGTCGATGGCCTGTCGCTCTCCGTTCCCCGCGGACAGCTCCTGGCGCTCCTCGGACCCAGTGGCAGTGGCAAGACCACCACGCTCCGCATCCTCGCGGGCTTCGAGCGTCCCGATGCCGGCGCGGTAGTGATGGACGGCGTCGATGTCACGGGGCTCGCTCCGGCGGCTCGCCGCATCGGCATGGTGTTCCAGCATTACGCGTTGTTCCCGCATCTGAGCGTTGGGGAGAACGTGGCGTTCGGCGTTCCCCGTGCGCCGGACCGGGCCGAGCGGGTGCGCCGGCTACTCGACCTGGTGGATCTCGCCGGTTTCGAGAAGCGTCGAATCGATGCGCTCTCGGGCGG